>Ga0209061_1000100_pt1 | contig 292724 bp, 269 predicted proteins | sample Coa_R1_10_FD_187157 | JGI IMG/M metagenome (GOLD analysis project Ga0209061, IMG submission 187157) | Surface soil microbial communities from Centralia Pennsylvania, which are recovering from an underground coalmine fire - Coalmine... | ecosystem: Environmental > Terrestrial > Soil >... | reverse complement strand
CGACCAGAACGGCGACATGATCAACAAGGTGATCAGCGTGTTCCAGATCCACAAGGATCCGAAATACGCCGACGACGACGTGCTGCACCAGTACAAATACGTCGGGGTGGCGCCGCAGTCGCCGGCCGGCTGATCGCGATCGCCGGCATTCCTGGTAGCCCGAGCGCAAGGCGCGTGTCGTTTCGCGCTCGGGCTGCCATCCGTCCAAAAGGGCTCGACCAACGCAACCGGAGAATGGCGGTGAAAAAGATCGGCATCGTCGGGGGTGTCGCATGGCCATCCACGGTCGAATACTATACCGAGCTCTGCCGCCGCAGCGAGGAATGGCATCGCGCACGCGATCCCAACGCCGTCGCCCGCATGCCAGAGCTCAGCATCGAATCGCTGGACCTCGCAACGGCCGTCTCCTATCTCGGCAGCGACGGCGACGAGGAGTCCTGGTCGCGCTTCGACGACTATCATCGGGCCGCGCTCATTCGTCTCGAGGGCAGCGGCGCCGATTTTGCGCTGATCGCAAGCAACACGCCCCATCACCGCTTCGAGGCTATAACGCGGGGCGTGGGGATCCCCGTAATCAGCATCCTCGACGCGGCGGCGCGGGAATGTGCGCGGATCGGCGTGCGCCGGGTGCTGTTGCTGGGAACAGCCCTCACCATGCGCTCGGCGAAATTCCGCGAGGGCTTCGCGCGGCATGGCGTTCGCGCGGAAGGACCGCGAAGCGAGGCGGCGCGAGTGATGACCGTCGATCTGATCGCCGCCTTGCAGCGCGGGCGTGCCGAGGGCGCAGCGGCAAGGTTGCGCGAGATCGCAAAGCTCGCCTGCCCGGCCGGAACTGAAGGCCAACCTGCCATTTGCCTGGCCTGCACCGAGCTGCCGCTCGCCTTTCCGGAGCAAAAAGGCCGCGCGAATTTCGAGGACGACGGCACCGTGTATATCAATGCCAACATGGCGCATGTCGCCGCGGCCCTCGACGTCGCCGTTGCGCCGTAGCGCCCGAAGATAGGGCAAGTCGCGCTGCGCCTAGCCGAGATGGGCGCCGGCCGCCTCGTCGCGGCGGCTTCCCTGAACCTGTGAAATCTGCGCGGCGGTTTCGACGACGAGCGGCGTCAGCTCGCGCCGCACCCGCGCGGCCGACCAGCGCGCAGCTGGCACCGCGATATTCACCGCCGCGACCACCTGACCCGTGATGTCGAGAACGGGCGCTGCAGTCGACACGTCGCCGACGAAGGTCTCCTGGTCGGCCAGCGACCAGCCTTGCCGGCGCACGCGCGCCAGCTCCGCCATGAGCGCGTCGGGGTCGGTAACGGTGCGCTCGGTCAGCGCGGGACGCTCGGCATGGAGGATGATGTCGCGGGCACGCGCTTCGGGTAGGAAGGCGAGCATGGCGCGGCCGGGCGCCGTGCAGAATGCGGGGAGCCGCGTGCCCAGGACGACATCGACGCTGACGGCGTGCCAGCTCGGGAAGCGCGCGACATAGACGACCTCGCTGCCGTCGAGCTCCGTCAGGTTGACGGTCTCCTCGCAGCGCTTATTGGCCTCCGCAAGGAAAGGCGTTGCGCGCGCTACGAGAGAATCCGCGCGCAGATAGCGATAGCCGAGCTCGAGCACTTTGGGGGAGAGGCTGTAACGGCGGCTCTCCGGGTCCTTGCGCAGATAGCCGAGCGCCTCGAGCGTATAGGCGAAGCGCTGCGCGGCGCTTTTGTCGAGCCCGCTTGCCTCCGCGATCTCGCCCAGGCTCAAATTCGGACGCTTGGCCTCGAAGGCATCGAGCACGCGGAAGCCCTTGGCGAGCGAGTTCACGAAAAGCGCCAAGGGCCGCTTCGCTTGGGCGCGGCCCGCGCGCGCCGGCCTGCGCTTGGATTTCTCCCCGGCACCTTTACTTGCGTCCATGGCTTCCACCTTCGGCTCCGAGCCGAGCCTGCGCATATCGCGAACCGTTGCCGGCCGCAACCCCGCATTGTGGACTCTATCGTTGCTCGCGCGACCCCTTTCGCTTGACTCGCGAGCATAGGCCTTCCTATGCTGAAAATGCAATTTTACTTATTGCGATGCGATATAGAGGGCCGCAGGCAGCGCCCCGGGGAGATGGTCGGGTGGCGTCCTCCTTGTCGGTTTCCAGCAACGGTGCCGTTCGTATCCTGACGTTGAGCCGCCCCGAGCGTCTCAATGCGCTGGATACGGCCCTGCGCCAGGAGATCGCAGACCGCCTGGCGGCATTCCAGAGCGATGACGGCGTCCGCGCCGTCGTCCTCACCGGCGCCGGCGAGCGCGCCTTCTGCGCCGGGCAGGATCTCGACGAGAGCGCGGCTCTCAGGCCCGATGAAGGGCCGAGCTGGATGGAATCCTGGCGACGCTACTTCGATGCCCTCTCCCGGTTCACCAAGCCGATCATCGCCGCGGTGAACGGCGTCGCCGCCGGCGCCGGGTTCGAGACCGCGCTTTTGAGCGATGTGCGGCTGATGGCGACCACGGCGCGCTTCATCATGGCCGAGGTCGACGCCGGCCTTCCCGCCATCATCGGCGGCCACCTTCTCAAGATTCACCTCGGCATCTCGCGTGCCACCGAGATCGTGCTCACAGGCCGCGCCATTCCCGCCGAGGAGGCGCGGCGTATCGGGCTCGCCCGCGACGTGCTGCCGCCGGATCGGCTGCTCGATCGCGCCGTCGCATTCGCGCGCGAGCTTGGCGACAAGCCGCCGGTCGCCCTACGCCTGGACATCGAGCGCTTCCGCGCCGTCACGGGGCGCGGCTTTGCAGCGGCGACCGCCGCTTCGGTCGCCTATCAGAGCGAGGCGGTGGCGACGGGGGAGCCGCAGAAGGTCATGGCGGCGTTCCTGGCCCGCCGGGCGCAGCGGCGCGCCGGATGAACTCATTTGCAGCAACGAGGATCGACGGCATGTACAAATTCATCAAGCTGGCCAGCGACGGCGACGTCGCGATTCTGACGCTCAACCGGCCCGAGGTGCTGAACGCCTGGCATGCGCCGATGCGCAAGGAGATCGGCGACGCGATGGTGAAGCTCAACGCCGACTCCAAGATTCGGGCGATCATCATGACCGGGGCGGGCGATCGCGCCTTCTCGGCCGGCCAGGACTTGAACGAGACCAAGACGTTCAACCCCGATCGGGCGGCGGAATGGATCGAGGAATGGCGCACCATGTACAGCGCCATTCGCGCTCTCGACAAGCCGCTGGTAGCGGCGCTCAACGGCGTAGCGGCCGGCTCGGCCTTCCAGGTGGCGCTCCTTACCGATGTGCGCGTCGGCCACGCGGGATCCCGCATGGGCCAGCCGGAGATCAATTCCGGCATTGCGAGCACCCTCGGGCCCTGGCTGATGATGGAGATGCTTGGGCTGTCCCGCACGGTCGAGCTGACGCTCACAGGCCGCATGATGGAAGGCAAGGAATGCCATGAGATCGGCCTTATCCATTATCTCGTGAAGGCGCAGGAGGTGATGACCAAGTCGCTCGAGGTGGCGAAGCAGCTCGCCGCCAAGCCGCCCGTCGCCATGCGCCTCGACAAGCGTCGCTTCCGCGAAGTGACGCAGGCGGGCTTCGACGACGCGCTCGATGCCGGCATCCGCCTGCAGCGCGAGTCCTACGGCACCGGCGAGCCTCAAGCGGAGATGAAGAAGTTCCTGGCCGCGCGCGAGGCGCGGCGGAGCGCTGCGAGATAGGTAGCGATGCAGCTCTATGAGTTCGAAGGCAAGCGGCTTTTTGCGGCGCATGGCATTCCGGTGCCGCGCGGCGCGGTATGGCCGGATTTGCCCGCGGGCGTGGAGCGCTACGTCGCCAAGGCGCAAGTGAGGTCGGGCGGGCGCGGCAAGCGCGGCGGCATCCGCTTCATCGACGGCAAGGCTGCGCTCGCGACGGCGGTGACGGCGTTGAGCGGTCGATCCTTCGACGGCGATACGGTCGGCTGCGTCTATGTTGAGGAGAGGCTGGAGATCGCGAGCGAATTCTATCTCGCTGTCGCAATCGCGCGTGAGGCGCGTTGCCGCATCATCCTGGCGTCTCCTTCGGGCGGCGTCGATATCGAGGCCGTGCCGCCCGATCGGCTGCTCAAGTTGCCGATCAATCCGCTCCTCGGCCTACGACCGTTCATGACGCGCCGCATCGTCGATTTTCTCGCCGTCCCGACAAGGACGGCCGCGGCGCTTGCGGAGATCGTGTCCCGGCTCGTGGCTCTCGCCGCCCGCGAGGACGCCGAACTCGCCGAGATCAATCCCCTCGTGTTGACCACTGACGGCAAGCTGATTGCCGTAGACGCCAAGGTCCGCCTCGACGGCAATGCCCGCTTCCGCCATCCGGAATGGCAGGCCTATGGGCGGACGGCCGGCACCCCGTTCGAGGCGGCGATCGAGGCAGCGGGGTCCGTCGCGATCGAGGTCGATCCCGCTGGCGACATGATCGCGGTGATGAGCGGCGCCGGGCTGATGATGGCGACCCTCGACCTTCTCACGGCGCAGGGGCAGCGCGTGCGAGCGGTGATCGATCTCGGCGGCGTCGTTCTCCGCGGGGCGGAGGGATTGACTCCCGTCTTTCGCGCCGTCGCGGCGCTGCGCCCCAAGCTCACCTTCATCAACGCCTATCTGCAGACTGCGCTCTGTGACGAGCTGGCGCGCGGCATCGCCGAGGCCTATGCGGCGGCACCCTTTCCGGGTGCTACGGTCGTTCGCCTCAAGGGCCGAAACGCCGACCAGGCGCAGGGGATTCTGCGTCCCCTCGGCTTCGCCTTGCATGCGGAGCTGCCGGCGGCGCTCGCCGCCGTGGCGGCCTCGAGCTGAGGAGAGCGGGCGCATGGCGATTCTCGTCGACAAGGCGTCGCGCATCATCGTCCAGGGCATGACGGGCCGCGTCGGCGCCGCCATCGCTGCCCGCATGGTGGAAAGCGGCTCGCCCGTCGTGGGCGGCGTCGCGCCGGGACGCGGCGGACGCAAAGTCGCCGGACTGCCGGTCGTCGATTCCTGCTATGCGGCCGTAGCCGAGCTTGACGCGACGGCGAGCTTCGTCTCCGTGCCGGCTGCTCATGCCCTCGACGCCTGCCTCGAGGCGATCGATGCCGGGATTGAGGTGATCGTCGCATATACCGAGGGCGTTCCGGTCGCGGACGCCATCCAAATGGCGAGTTACGCGCGGGCGCGGGGTGTCGTGCTCATCGGGCCCAATTCCGCCGGCTGTGTCAGCCCGGGGATGGCGAATCTCTCGGACCTCAACGACGCCTATATGCGCCCCGGCCGGATCGGTATCGTCTCGAAGAGCGGAACCATGACCTATGAGGTGATCGACGCGCTCGATGCCGTCGGGCTCGGGCAGAGCACCATCGTCTGCCTGGGCGGTGACCCGGTGACTGGCAGCGGCCATACAGAGATGCTCGAGCGCTTCGAGGCGGACAGCGCGACCGAGGCCGTGGTATTGCTTGGGGAGATCGGCGGCCGCTCTGAGCTGGAGGCGGCGGCGTTCGTTGCCCGCATGACGAAGCCGGTGGTGGCCTATATCGCCGGGCGCCATGCGCCGGCCGGCAAGCGCATGGGCCATGCCGGCGCGCTGCTCGGCAGCCCTGAGGAGAATGCGCCCGGCAAGATCGAGGCTTTGCGCCGTGCCGGCGCCGTGATCGTCGATGACCTGACCGCGGTCGGCAAGGCGGTCAGGCGCTGCTGCGCCGTGCCGACATGAATTAACAAGAAGAACCCCTCCATCCACCAGAACAGGGAGACGAGCAATGTCTGATCCGAAAGATTTCATGGATGACGGTCCCTTTCCGCTCAACCGGCGTCGGCTTCTGCTGGGCGCGAGTGCCGGTGCCGCGGCGCTCGCATTGGCCGCGTCGCCATTTCGTCGCGCCTTCGCCAAGGAGAGCTTGACGGTTGCCGATCCCGGCGGGGTATGGACGCCGGCCTGCGATGCCGCCTTCGTCAAGCCTTTCGCCAAGGAGGCGAATATCGATATCAATCATATAGCGCGGACCCATTACCCGACCACCGAGATCAAGGCGAATGTGGAGACCAAGGCCTATACCTGGGATGTGGTGATCGCGACCGCCAGCGATGTCTACGAGCTCTCGCCCCAGCATCTCCTCGAGCCCCTCGACTGGAGCGGGGAGGACATGTCGGAGATCATGCCGACGGCGCGGAAGCCCGATTGGATGGGCACCGACGTCTATGCCACCATCATCGCCTATCGCACCGACAAGTACGGAAAGAACGGGCCGAAATCCTGGGCGGATTTCTGGAACGTCGAGAAGTTTCCGGGCCGCCGCGCCATGCACAAGCACCCGATCGACACCCTCGAGGAGGCGCTCATGGCCGACGGGGTCCCGATGGACAAGCTCTATCCGCTCGACGTCGACCGCGCTTTCAAGAAGCTGGACCAGATCAAGCCGCATGTGAACGTGTGGTGGACGGGTGGGGCGCAGACCACCCAGATGCTGGAGAGCGGCGAGGTCGATATGATCCCGACCTGGAATGCGCGGGCGCAGGTCGTGATCGAGGCGGGCAAGCCCGTCGAGATCGAGTGGAACCAGGGCATCTACTCGATGGAGGGTTGGGTCATTCCCAAGGGCGATCCCAAGGCCGCGCTCGGCAAGAAGTTCATCAAATTCTGCGCCAATGCGAAGCGCCAGGCGGCGTTCGCAACCCAGCTCTTCTACGGGCCCACCAATCCCAAGGCCTACGACTTCATTCCCAAGGATCGCGTGAAGTATTTCCCGACCGCGCCCGAGAACGTCAAGCGGATGGTGCTGTCCAGCACCGAGTGGTGGGGCACCAACAAGGACAAGACTCTCGAGCGCTTCAACGCGTGGCTGCTGTCATAGTTGGTGGGGGAGAGATAGGGAATGACGCGGCCGCGCTCCGCGGCCGCGCTTTCGCTTGCGGCATCAGGGGATAGGCGGTGGCCGGCGCGAAGGTCAAGCTCTCGGTCCGCAACGCGGCCAAGATCTATGGTAGCGTGACGGCGCTCGCCGACGCAACGCTCGACCTGCGCGAGGGCGAGTTCCTGACCCTGCTCGGGCCTTCGGGCTCCGGCAAGACCACGCTTCTCATGATCGTGGCCGGCCTCATTCAGCCTTCGAGCGGCGAAGTCTGGATCGATGGCAAGATCGCCACCTACGCGCCACCCCACAAGCGCGATATCGGCATCGTCTTCCAGAATTACGCGCTCTTCCCTCATTTGACGGTCTACGAGAACATCGCCTTCCCGCTGCGGATGCGCCGGATGCCCGAGGCCCGCATCGCCCAGGAGGTCGCGCGGGTCCTCGATGTCGTGCAGCTCGCGCATACCGCCGAGCGCTTTCCGCGCGAGCTCTCGGGCGGGCAGCAGCAGCGCATCGCACTCGCCCGCTGCACCGTGTATCACCCTTCGATCATCCTCATGGACGAGCCTCTGGGCGCCCTCGACCGCAAGCTACGCGACCACATGCAGCTCGAGATCAAGCACCTCCATACCAAGCTCGGCATCACCGTCCTCTATGTGACCCACGACCAGGACGAGGCGATGACGATGTCGGATCGTATCTGCCTGATGAACAATGGCCGCATCGAGCAGATCGGAGCGCCCCAGGAGCTCTATTTCAATCCGGCCTCCATCTTCGCCGCGGATTTCCTCGGCGAATCGAATCTGCTTCCGGGAACGGTCGCCGCGATTGGCGATCCGCTCCGAGTCGACGGTCCCGGCGGTCTCAAGATTCGCGCGCGCTCACGCGGCGGGCTGCGCCCGGACGAGCCGGTCAAGCTCATGGTGCGCCCGGAGAGCTTGCGGCTCCTCGGCCCTGGCGAAGATGCGGACAATGTCGCGGAAGGCGTACTGCGCGAGGTGGTCTTTGTCGGTGGCGTTCAGCGCTATTACGTGGCGCTGGCGGACGGCTTGACCCTCGCGATGAAGCGGCTCACACTTGGGGCGGATACCGCGGTCGGCCCCGGGCAGACGGTGCGCGTCGGCTGGAGTGCTGCCCATACGGTCGCCCTGCCCGACACGCGGGAGCGGGGATCATGACCAGCGCCGCGGCCGGCCTCGACTACGCCCGCCAGCGGCCGCAACGCGGCTGGGTGCGCGCCTGGCCGATCTATCCGCTCCTCGCCTTCCTCCTGGCCTTCTTCGTCTATCCCGTGGCGCAGCTTCTCTGGCTCAGCTTCTTCGATGCGGCGGGCCATTTCTCGCTGCGGAACTACATCCATATCGCGACGGCGCCGGTCTATCTGCAGGTCCTCGGCATCACCTTCCAGATTGCCGGCTGGACGACGCTTTTCGCCGTCCTCGGCGGCTATCCGATCGCCTATCTCCTGGCGACAAGTGCCGCACGCACGCGCAACGGCCTCATGCTCCTCGTCCTCATGCCGTTCTGGACGAGCTTTCTCGTGCGCACCTTCGCCTGGATGATCCTGCTCGGGCGCACGGGCGCCATCAATCGCCTGCTCCTCGCCCTCGGCGTGGTCGATGCGCCGGTCAGCCTCATCTACAATTTCACCGGCGTGATGATCGGCATGGTCCATGGCATGATGCCGCTCGCCGTCGTCACCATGGTCTCGGTGATGCAGAACATCGACGTCACGCTCATGCGCGCGGCGAGCACCCTCGGCGCGCGTGGGGGGCAGGCATTCTGGCGGATCTATTTCCGCCTCTCGCTTCCCGGCGTAGCGGCCGCCGGCCTGCTCGTCTTCATCACGGCGCTCGGCTTCTTCATTATCCCGGCGCTTCTCGGCGGCGCGCGCGACACCATGATCTCCCAGGTGATCATCTCCGTGATCCAGGAGCTGATGAATTGGCGTTTCGCCGGCGCGCTGTCGCTTGTGCTGCTTGCCGCCTCGGCCGTCGTCTTCTATCTATATGATCGCATTCTCGGCATGTCGACACTCTCGGGCGGCGCCGTCGGGGCGGCGAGCGGGATGCGGCAGCGACGGCCGACGCTCTTGGCGCGCGGCAGCGCCTGGCTCGGCATCGGGGTCGTCGCGGCACTCGGCTGGCTCTGCGATCGCGCGGGAGAGGCGTGGGACCTTCTCATCCAGCCTCGGCCCGATCGGCCGCGGCGCGCCTTCTCTCGAAAGGTGTTATGGGGCGCTTCCGCTCTCATCATTCTGTTTCTCGTCCTGCCGTCCTTCTTCGTGATTCCCGTCTCCTTCACCTCCGGAACGTTCATCGACTTTCCGCCGCACGGCTTCTCGCTGCGCTGGTATCACACCTATCTGAGCTCGCCGGCCTGGACTTCTGCGACCTTGCGCTCCTTGATCGTGGCGCTCGCCACCGGCGTGGTCTCGACGATCCTGGGGACGGCCGCAGCCTTTGTGCTTGTCCGGCAGCGCCTCGTCGGCCGAATGGCGGTGCTGACCTTGGTGTTGGCGCCGCTCATCCTGCCCCGCATGATCATCGCCGTGGCGCTGTTCTATCTCTTCGCCCGGATAGATATCGTGGGAACCTTGCTCGGGCTCGTCCTCGGTCACACGATCCTCGCGGTCCCCTATGTCGTCATTACGGTCATGGCCATTCTCAAGACCTATGACGAGCGGCTCGATCAGGCGGCATGGAGCCTTGGCGCGAACAAATGGCGCGCTCTCTGCCACATCACCCTGCCGCAGATCCGCGGCGGACTGATCGCAGGGTTCCTCTTCGCCTTCATCACCTCGTTCGACGATTTGACGGTGGCGCTTTTCATCTCGGGCGGCAACAACGCCACCCTGCCGCGGCAAATGTGGAACGACCTCTTGCTTCAGGTGAATCCGACGCTGGCAGCCGTATCGACCGTGATCCTGCTGTTCATCACCGTCTTCATTATCGCGGCCGAGCTGCTTCGCCGCCGCGCGGGAGGATATTGACGGCGGCTATTGGTTCATCTCTATGGAGGAGAGCGACATGGAGAAGGGCAAGGGAGCAATGAAAGCCGCCGCGGGAAATCGCGAGGCGGAGCTGCGAGACCGCATCGAGCTCGCGGCGGCCTTCCGCTGGGCTGCCCGGCTCAACATGCATGAAGGCATCTGCAATCACTTCACGGTGTTGCTCTCCCGCTCGCCCTGCCGCGTCCTGATCAATCCCAAGGGCGTGCATTTCGCGAAGATGACGGCCGGCAGCCTCATCGTCATCGACGAGACGGGCAAGACGGTCGAGGGCGAGGGGCGGCCCCCGATGAGCGGCGTCAACATCCACGTGCCGATGCACCTCGCCCATTCGGAGGCGCGCGTCGTGCTTCATTGTCATATGCCCTATGCGACGGCGCTCACGGCGATCAAGGGAGGGCGCCTCGAAATGGTCCACCAGAATTCGGCCCGCTTCTTCGGACGCGTCGCCTATGACGATCATTTCAACGGCATCGCGCGGGAGACGGATGAAGGCCGGCGGATGGCGGCAGCCCGCGGCGACAAGCCGATCCTCTTCCTCGCCAATCACGGCGTGATCGCGGTTTCCGATTCGATCGCGACGGCCTTCGACGACCTCTACTATCTCGAGCGAGCCTGCCAGGTTCAGCTCCTCGCAATGCAGTCGGGCCGACCCCTCAACGTCATGCCCGAGGCCGTGGTGCGCCAGACGGCGGCGGAGTTCGGCAATCTCGCGGTGAATGCCGAGCTGCATTTCACGGCGTTGAAGGCGGCACTCGATGAGGAGGAGCCGGCCTATGCGTCGTGAAGCACGCGCCTGAATGTCGTCTATCACCTTCCCTGCGTTTCAGCGAAGGATGACGGCTCGCGATCGTGGAACGGGGAAAGGGCTGCTTAAGAAAATGAGGCTATCTGCGAGTGGCGCGAAGCAGCTTCGTTGAAATCACGAAGCTCCGTTTCTGCCTTGCGAAGGCTCTCGATGGTGCCGATGTCACGATGATAGCTGGTATTATGGAAGGAATGGATGCGGCCGATAAACGCCGGAATAACCTCAGTGCTGAAGTCAACGACCGGGCGCCCTAGGCTGGCGATGTAAGCTACGACCGACGGCTCGAGGATATAGATCGCGGCATTGGCCCGGTTTCCCGGCGGGTGAGCGACTTTCTCGTGAAACCGAACGACGACGCCACGTTCGTCTTCTTCGACGATTCCACATGATCGAGGCTCATCGGTGTCGAACGTCATCATCGTTATCTCGACACCAACCGGACGAGCAGCGTGCCGCGCAATGAACGCCGCGATATCGAAACGAGTCAGATTGTCGGCGTGCGCGAGCAGGAAGCTGTTATCACCGAAGAAATTGGCGTTGCGCAGAACGGTGCCTCCTGTGCCGAGCAGCGAGTCCTCATGTGCAAGATCGATCCGATCCCGCCAGCGACTTGCGTCGACATGGCTGCGAACCATCTCGGCTAAATGATGTGTGTTAATGAGAATTCGCTCGATACCGCCTTCGAGCAAGAGGTCGAGCCAGTAGTCGAGGAGAGGTCGGCCACGGACAGGGACAAGGCACTTCGGCACCGTGTCAGTCAACGGCCTCAATCTCGTGCCAAGTCCAGCGGCCAGAAGTAGTGCCCTCACAGCATGAGTTCCTGGATGAGCTCCTTGATGCTCAACGGCGTATTGCCGACGCGGCTCACCTGGCACGCGGCCGCCAAGGAGCCGAGATAGGCGCTCTGCCAGATATCGGCGCCGACGGCGGTAGCGAGCGAGGCGCAAATGAGCAGTGAATCTCCAGCGCCGGATATATCCTTAGGGGATGTATTGAAGGCCGGTAAGCGGTCTGTGGCATAAGCTGCCGGCTCTACTCCAGCGTGGATGAGCAAGCCTTCAACGCCGAGAGTCACGAGGATGTGTTGTGCTTGCGCCTTCTGGCGCAGAGACTCCGCGAGCACAACGAGGCCGGACTGGAAGTCGCGCATGGCGAGCCGCGCCTCATATTCCGTAGGCGTCAAGAGTCGCATGCCGCGGAAGCGCGAGACGTCCGCCATCTGCGAGGAGGCCTGGCTGTCGGCCACCATCAGCACACCACGCTCGCTGCAATAGTCGATAAGGGAGTCGACCAGGGATTGGGGAAGGCCGCCGTAGTTGAAATCCGAGAAGACAAGGAGGTCGGCGCCGTCGAGGGTGGTGGTCACGCTGTCAAAGAGCTTACGCGCCAGCTCGGCGCTGATATCGTGCTGGCGCAAATGGCTGACGCGCAGCAATGTCTTGTTCTTGGCGCGATAGCGGCGCTTAAGGGTCGTCGGGCGGCTTGCATCAACAAATAGTTCATGGGCAACGCCATATCTGCGCAGGGTCTCGGTTGCGAAGGCGCCGGCCTCGTCCTCACCGATGACTCCAAAATATTGCACGGTGGCGCCCACTCCGGCGGCGTGGGCTGCGACGATTCCAGCGCCTCCAATGAAGCGATCGGTCTCGATCGGCATGACGACCAATGTCGGGTCTTCTTGTGACATGCCGAGCGCGTCGCAGCTTATATACTCATCCACGATGAGGTCGCCGACGACGACAACGCGCAGTCCGGCAAAGCGGCGAACCAGCGGAACGAGATCGGCTATCCTGAAGCCGTGGCGCTCAGGAAAATCGCGAGGCTTCACAATGGTGGAGAAGTCGGGCTCGTAGAGCTCCTTCTTCAGAAGATCGAGTGAGGAGAAGCGCATCTCGCCTGAGCTGAAGAGCAGCTTGCCGCCATAGGTATCCAAGATTGCCTGCTCCGGATTCGGGCGCGACTCATACTCTTTCCCCTTGACGACGATCGTGGGGCGAAGTGCTGCCAGCATCGCTTCAAGCGGCGTGCGCAGAATGAAGGCGAAATCAACCACCCCAATCGAGCGCACGCCTTCGAGGCGAAGGTTTTCGGCGACGATCGTGCCGGCGGACCCGTCGGCATGCACGGCCACGACGAGGACGTCGCCGCATTCGGCGGCGAAATTGAGCAGCCGTAGATGCCCTGGGTGTATGATATTGAAGTTGCCGGAGACGAAGACCAGGCTATCGTCCGGTCGGCGGAGCGCGCGTATCGCCGCGACGATCTGATCGACTTCGTCCTCGGCGGCGATTGCTTTCAATCGCGACACCCGGGTCCTCCTTCCATTTTCAGCAAACAACGGCCGGTGATGTGGCCCGCTCGCATTGCGGCGATGGCCTCGTTGACCTGATCGAGCGCGAAGCGATCGGTTATAAGGCTGGCCAGCGGCAGCCGGCCGGCACGGTAGAGTTGGTGGTAGCGCGGAATATCGCGCTCGGGTTGCGCTTCGCCGCCATGTGAGCCGGAGAGGCGCTTCCCGAAATGCAAGGGCAGGGAGTGGAGCGTCACGTCGCGGCCTTGGCGCGGGACGCCGACCAACACCACTCGTCCTTGCGGTTTTGTCAGCTTGTACCCAAGCGCGATCACGTCGGGGTTGCCCGTATTGTCGATGAAGACGTCGAGCCCCGAGGCGCCGACGGCACCAGCGATCGCGCGACCTGCGTCCTCGCGCTCTGCATTGACGAGGTGGGTGGCCCCAAGTTGACGAGCGAGTGACAGCTTGTTGTCGTGCAGATCGACGGCAACGATCGGAAAAGCCGAGACAAGCGCTGCAGCTTGAACAATGCTGAGTCCGACACCTCCAGCACCAAATACCACGATAGACTCGCCGATCCCCAGCCGCGCGTTGTTGAGGACGACACCGAAGCCGGTCGTGACGGCGCAGCCAAACAATGCCGCGACTTCAAGGTCGCTGTCGGCGGGAATTGGCGTAAGCCGGTTCTCCGAGACGATGGCATGCGTATTGAACGTTGTCACCCAGCCGGCATTGACGCGGCGGCCATCCCACGTGTATCGGGCCGGCTCGGCCTCGATCCCCGGCCCTTTGCGCCAATGCAGGACGACCTTATCGCCGGGCTTCGCATGTTTTACGCCAGCGCCGATCGCCAGTACCGTTCCCGAGCCTTCATGCCCGAGGAGATGTGGCAGGTATCGATCCTCTCCTTTCGCGCCATCTATCTCGCCGAGCTGTGAGCCGCAGATACCGCTGCAATGCACTTTCACCAGCACCTGCCCGGCTTCGAGTTTCGCCGGGAGTTCGATCTCGGCGATTGCTAGCGGCCGATGCTGCTCTACCAAGATAGCGGCTCTGGCGGTACGCGGCAGGTCCACAGCGCGGCGCTCCTATTCAAAATAAATGAAGGAATGATCACCGGAATAGCCGGTGTGGCGGAACCACCACGCCCACTCCTCCGGCGTATTGAAGGCCTCGCAGGTCACCTGCCAATAAAGAAGGTTCGCCTTCTCCTCCTCGTTTCGGTATGACTCCACGCAGATATATTTATGACGGCGACCGACCCGCTCGATCTCACGCAACGCTTTGTCGAGATCATAGCAATGAAGATTGTGGAGGGTATTGATCGAGACGACCAGATCAAAGCTGCGATCTGGAAATGGGAGGGCAATGGCATTGGCCTGCCGGACGCAGTGACGCACTTCCTCTTTGGCATGGGCGATTGCGTAGGCCGAGACGTCGATCCCTTCGGCCTCGATGCCTGGCACAACTTGCGTGAAATCGTAGACGAGGAAGCCCTTGCCGCAACCGACGTCGAGGACGCGGTCGCCCGGCTTTAATCCGTAATGATCGGCCATCGCCTTTGCCACCTTCGCCCATCGCCCGTCATAGCGATAGCCACCGTAATTGATACGGCGGTCGCCGTCCCAGTAATCGAACCCCCATTCCTTCGCGAGCCGTGCCGCTTTCGCTTTGGGATAATCAGGGTCATTGACGCGCGCCAGATAATCGCGCTTCGTCGCCTTATGTATCGTCGAGAGAAAATCGATATAAGCCATGCTCAAGCGTATCCGTGACAACGATGTAGAGCCTGCCGCGCCTTGGCGAGCTGCGTACGCTTGCGTTGCTCGCCACCGGTACCAGGATCCGCGAAACGGCGGCGACGGGCGGCCTCGGGAAGAAACTCATTCATCATGATGCAGCACCATTTGATCCGCAGCACCGGAAGTAGCAGGAGAGTACGCTGCTTAAGGAGTGCGGGATCCTCAGAAAAAGTGAGGGCTGTATCAAGGAATGCCGTCATATGAATTGGCGAGACGGCGACTGCAGGGTGGGAGAAGAAATCGGCAGCCATTTTTGCCGGATCGTCCCAGCCTGCGTATTCAAAGTCGATGAAGCAGATTGCACCGGATGGCTGCAAGATCGCGTTATGAAAGCCGAAATCGGATGGTGAGACGCAGCGCTGGGCCCGGTTGAGCGGCTCGGAAAGCGCCCAGCCGCGAGTATATGCGATCGATTGCGTCCGCTCTTTCATCAGGTTCCAAGTCGCGCGCAATTCTGCAATGAAGCGAATAGCCTCGACATCGACATCGGTCGCTGGCTCGATCGTCTCGAGACGTGCGAGGCGGCGTTCGACGAGTTCGAGATGCTCTGCGAGGCTGAAGCATGCTTCCGATGCCGCCGGGAGGTGGGCCGCCATCGCATGGCGGTCGGAACCGTTGAGAGCGCGGAAGAAGCGCGCCGCTGACGCCACTTCGTTTGCGCCGACTTCTTCGGCCATAAGCTTGCGCCCATCGACGTACTCATAGATCCCAATCCCCCGCTCCGCATCATGCATGATGGGTCGCGGCACGCAGGCGAGGCCCAGTCGTATTGACGCATAATTGAGGAACGCCCATTCCGCGCCAAGGCGGTCGCGATCATCGCCGCGGCCTTGAAAATAGGCCTTGGCGACGAGCTTGCGTCCGTCGCCCGTCTCGACAAGCCAAGCGCGGTTATTCCCCCCGGGTGGAAATGGGCGCAGAGCGAGGCGTGACGCGCGCAGCTCGCCGCGACCGAGGAGCGAGCTCAATGCGTCCTCTGCAAGCCTAGCGTCCATGATGCCTCGAAAAAGTCGCTAATTGCCTTCCAGCTCGGGAGGGCCCGGAGAGCCGATGCTTCGGGTGCCTCATCGTCCGGTGAGAAAAGCAGCGGCTGAGTCGACGGAGGAAACTCAGGCGCCAGGAGTATCTCCGGCAAATCGTCGATGAAATGGCTGCATTGGAGCGCGTCGATCCGAGCGAGTTTCTCCTTCTGTGTTAGCTCGAAAAAGACTTGATCGGAGGTCACCAGGGGTCCTTGACGGTCCCTCAACGCCATCTCTATCCAAAGGCGCGCGGCGTGGTGCAGATCATGGCGAGGCCCAAGGAACGGATAACGCGTCTTATGGCTGATGATGGTGACGCGGACACCATGATCGCGTGCGCGGCGTAGGAAGGTAAGAACCCCGGGGAAAGGCTCGGCCTCGGCCATTCGTGTTCCATAGACCTCGCCCTGGATCTCGGTCCAGCGCTCTTCCAAGCCGCTGCGGCGCAGGTAGTCGCGGACCGAGCGCTTCGAGACTGGAAGCTCGGGCGGGATCAGCCCGGCTTCGCGCGCGACGCGGTGGAAGACTCGATCGTATCCCACGATCGTGTTGTCGAAATCGATGCCGATGCGCATCGTCCGCCCCGCGTCAATGGGCCCCGGGATCATCGCGCGCGCCAATGCCGCAGCATGGTTGCTGCGATGTTCTCGCTGCTGAGCCCGAAGCGTTGCCGGGCGTAGTCCTGGGAGCCAACCTCGTGCATGAACTCGTCGGGCGTGCCAAAGGTGACAAGCCGTCCCTTGAAATCGGCTCGGCGCGCCAGCCACTCGGCAATGCTACCGCCAAGACCGCCTGCCAGGCCGTGCTCCTCGACGACACCGAGGAGCGGAAAGCTCGCGAACACTTCATCGAGCCTTGAACGGTCGAGCGGCTTTACCGTCGGGAAGCTCTCGACCCGAACGGATAGGCCGGCAGCGGCGAGACGATCGGCGGCGGCGAGCACGACCGACATGATCGTGCCTGTTGCGATAAGGCAGAGGTCCGCGCCGTTCCGCAGCGTAATGGCGCGGCCAATGGCGAAATCGGGCTCGGTGGCATGAAGAATCGGCTCACCCTTCTTCCCGATCCGCATATAGACGGGACCGTCCTGGCGCAAGGCGGCTCGCAGGGCGAGGCGGAGCTCGACGGCATCACAAGGAGCCAGCACCGTCATTTCGGGAAGAAGGCGGAGGATCGCCAAATCCTCGCATGAATGATGAGTTGGGCCGAGCTCGGCGTAGGAAAGCCCCGCGCCGGTGCCTACGATCACGACAGGCGCGCGATGGTAACAGACATCGACCCGGATCTGCTCGTAGCAGCGCGTCGTCGTGAAGGGCGTAATTGTGTAAACGACGGGCCGCAGGCCGGAGAGGCCGAGGCCTGCCGCCATGCTCATCATGTTGGCTTCAGCGACGCCGCAATTATAGAAGCGCGACTCGTTATGCGCCTTGAAGCGGTCGAACAGCTTATTGCCGATATCGCCGGACAGCAGGACTATGCGGGAATCCGCAATCCCAAGGCTGGTGATCTCCTCGGCGAAGGCGTTCCTCATGGAAGCAGCCCCAATTCGCGTTTGGCGGACAACACCTCCTCGGCAGTCGGAATTCGATAATGCCAGTTGTTGTCATCCTCCATAAAGGAGACACCCTTGCCCTTCACAGTATGGGCAATGATGGCTATCGGCTTGCCGCTGCCATCGGGAACCCTCGCAAGCGCCGCAAGAAGCTGGCGCATATCATGTCCGTCGATCTCGCACACGCTCCAACCGAATGACCGCCATTTCTCGGCGAGGGGATCGAGCGCCATCACATCCCGACTGCGTCCCGTCGCCTGCCATTTATTGAAATCGACGATGACCGCCACGCGCTCAAGCTTCTGGGCCGCGGCAAAGAGCGCCGCCTCCCAAATCGAGCCCTCGTTACATTCGCCGTCGCTGACAACGGCGAAAACGCGATAGTTCATACCTTGAATGCGACCTGCCAACGCCATCCCTAATCCCATTGGCAGTCCATGACCGAGCGACCCGGTCGCGGCCTCGATCCCCGGCAGGTGAGCTGGGGTGGGGGGATGCTCGGCGAAGACGCTTCCATCTTCGCCATAGCTCGCGAGCATCGCCTCGGAATAGAAGCCGCGCATGGCAAGAATCTGGAAGAGCGCCGGCGCTGCATGGCCTTTGCTCAAGATAAAACGATCACGGTCGGCAGCGCGCGGATTCGTCGGGTCGATCGCAAGATGCTGAAAATAGAGGGCGACAAGGATGTCGACGCAGGAAAGGCAGGACCCGAGATGTGGCGTTCCGGTACGGTGTGAGGTTTCGATGATGCGGCCGCGAATCTGGCGGGCGAGCTCGGTAAGCCGCTCTGTTGTGTCCTCGTTATGCAGGTGAGCTGTTGCTTCCATGATAAGCGCCAAGGTCATGGCTTATGAATGTAATCGAATGGCTGGGATCGTAGATCGTCGAAGTTATCCTCGATCCACCGTATGCAGGTCGCGATGCCCTCGTCGAGACCGATGGTGTCGCGCCAGCCGAGCTCGCTCCTAATTTTCCGGCTGTCGAGCATATAGGCGGTGTCTTTGCCCAGCCGCTCGTCACTTACCTCGACGGCATCGGCAAATCGGGCGCTCATCATCCCGCAGATGCGCTCGACGAGCTCGCGAATAGTAATAACGTCCTCTGTCGAGATGTGATAGCTCGCCCCGAGCCGGCCTTCGAGCATCACCCGCCACGTGGCATCGGCGACATCGGCGATGTGAATGAATGATCGGCTCGAATGGCCGCCGCCATGGAGGCTCAGCCGCCGCCCGAGCTTGATGAAGAGGATTGTTCGCGGAATGATGCGATAGAGTTGCTGTCCCGGCCCGTACACATTGGCAGCGCGCGTGTACACCACCGGAAAACCGTAAGCGGCGTGATAAGTGCGAAGACTCATATCCGCCGCCGCCCGCGATACGGCGTACGGCGTACTTGGGTTGAAGGGGGCATCTTCGGTGATGAATCCGGTTGTGCTGCCATAGACCTCGGGCGTCGTGATGTGGACGTAGCGGTCGAGAAAATCGAACTGGCGCAATTGGTCATGGAGCCGCACGGTCGAGACGACGTTCGTCATGAACCAGTGATCAGGATTCTTCCAGCTCTCACCGACCATGCTCTGAGCGGCGAAATTGACGACGTAACTCGGCCGCTCTTGGCGTATCAGAGCGGCGATGGCATCGAGGTCGCGATTGAGGTCGAGGGCATGGAAGCGGAAGGCCGATTGACGGTCGGACCAGCGATAGGGGAGAAACGCATGATGCGGCTCCGGCGAGCGACTGATACCGATGACGTCTGCGCCGCGCGCCAATGCGTGATCAACGAAGCTCGCCCCCGAAAAGGAATTGCTTCCGAGGACTGCAATCTTCATGGGCCGGCACGCTCCATTGGCCCATTGCGATGGAGTGATTGCATGATCATGTGGCCGACCACGAGTTGGAGATCTTCGCCAATCTGCATATCGTCTACGGCGAAGTGAATCGGAACATCCGCAAGCGCCTTCGCTTTACCCCCCGAATAGGCCAGGATGGCAAAGCTGCGCATGCCGATTTGCGCCGCAGTCTCCAGCGCTCTAATGATATTGGGGGAGTTGCCGCTTCCGGAGAGAGCGACGAGGACGTCGCGCGGCTGCGCCATCACCGCGAGCTGAAGCGAGAAAATCGCGTCATAGCCCTCGTCGTTGGCAAGGCAGGTGAGCACCGACGCATTGGCCGAGAGAGCATGGACCCGCAAGCCCGACCCTTCACGCTTGGAAATTCCATAGAGCAGATCATTGGCGAGGTGAATGGCGTTCCCGGCGCTGCCGCCATTGCCGCATAGAAAAACCTGTCGACCGCTGGACCAGCAATCGCGAAGCTCGTCGGCAAGCTGAGCGACCGGACCCCAGTCGGCATCGCGTAGCGCGGCCTGGAGCCGGGCTGCGTAGTCGGCGCAGCCATGATCCGGGCATGAGGCCAAGGCCAGGGTCGTATTCATGCTCATCGGACGACGTTCCGCTGCATCCAGCGCAGATTGTACCAGCGGTCCTCGTCGGCGAGAGCGCCGGCGTGATATTTCTCGGCGATCTCGCTGATCGCGTCAGCAACTCCCTTCTTTGGCCGGAAACCGGCTGCCAGGAGTTTGTCGGAATTCACGCGATAAGAGCGCGGATCATTGGAATCCGTGACGACGATTTGCGCCTGGATCCGGCTGGCGATCTTCTCGGCGATCTCCATCAGAGACATATTCTCGAAGCCGGCATTGTAGATTCCGCGACACTGGGGGTTTTCCAACATGAAGAGATAGACGTCCGTAATGTCGTCCATGTGAATGTTCGGCCGAGTCTGCCGGCCGCCGAAGACAGTGATCCGGCCGTTCCGCAAGGCCTGCATCGATAGCATGTTGACCGAGACGTCGAGACGCATGCGCGGCGACCACCCGCAAACGGTGGCCGGCCGGATGATCTGCACGATCATGTCGTCGGCGTAGCTGAGCAGTATGCGCTCGGCGACCATCTTGGTCTTGTTGTATTCCGAGATCGGCTTAAGCTCGAGTTCCTCGGTAACCTGCGGCTCCTCCTTGATCCCGTACACGCTACCGGATGAGGCGTAGATGAATTGCTTGACGCCGGAGCGGACGGCGCGATCGGCGAGCTGCATCGTTGCGAGCGCACTGATCTCCCAGGTAAGTTTTGGGTCGAGATCGCCGCAGGGATCGTTGGCGACCGAGGAGAGGTGGATAATGGCGTCGATGCCTGAAAGATCGAGCTTCTGGGTGTCGCGAACGTCGCCTTCGATCACGCTCAATCGAGGGTGCGGCTGGAGATAGTTGCCGAACCACATAATGTCGAGGGCGACCACATCATAGCCGGCGCGAAGCAATTTCGGGACAAGGACGGAACCCTTGTATCCACAGGCTCCGGTAACCAGCAGCTTCATCTCAAGTCCTCGCGATATGAATCGATAGGCTTCCTTTGGTTATCTTTTTATCGGGCGCGGATTCGGAAGAGTAGGGACTTTTTTGAGCAAATCGCCATGGCGGGCTCGGCCGAGTGCGAGAAATCGCGTTCGTAGAACGCCATTCACCTCGACTTGGTTGCTCCTCGTCCTTTCCTCGATGGCTTCAGCGCGGCGAGCCCTCATTTAGGGTCGAGCCCTCATTTAGGGTATAGTAACGCGCTCTGCAACCAAAAACTGTCCGACGGTCAAGAAATACACCTTCCGACCATCGGACCGCCTGTTTATTGGCTGTGATGGGTGACGATAGCATCTCGATTTTGACGAATTCAAGGTTCTGAACGGCCCAGACGAGGGCCCCAAGACAACCGGGCCGCTGGCGACTGCCTGATTCACCAATGTTATTGTGACCGAGTCGGCGTTGACGCGACTGGCGCGTCTTTCTCTGAGCAAAACAATCTTCTGTAAGACGCGCCGATCACGATCGCCGCTCGAAGATCATCGTCTTGGCCAGGCCGGTGGCCTTGCCGGGGTTGAGTCTCTTGGGGCAGGTCCTGGTGCAATCCACGACCATGTGGCGACGGTAGGGCCTGAAGGGGCCATGGAGCGCGCCCAGACGCTCCTCCGTGCCCTCACTCGACGGTCGGCGAGCCAGCCTCTTCTCGACCGGGTGCATGACAGCGTTGAGCCGGCATATGCCTTGCCGGCGTCGGCAGATGGCCCTCGAGCCGTCGCCCGAGCTCGCGGTGATCACGCGCGTGGATCATGACATCCGAGCGCCCGAAGGCTGGAGCGATATCGTCGAGGACGGATTATGTTTGTGGCTACAATCAGAAGGCGCGATGCTGCGACGGCGCATGGCGAGGTGGAGGTGATTCATGATCGTGGAGAAGCTCCGCGCTTTCGAAAGCGATGGTCGGACGTCGGTTGCATAGAGCCTCGGCCAAACCGCATCTTCCATCGATCCATCCGTCCGTAGCGCTTCGGCTATGTCCTTCCGTGACGATGAGCGTGGTGTCGATGCCGATGCAGCGCATGGACGAGCATGGTCGCGGCGCCTGTAATCGCAATTGTGAGGACCGCAAGCAGAAGCCCATGGAAGAGAGTGCCGGCGCCGGCGATGCTCGAAGGCATATCAATTGGGCCCAAAAGCGATATCGCAACGTCGTGCGGTGCCGGTCCGAGCGCGACTGTGGCGTGGATGAGTAGGCTCGTGAGCTTCGCCAGGGGCGGAATTAGCCAGTCCGCGATCAGGACCGCAAAGACCAATATCGTCGAACTCAGGATAAGAAGGACGAACGCTCCCGCAGCCAAGGATCCACGCTGCAGCCATATAAGTTTCCCGCCTCGTGAGAAGGCATCCATCCCCGGTCTTCGCCGAGAGCCTGTCGGGATTTCCGAGGCCCGGCAAGGCGCTGGAATCCTCGCCGACCTTGAGGGGAGGCCGGCGAGCGCTTGTGACCCTCTTTGCCGCTCGGCACAGGATGCCGGCCCGAGGACAGCCAGGTTGTGTGAAGGATATGGCGCGCCTGCCTCGCTCTTTGTGGTCATTGCCGCCTCCTAGCCGCGTCTTTCGGAACTCGGAGCAGCATCGTCCAAAGGCCCGCGCGCGTCTTTGTTCCGGCGCAAGCTCGGCGCCATTTCGACTTGCGAGTTTCTCACGCGCGGCGACGAGCTGAATTATGGCGTCGTTCCTATGCCGAGAGCGCCGGCATTGCGACAAATGGCGAGCGGCAAGCTTCCCAGCCGGAGCGGGCGGTTGTGCCCGGGTTCGGCTGGATACATCTGGGGGAGGACGCCACTCGGCTTCTACGGCTGTAGCACATAAGTTCCGGGGGCGGCGCCAAGGCGGGGATAACCCTTTTCGGGTGCCCCGAGGGCGGGAGGCGTTGCTTTTCCACTGGACAGGCTCTCGAGCCACTCAGCCCAGACCGGCCACCAGGACCCGTTGAGCTCGGGGGTCGTCTCGTACCAGGTTTCGGGGGCGACATAAGGATCCCCGGCCTTGCGACGCGAGACGCGATAATGCCGATGCGGATGTCTTGGCTCGCTGACGATGCCGGCATTGTGGCCGCCACTCGTCAACAGGAACGTCAGATCGGTGTCGAGCAGGAGATTGAGCTTGTAGACCGAGCGCCAGGGCGCGACATGGTCGGTCTCCGTCGAAACCGCGAATACGGGAACGTGGATGTCGCTCAGCGCTATTGCACGGCCGAGCACCTGATAGCGGCCCTCGACCAGGTCGTTGTCGAGAAAAAGCCTCCTGAGATACTGACTGTGCATGCGATATGGCATGCGGGTGGAATCCGCATTCCACGCCATAAGATCGCTCATGGGCTCGCGCTGTCCCATAAGGTACTCGCGCACGAGGCGCGACCAGATGAGGTCGCTCGAGCGCAGGAGCTGGAAAGCGCCGGCCATCTGCTTGCTGTCGAGATAGCCCTGCTCCCACATGACGTCCTCGAGATAGGAGATCTGGCTGTCGTCGACAAAGAGCGTGAGCTCGCCGGCGTCGGTGAAGTCGACCTGCGCCGCAAAGAAGGTGGCGCTGTTAAATGGGCTCTCGCCGTGATGGGCGAGGAACGAGGCGGCGATCGAAAGAAGCGTGCCGCCCAGGCAGTAGCCGACGGCATTGATCCTTCGCCCGGGCACGATCGCCCGGACCGCTCGCACCGCCTCGAGAACGCCAAGCTGGAGATAGTCCTCCATGCCGAGGTCGCGGTCGTCGGCTCCAGGGTTTCGCCAGGAGATCATGAAGACCGTATGGCCGCGGTCGACCAGGTATTTGACGAGAGAATTACGGGGGGAAAGATCGAGGATGTAGTACTTCATGATCCAGGCGGGCACGATCAGGATCGGCTCCGCATGGGTCTCCGATGTCGTCGCCGCGTATTGTATGAGCTCGATGAGGCGGTTCCGATACACGACCTCGCCCGCCGTAACGGCGACATCCTTGCCGGGCCGGAAGTTCTCGCTGCCCACAGGCGGTCGCCCCGCGATCGCGCGCTCCCAGTCCTCGATCCAGTTGACCAGGCCCTGATACAGATTGCTCGCCCCCGCCTCGATCGTTCTCCGGAGCAGCTCCGGATTGGTGGCGATGAAGTTCGAGGGCGACATCGTATCGAGGAGCTGGCGCGCGACGAAGGACACCACCTGTTCATGATGGCGTGATACGCCGCGGACATCCGTCGTGGCGTTATGCCACCACTGCTGACTCAGGAGGAACCACTGATAGATGAAGCGGAATGGTGGCAGCCGCCAGTCCGGGTGATCGAAACGATGGTCCTGAGGTAGCGGCTCGATGCAGGGCGGTAATGCCGGATCGGTGAGCGCGCGAGTGGCATGGACGGCGAAACGCGTCGCCTTGCGCAAGCCCTTTTCCACGAGCGCTTGCCGCTTGCCGGGTGCGATCGCGAGGTGAAACGCCCAATCAAAGTAAGCCGCCGCCAAGCTCGCCGGCGAAATCGCCAGCGTGACCCGGCCCATGGCGGCATGTATTAGCCGATCGAGGGGGCTGGGCGCCTCCATGGGCTGCGACTCAACTGGCCCACAAGACGCCTTGTCATCTATTGCTGACGAGATCTCACGCAAGGCATCTGACGATATTCGAGCAGACTCGTCCATCTCGGCGCGCTGCAGATTGGCCATTTCGGTTGGCTCCTGCTTCTCGGCGTGAATCGCCTGGCTCGTAGAGGCCGCGCCAACCCCTGAACCGGTCGATTTAACACGCCGCTCCCTGGGCGCTTTTAGTTTCATAGAGTGCTCGTTACGACCCACAGGCATCACCTCAGCCATGCTCCATTACTCCCGTCGTTGCGAGACCTGGATCGCAGTCAGCAAATTTTCTCTCAAATTGGAAACAAGGAGAAACAGAAGCAAGCATAGATAAAGACGAGGCATCATGTCTTTGCTCCAAATCAAGCATGCGGAATGGCCCGGTACGTGATGCGAGGAGTAAGCGCGGGCTTCGCATCGGACGCATTGCGGAGATTGCGATCAGGGTTAGCTTGGGATCGGATGTCGTCTCATCCCCTGGCCGTCACGCCGCGCCACCCAGGGTCGTGCGACCCGCCGAATGAGGCGTCACGGATCTGCTTGAGCTGCGCTCGCTGAAAGGCGCACGCAGCTTCTTGGCGGAACTGCCTGTCGATGCGTCCATAAGGCTCGGTCAAAGAGCCTCAGAGCCAGTCGGCCATATTGATCTAGATCATTCCGAGGTGCGCCATCTTCCCACAAGATGCATTTGCTCACGAGGATCTTGCGCCTCTCTTTTGACTTTTGCCAAGAATACAAGTGAGATAGAGCCAGCGGCAGCGGGTGTGGTGGAAGGCTCCCGCTCTACCCATTTGCCGCCTGGATGAGAGCGTGACCGTTCGTGGGACTCGGGCTAAGGTTCGAGTCTCCCCAAATTGATCGACCGCGAATTCAGTGGGGCGGCGGCATGTCGGAATCGAAAAGCTTGGTTGTGCTCTTCGCAAGCACGCTGGCCTTCACGGTGTGCTTTGCCGTTTGGATGATGTTCGGGGTGACCGGGATCCCGATCCGGCGCGAGTTGGGGCTCGACGCCTTGGAATTCGGTCTTCTCACCTCAACACCAGTTCTCACCGGCGCGCTCTTCCGCTTGCCGCTCGGTATATGGACCGACAGGTTTGGCGGCAGGATCGTCATGCTCCTTCTGCTGATCTTCTGTGCGATCCCGGTATGGCTGTCGAGCTATGCCAATCAGCTTTGGCAGTTCCTTCTCCTTGGCCTCGCCTTCGGTCTTGTCGGTGCCTCTTTCGCAGTGGGAACGCCCTATGTCGCGCGGTTCTTTCCGGGAAGTCGAAGGGGCTTCGCCATGGGTATCTTCGGCGCGGGCACCATGGGCGCCGCAATCAATATGTTCATTGCCCCGCTTTTGATCAGCCATTATGGCTGGCAAAGCGTGCCGCGATGCTACGCAGTGGCGCTGCTGGTGACTGCGGCGATTTTCTGGTTCTTGTCCGCGCGCGATCCGGGGGCGTCAGGAAGAGGAGGCCCGACGCTGCGCCAGCAGCTTGCGGTGCTAAAGAACCCCCATGTTTGGAAGTATTGCCAGTACTACTCCATCGTCTTCGGAGGATTCACCGCCCTTTCGGTCTGGATGCCCCAATACTTTGTTCAGGAATACGGCTTCAGCCTCGCGGAAGCCGCATTGCTGGCGGCGTGCTTCTCGCTTCCCGCGGGTGTCTTGCGCGCGTTTGGCGGCTGGCTCTCCGACCGGTTCGGCGCGCACAACGTGACCTGGTGGGTCCTGTGGGCGGCCTGGGTGGCTTTGTTTCTCCTGTCCTATCCGCAAACCGATCTCATCATTCACACGGTCCGAGGGCCGGCTCAATTTCACATCGGGTTGGCGTACCTGCCCTTCGCGGTGTTGCTTTTCGCGCTCGGCATCGCCTTTGCGTGCGGGATGGCGTCGACCTTCAAGTATGTTGGCGACGACTTCCCCGACAATATGGGCGTGGTATCCGGCATCGTCGGCTTGACCGGCGGACTGGCCGGGTTCTTGCTTCCGATCATGTTTGGCGCGATCCTGGACTGGCTGGGTATAAACTCGAGCTGCTTCATGCTGCTCTACGGTGTTGTCTGGGTCTCGCTGATCCTCAATTACCTGACAGAAGTACGGCGGCTGCCTGTGATGGGCGAGCGGGTATAGCGGGCAAAATTGGCGGGGAAGCACCATGGCACCAAATTACCGTTCTTCGATATGATTCAAGCAAGCCTGTGCTGCGACACCCTTTGAGGCGAAGGCGAGATCATGAGCCATTTCCTGGATAGACTGACTTATCTCACTCGCACGCGCGAGCCCTTCGCCGATGGACATGGTGAGGTCCGTCGGGAGAATCGTGAGTGGGAAGAGGGCTATCGCCAGCGCTGGCAGCACGACAAGATCGTGCGCTCCACCCACGGCGTGAACTGCACGGGATCGTGCAGCTGGAAGATCTACGTCAAGGGCGGTGTGGTGACCTGGGAGACGCAGCAGACCGATTATCCGCGCACCCGCGCCGACATGCCCAATCACGAGCCGCGCGGCTGCTCCCGCGGCGCCTCCTATAGCTGGTATCTCTACAGCGCCAGCCGGCTGAAGTACCCGATGGTGCGCGGCCGGCTGATGCGACTCTGGCGAGAGGCGCGAAAGGCACTGGCGCCGGTCGAAGCGTGGGCCTCTATCGTCGGCAACGCCGAACTGGCGCAGGGCTATAAGGCGATGCGCGGTCGCGGGGGCTTCGTGCGCTCGACCTGGGACGAGGTTACGGAGATCATCGCCGCTGCCAACGTCTATACAATCAAGACCTATGGGCCTGATCGTGTCATCGGCTTCTCGCCCATTCCCGCGATGTCGATGGTATCCTACGCCTCGGGGGCGCGCTACCTCAGCTTGATCGGCGGGACGCTGCTCTCCTTCTACGACTGGTATTGCGACCTGCCGCCCTCAAGTCCGCAAACCTGGGGCGAGCAGACCGACGTTCCCGAGTCGGCCGACTGGTACAATTCCGGCTACCTCATCGCCTGGGGCTCCAACGTGCCGCAAACGCGTACGCCCGATGCGCATTTCTTCGTCGAGGCCCGCTACAACGGCACCAAGGTCGTCGCGATCACACCCGATTATTCCGAGGTGGCAAAGCTCTCGGATCTCTGGCTTCACCCCAAGCAGGGAACCGACGCCGCTCTGGCCATGGCCATGGGTCACGTCATCCTGCGCGAGTTCTTCCTCGATCGTCAGGTGGCCTACTTTCAGGACTATTGCCGGCGCTACACCGACATGCCGATGCTGGTTCGGCTGGCGCGCCGGGGAGATCGATGGGTCCCGGACCGCTATTTGCGCGCCAGCGATTTTCCCCATCGGCTCGGCCAAGCTTCGCATCCGGACTGGAAGACGGTGGCCGTCGACGAGCTTTCCCGCGAACTCGTGGCGCCGCAGGGTTCGATCGGTTACCGCTGGCCGCAAGCGGGCAGCGACGGGGCAGGGAAATGGAATCTGGAGGAGAAGGAGGGCACCTCGGGCCGCGAGACGCGGCTCGCACTCACCTTGATCGACCAATGCGACGAGGTTTTGCCCGTCGCATTTCCCTATTTCGGCAATACGCCGCACGAGCGGTTCACCGGTAACGATCAGGGCACGGACATATTGCTTCGGCACGTGCCCGTGCGCCGGATCGTGCTTGCCGATGGCGAGGCCTGCGTCGCCACGGTCTTCGATCTCCTCTGCGGCAACTATGGGCTCGACCGCGGTCTGGGCGGTGAATGCGCGCGCTCTTTCGAGGACGATATTCCCTACACGCCCGCGTGGCAGGAGCCAATCACGGGCGTCGCCGCCGACAAGGCGATCGCGCTTGCACGCGGGTTCGCCGAGAATGCCGAGAAGACCAAGGGTCGCTCGATGGTGATCATCGGCGCCGGCATGAACCACTGGTTCCATCAGGACATGAACTATCGCAGTATCATCAACTTCCTGATGATGTGCGGCACCATCGGCATTTCGGGTGGCGGCTGGGCGCATTACGTGGGGCAGGAGAAGCTTCGGCCGCAGACCGGATGGACCGCCCTCGCATTCGCCCTAGATTGGGTGCGTCCGCCGCGCCACATGAACGGGACGTCCTTCTTCTATGCCCATTCCGACCAGTGGCGATATGAGAAATTGCGTGTCGCCGAGCTCCTGTCGCCGCTGGCGGACAAGGGAGCATACCAGGGCAGCTTGATCGACCTTAATGTTCGCGCCGAGCGTATGGGCTGGCTTCCTTCGGCGCCCCAACTCGCCGCCAATCCGCTCAAGCTGGCCGCCGAGGCCCACCGGGCGGGCAAGGAGACGAAGGATTATGTGGTCGACGGACTCTCGTCCGGCCAGCTCAGGATGGCGTGCGAGGATCCGGATAATCCAGTGAATTTCCCGCGCAATCTCTTCATCTGGCGCTCGAACCTGTTCGGCTCGTCGGGCAAGGGGCACGAGTATTTCCTGCGCCATTTCCTCGGCACGAAGCATGGATTGCAGGGCAAGGATCTCGGCGAGATGGGCGAAGAGAAGCCGGTGGAGGTCACGTGGCGAGATCCGGCACCGGAAGGGAAGCTCGACCTTGTCGTCACCCTCGATTTCCGCATGTCGACGAGCTGCCTATACTCGGACGTGGTGCTGCCGACCGCCACCTGGTACGAGAAGAACGATCTCAACACCTCGGATATGCACCCCTTCATCCACCCGCTCTCGGCGGCGGTCGACCCCGTTTGGGAGGCTCGCAGCGACTGGGAGATCTATAAGGCGATCGCTAAGCGCTTCTCCGAGCTTGCAATAGGCCCTCTCGGCGTCGAAGAGGACGTCGTCTTGACCCCCATCCTGCACGACACGCCGGCAGAGCTCGCTCAGCCCTTCGAGGTGCGCGACTGGAAGAAAGGCGAATGCGAGCTCGTTCCCGGCAGGACAGCGCCGCAGATCACGGTCGTGGAGCGAGATTATCCCAATACCTATCGCCGCTATACGGCCCTCGGCCCACTCATGGACAAGCTCGGCAATGGCGGCAAGGGAATTACCTGGAATACCGAGGATGAGGTGCGCGGGCTCGCCCGCCTCAATTACATGGTCACCGAAGAGGGTCCGACGAAGGGTCGGCCGCGCATCGAGAGCGACATCGACGCGGCCGAGGTGATCATGTATCTCGCGCCCGAGACCAACGGGAACGTCGCCGTCAAGGCATGGGAGGCCCTCTCGCATGCGACCGGTCGCGATCATCGCCATCTGGCCGAGACCCGCGAGGACGAGAAGATACGCTTCCGCGACATCCAGGCGCAGCCGCGCAAGATCATCACGTCACCAACTTGGTCGGGCATCGAAAGCGAATCGGTCAGCTATACTGCCGGCTACACCAACGTTCACGAGCTGATTCCGTGGCGTACGTTGAGCGGTCGCCAGCAGTTCTATCAGGACCATCGCTGGATGCGCGACTTCGGCGAGGGCTTTGCCTCATACCGGCCGCCCGTCGACACGCGCACGGTAGCGCCACTCCTCGGAAAGCGGAGCAACGGCCAGCCGGAGGTCGTGCTCAGCTTCATAACGCCGCACCAGAAGTGGGGCATTCACTCCACCTATACGGACAATCTGCTGATGCTGACGCTTTCGCGCGGCGGGCCGATCGTCTGGATCTCGGAGACGGATGCGAAGAAGGCAGGCATCGAGGACAATGACTGGATCGAGCTCTACAACCTCAACGGCGCTATCACCGCGCGAGCCGTGGTCAGTCAGCGCGTCCATGTGGGCATGTGCCTGATGTACCATGCGCAGGAGAAGATCGTGAACGTCCCCGGCTCAGAGATCACCGGGCTCCGTGGCGGCATCCACAATTCGGTGACGCGGACCGTGCTGAAGCCAACCCACATGATTGGCGGATATGCCCAGCTTTCCTACGGCTTCAACTATTACGGCACGGTCGGATCCAACCGCGACGAATTCGTCATCGTGCGAAAGATGGCCAATATTGATTGGATGGACATGCCGGAGCGCGCCAATTTGATAATTAATGCCGAAGGGCAGGCAGAGGTAGGGAGCCGGCTATGAAGATCCGCGCACAGATCGCGATGGTGCTGAACCTCGACAAATGCATCGGCTGCCACACCTGCTCTGTTACCTGCAAGAATGTATGGACCTCTCGTCAGGGCATGGAATACGCGTGGTTCAACAATGTCGAGACCAAGCCCGGCATCGGCTATCCCAAGGACTGGGAGAACCAGGAGCGCTGGCGCGGTGGCTGGGAGCGGAAGCGGAGCGGCAAGCTCGTGCCGAAGCAAGGCGGCAAATGGGCGATCCTTGCCAAGATCTTCGCCAACCCGCATCTGCCCGAGATCGACGATTATTACGAGCCCTTCACCTTCGACTACGAGTACCTGCACACGGCACCGGAGCTGCCCACCGCGCCGGTCGCGCGTCCGATGTCACTCGTCAGCGGTCGCACCATGGACAAGATCGAATGGGGCCCGAACTGGGAGGAGATCCTCGGCGGTGAATTCTCCAAGCGCTCGCAGGACTACAATTTCGGTAAAGTGCAGAAGGATATCTACGGGCAGTTCGAGAACACCTTCATGATGTATCTGCCGCGGCTCTGCGAGCATTGCCTTAACCCGAGCTGCGTCGCTTCCTGCCCTTCAGGCTCCATCTACAAGCGCGAGGAAGACGGCATCGTCCTCATTGATCAGGACAAATGTCGCGGCTGGCGCATGTGCGTCTCCGGCTGTCCTTACAAGAAGATCTACTACAACTGGACGACCGGGAAGGCGGAGAAGTGCATCTTCTGCTATCCGCGCATCGAGTCCGGCCAGCCGACCGTCTGCTCCGAGACCTGCGTCGGCCGCATCCGCTATCTCGGCGTGCTGCTTTACGATGCCGATGGCATCGAGAATGCCGCGAGCACGGAGAATCCTCAGGACCTCTACGAGGCCCAGCTTGCGCTCTTCCTCGATCCTTACGACCCGCGGATACAGGCGCAGGCGCGGGCCGATGGGGTCCCGGAGGCGTGGATTGAGGCGGCCAAGCGGTCGCCGGCTTACAAGATGGCGGTCGAGTGGAAGATTGCATTCCCGCTCCACCCGGAATATCGCACCCTGCCGATGGTGTGGTATGTCCCGCCACTCTCGCCGATTCAGTCGCATGCGAACGCAGGTAACGTCGGCGCCGTGGGCGAGCTTCCGGATGTGCGCTCGCTGCGCATTCCGGTTCGATATCTGGCAAACCTGCTCACAGCCGGCGCCGAGGCGCCCATCATCTCGGCCCTCGAGCGGATGCTGGCGATGCGCGCCTTCTTCCGCGGCCGCCAGCTTGGTGCGGGAGACAATATGGCGGTTCTCGAGCAGGCGGGCATCAGCCTGGCGGAGGTCGAGGAGATGCACCGCTATCTCGCCATTGCGAACTATGAGGATCGCTTCGTCATTCCCACGACCCATCGCGAGGAGGCGGAGAACGCTTACGCATTGCGAGGCAATTGCGGCTTCTCCTTCGGGAACGGCTGTGACGCCGGGGAGCCCAGGTCCAGCCTCTTCGGCGGAAAGATGGGGCGGCGCAAGATGACACCGATCCGGATGGTGGACGAATGAGAGACGAGGGTCGCATGAGCGGATCCGAGATGTTGGTTCTTCGCGCGCTCAGCGCTCTTTTGAGCTATCCGCGCCCGGAGCTGCGCGCTGCCCTGCCGGAGATTGCTGCGACGGTGCGCTCATCGCAGCTTCTGAAGCTCGATGACCGCGAGGCGGTGCTCCGTCTCATCGACCTTCTGGTCGCGATGGACGCGTTGCAGGCCGAGGAGCGCTATGTGGAGCTGTTCGATCGCGGCCGCGCCACCTCGCTCCACCTCTTCGAGCACGTCCACGGCGATGCGCGGGATCGCGGCACGGCCATGGTCGAGCTCAAGGCAATCTACGAGCGTGCAGGGTTCCAGCTCACGGCGAACGAGCTGCCGGACTATCTGCCCGTCGTCCTTGAATACCTGAGCTGTCGCGACCTGGCGGAGGCTCGCGAGATGCTAAGCGATTGCGCGAACATCCTGCGAGCCATCGGCGAGACGCTGATGCAGCGCGGAAGCTGCTACAGCGCCATTTTCCAGGCACTGCTCGTCGTTGCCGGTGAGCCGGGATTGGACACGAAGAAGGCATCGCGGCGCGCCACCGAGAGGGAAGACCTCGACAGCGACTGGTTCGAGCAACCGGCCTTTGCGCCGGAGCCGCCAACGTCTGGAGGCGCGGCGGGCGCGGGTTGTGCGAGGAGAATGTTCCCGTGACGCTTTGCGCTGCCTGCCAATCACCTGACGCAGGGAATTTGCCATGACCATTGCGACCTATCTCAACGAGTTCCTGTTTGGCATCTATCCCTATTTGGCCCTTGCGATTCTGCTGCTCGGGTGCCTGATCCGCTACGATCGCGAGCCCTACACCTGGAAGAGCGACTCCTCGCAGCTTCTTCGCAAGCGCCAGCTGCGTTGGGGCTCCAATCTTTTTCATTACGGTGTGCTCGTGGTGATCGCGGGCCATTTTGTCGGCTTTCTGACACCGGACTGGGCCATACGCTGGGCTCTGGATCCTGCCCAGCACCAGCTCGTTGCCATGGTGGCCGGAGGCATCGCCGGCTTGGTGGCGATCATCGGCCTGTCGATATTGCTTCACCGCCGGGTGGCCGACCCGCGAATCCGGCGAAACAGTCGCAAATGGGACATAACCGTCATCGTGATGCTGTGGCTGCAGCTCGCACTTGGGCTTCTGACCGTGCCGCTGTCCGCTGCCCATATGGACGGCGCCATGTTTGAGACGATGACCGCCTATGTGAAGGGCATCGTGACCTTCCAGGGCGGCGTAGCAGGCCTCCTCGTCGGCACGCCCTTGGTCTATCGTCTCCACATTTTCCTTGGCTTCACGATCTTCCTGATTTCGCCGTTTACGCGCATGGTTCACATTTGGAGCGGCGTCGGCGCTCTCGCTTATGTAATTCGGCCGTATCAGCTCGTTCGGACGCGCCGCTCCGGGCACCTCCATGGATAGTGCTGTTGTGGAAATATCAGTCAACGGCGTCGAAGTCGACCCCGCGAGCGCGCCGACGCCGGTGCTCGCCGCGATCCGCGAGCTGCTGCGCCAGCGTGCCGTGGCGCTGCGGCTCATTGCCGCCGATGCGGATGATAATGCCGTCGACTTGGCGGTCGAGCAGGTGCTCGAGTCGGAAGTGAAGACCCCGTCGCCCACGGAAGAGGAATGCCGTCGCTATTATGACGCCCACTCAGGCGAGTTTCGCAGCGGCGATCTTGTCTACGTCCGGCACATCCTGTTTCAGGTGACGCCGGGAAGTCCCTTGGAGTTGATCCGCTCCCAGGCCGAGCAGACCCTCGCCCAAGTCATCGCCTCGCCCGATGAGTTCGAAGCCTGCGCGCTCACTTTGTCGAACTGTCCATCCGGTCGGCAGGGCGGCAATCTCGGGCAGGTGGCCCGCGGCGACACGGTGCCGGAATTTGAGCAAGCGCTATTCGCGGATCAGTGGATCGGCATCCTACCGCGTCTCATCAAGACGCGTTACGGCTTCCATATCGTGTTGGTCGATCGGCGTGTCGAGGGCCGGGTTCTACCATTTGATGCCGTGCGGGAGCGCATTGCAGAGCGGCTGGCGGCGTGCGTTCAGCAGGTGGCCCTGAAGCAATATGTCCGGTTGCTGGCTGGTCAGGCGGATGTCAAGGGCGTCGAGCTCGAAGCGGCGCTGACGCCGCTTGTGCAGTAGCAGCACGGCGACATGCGATCCCGGACGCCCCGACGGTCGCGTGTCCTGGCCGCGGCGGCGACCCTCTATCCCGGCTATTTCGCGCTGGTGATGGCCACAGGCGCGCTTTCGATCGCGCTTTACCTCCTGCATCATAGGCCGGTTTCCTATGTCCTCTTTGCCTTGAATATTCTCGCCTATGGCACGCTCTTCGGGCTGCTGCTGCTCCGCCTCGTCTATTTCCGCTCTCGCGTCCTGGCCGACCTCGTCGATTATGCGCGGGCGCCCGGCTTCTTCACGCTCGTCGCCGGCACCTGTGTGCTCGGTACCAACATCGCGGTGACGACCGGGCTCGGAGGGATCGCGACGATATTCTGGGGAGTTGGCATCCTGTTCTGGGTCGTGGTGATGTACAGCTTTTTTGCCGCTGTCGTGACGCGCGCCGATAAGCCCAACCTCGAAAGCGGCATCAATGGCGCCTGGCTTATTGCCGCCGTCGCTACGCAATCGGTTGCCGTCCTTGGCAGTACGCTCGCACCGAGCTTTGCCGCGCCGGCTGCTCCCTTGTTCTTCTGCCTGATCATGTATCTGATCGGCGCGATGCTCTATCTGAGCATCATCACACTCATCTTCTATCGCCTGACTTTCATTCGGCTTACCAGCGCCGAGTTCACGCCGCCTTATTGGATCAATATGGGTGCCGTAGCGATTTCCACTCTCGCTGGAGCCACGCTCATTTCACGCGCAGGCTTGTCGCCGCTTCTCCGCGACATATTACCCTTCCTGGAAGGCTTCACGCTCTTCTTCTGGGCGGCGGCGACGTGGTGGATCCCATTGCTGCTCATTCTTATGGTCTGGCGCCACGTCGTCATGCGGCACCCGTTCCGATACGAGCCCCAATATTGGGGCATGGCATTCCCGCTCGCGATGTATACGACGGGAACGCTGCGGCTGGCGGACGAGCTGCGGCTCGACTTTCTTATGACGATGCCCCGCGTATTCGTCTGGCTCGCCGCCCTTGTTTGGCTCGCGGTCTTTGGAGGCCTGATTCACAGTGTTATCACGACATGGCGCGATAACGCTTTGGCCTCCCGCGCCCTGTGACGACCGATGATCCTGGTCCTCGCCGATGGTTCGCCGTCATATCGGCAGGCGAAAGGTGTCGCGCATTTCGCCACGGCGCGGGATAGAAGTCGCAGTGAGCCGGTCCGATATCCCCGTGCGCCAGATTTGCGGGCCGAGGAACCCAGGCATGCAGGTCACCTTTATCGGAGAGGGCGACCGCTCCGCGGCGACACGCCGTCCGACATCGCGGCGAGACCTTGAGGCTTGAGTATGGTGATGTGCCTGCGGCCGCTGCTGAGCAGCCCGGCATGTTCCCACGCGCTCAAGATTCGGCTGACCGTATGAAGCGTCGTTCCCGTCATCTCGGCAATATCCTGGCGCGAGATCGGGAACTCGATGCTCATTCCATCCTCAACCTTCTTGCCGGCCTGCCGAATGAGGCGAAGAATCGCCTGCGCAACGCGCTGCTCGACCCGCTCTGTCGAGAGCTCCCGATAGCGGTTCTGGAGTTCCTGAAGGCGGGAACCGACGATCGTGAGCGCATTTGACACAATGCGTGGATATCGCTCCATCAGCGCGTGCGTGGCGGCGCGGTCCCATCGCGCTGCAAGACTCTCGATCACCGCGATGGCGGCCGCCGGATAGCCCGTGTTGGTGAATAGCGGAACCGCGCCGAACACCTCGCCGGGCCCGATATAGCGGAGCACCACCTGGTGTCCTTCCGGCGTAACCTGCGCAATCTTCATACGCCCGCTAATCAGCACATAAAAAGCGGTCGCCTCGTCATCTTGCTCGAAGAGGGAGGCGCCCGCGAGAATCCGCATAACATGTGCGCGACGGGCGATCTCGTCGAGGGATCGCGCGTCGAGTTGAGCGAAAAGCTTTGCCTGGGCGATCGTCGAGCCGTCGAGCGAGCGATCCATTTTTCCGTCTTAGAGCCTGACGATCAGGTTGGCAAGCCTTCGACCGAGGCAGGGAAGGGAGGTCCAATTTGAGTCGATATAGCACCTTGTGAAAGCCCGCGCTGGAGGTACGGCGGGACCGGCTGGCGGGACGCCTCATCTGGCGGGGCGCGTTTCTGCGGCCTGAGAGCTAGCCAAGCCGCGCGTAGGCGAAGCGCGGAGGCCACGGACGATGGTTGGACCTCCGCACCACGCCGACGTCTCCGGACTACGCCGCGGCTTTCTGGCGGGTGATGCGAACCCGCCAAACCTTCGGTCCCGACTCGACGTACTCCCACCCGAACTGCCCGGGCTGCTCTGCGTCGAACTGATAGCGGAGCGGTTTCGGATCATGATCATTGACGAGGATGATGCCGTCGCCCACGTGAAGCTTCGCGACCGTCTGGAAAATGAGGGCGTGGCGCTGAACGGGAGGAAGGGTCCGCACGTCGAGTGTCTTACCGGTCTGCATGGTCACTCTCCTTCTTCAAGTTCGGGGTGGGACGGGTGAGGTAGTGCAGCGTCTTGTTGAGCCGCTCCGCCTCGCCGGGGTGATCGTTGCGGATCGCGGACCAGGCTTCGGCGGCGAGCCGGCAGGCGAGGTCCGTCTGCCCCGTGCCTCCCAATGCCTTGAGTGCGCGAACAAAAATGCCGTTGAGCCGCGGGAGGCAATGCCGTGACGCATCGGGCGATCCGGTGTGATCGGCCGGTCCCGTCGCGGCTGTCGGCGCTGGTGGCTCACGAGCGTCATCTGCGGACATGCAAATGCTCCTTGGCGGCATCGCTCATGCGGTCGGGAGACCAAGGCGGCAGCCAGGTCATCGTGACGTCGACCGCGGTGATGCCGGGGACTTCGCCCGCACAGGTCTCAACACCCTGTCGGATGTAATTGGTGGCCGGACAGCCCGGCGTCGTCGTCGTGAGGAGGATGCGGGCGCGCCCGCCGTCATCGACCTCGATATCGTAGACCAGGCCGAGGTCGACGATATTGAAGCCCAGCTCGGGGTCGATCACGCTTTTGAGAGCCTCGGCCAGGGTTTGACGAAGATCGTCGCTCACGCCGCAATCTCCCCGCCGCGGCGGATCAACAGCCGATATCCCTCGCTTCCGCGCGCCTCCGCGCGGAACTCATGACCACGCACCTTGAGCTCGGTGTAAAGGAACAGCGGCTCGCGGTCGGTGAGGACCTCGATCACCGCGCCGGGCGTGAGGGTTCCAAGCGTCTCCAGAGTTCGCACCAAGGGCTCCGGCGGCTGAAGCCCGCGATTGTCGAGGGTCTGCGCCGGATCGCCCCAGGATGCCGGCTGCGCCGCGGCCTTCACTGCGGTATTGCTTCCGTCATTGGCTGAGCTGCCGGAGAGCGGGGTCGGCGTGAACAGGACTTCCCAGTCACCGTTGCCGATTTCCCGTTCCGCATGGGCATAGCCCTTTTGCGCCATGACGGCGAAGAGCGGGACGGGCTTGAAGGTCGCGAGCAGGCGCAGGCTCTGGCCGGAGGTCAAGGACGCCACCGCGTGCATGATCTCGCCGAAGGGCTCGCCGCCCGATCGGAGAATCTCACGGACGTCCAGGGTCAGAGGGGATGGTGCACTCATGTCAGGCTTCCTCCTTGGTGCGCAACGCGATCGGGGTGGCGGGCCGTTGGGTTGGCTGGCTGAACAGGAGAATTGTGCTGTGGCTGAGCCGTCGTCCGAGGCTCGCGATAGCGCGCGCACCAGAGCTCTCGCGCGATCGCAAGGGTCGCGAGCAGGTGCCCGGCGATCGCGAGGCGCCAAAGCTCTGGCCAGCTAATCAGCCCGAAGGCAGTGCCAGCTGCCACGGATACGAAATAAAGGACGAACCAGGGTCGGGCCCGCGGCTCGCAAACGAGGTCCTGAACCCGGGGCACTGGGCCTTTGCCGAGCGCCGTGCCGTAGCGCTGGATCCAGGTCAGGAAGGGCACGATCTTGTAGAGCTGGCTGACGCCAAGGCCGGACAGCCAGCCGAACACGAACAGGTAGCCTATCGGCCCCGCAACCTCCTCGAGCCGGTCGGCGCCCCCGAACGCGACGGCGAGCACAAGGCTGGCGGCCAGCGCGCCGAGGGCGGCGGCAGCCGTTCGACTGTTGAGCTCGAGCGCCCGGCGGCGGCGGGCACGATAGAGGAGCGCCATGTCTGCAAGGTAGAGCGCGATGCCGAGCGCAACGATTGCCTCGCCATCATCCAGCACGAACTCTGGAATGGCGATGCCCGTTGCCCGAACGAGACCGACAAGCCAGGTGGCGGCGAGACCGAGCGTTATGAGGAGAAACGCCGACTCTCCCAGCCAGCCTCGCTCTTCCGGAGCCAGCATGAACATGCTAAGCAAGCGATAGCTGACCCCCAGCGCGATCAAGCTGAACCAGCCCAAAACGCCCCCCATCACGTGGAGCCGAAGTCCGTCGGCCATGAAGCGGCCCCAAGGGAAGAGGGTCGGGCAGGCGAAGATCGCGCCGAAGGTCAGGCCGAGGCCGACCGTGACCAGGAGGAAGCCGAAGGCGGCGAGGACGAAACGGGCCGGCAGAGTCAGCGGGCGGGCGCGCCAGAGCACCGGCGCGAGCCTCCATACGGCAAGAAGCGTCCCGCCGAGGACAAAGAGGCCTCCGATCGGCAACGCGGCGACCGCGGTCGACGGCACGGCGCCGGCGAGCGCCAAAAAGCCCAGCACCATCGCCGCAAGCCCAATTCCAATCCCGAGCAGCGACACCAAGGCCGAGCTCTGTGCGGCCGCCGGCTGGCCGGTGATGACGGGGACGAACTGGTGAAGGGCACCCAGCATGAGGAGGGTCAGCCAGCCGAGCGTGAGCAAGTGGACGGTGATCAGAGTCGCGGGGGCGAGTAGCGGCGCCGCGGGATAGCTACAGCCCGCGACCATTATGATCTGCGCCACGACGAAGGCGCAGATCGCCACGCCGAAATGGAGCATGGTCCAACGAGAGAGACTCGAGCCAAACATGGGGTCATCCAGAGTCGTCCAGCGCTGGCCACCATTGCCCGTCCGCGCCGTCCTGTCTTTGCGCTAGCGCAAAGACGGTGATTCCGATGGCCCAATTGATGCCGTCACGACTCAGCCGTGGAAGGGCGTCGGTGCCGGCCGGGAGCGCCCTGCCTTGGATGCTCTAAAGCCCCCCGTGACTGCCAACGACCGCCGCAAAGATGGTGACCAGGCTCAAGATGAGCAAAGCCCAATGGAGCCGCAGCATCAATGCAAGGGTTGACCTTGGCGCAGCCCGGCCGCGTCTCCGCACCCATTTTCCAAATACGAGGGGCTCGAAAATAAACAACATCATACCGAACAGGAGCCAAGTAAAAATCATCAGATGCATCCACCAAAATTGGCCGGAGAGGAAGCGATCCCAAAGGCCGTATCGGTAGAGCATGTATAAGCCGCTCAATCCGGTAAGAAGCACGGCGAGCCGCGCTTGCGGTGCGAATCGCCGCTCGATCGCATCAAAATCTCGAAGCCAATCCGCTGATTCTCCCCTGCGCATATACGGAAGCAGCACCGTAGCGACCATCGAGACGCCGCCAATCCAGACGACGACCGAGAGGACATGGATGGCTCGCGCAACAATTCCCCAATCCGACATCACTGGCTCCCGCGACATTCCGCTCGGGTGCGCGTCCGCAACGGACCCTCTGTCTTCTGCGGATTGCGCCTGGAGGGAGTTTCGCATTTTCGCGCCGCGTCGGCCAATTGATCTGGATCATCGGCCAGGCGGCGGGGCGATGCGATGATAGCTCAGAAGGCAATATCAGGAACTACGAATGGGACTCGGCACCCAAAATATTCCCGCATCGAAAGAGATACGCGCGCCAACGACGAGCGGAAAGATCGGGCTGCCACAGACGATTTTCCGCTACGTCCTGCGGATCAGCGGCTGGCATCAGCCGGTCCTCGTCGTACTCACGGTCGCCATCTTCCTTCTCGAAGTCGTGCCCCTCGAGTTGCAGCGCCGTATCGTCAACGATCTGGTTAAGGAGCGGAACTATCACCTCGTGGTCATGCTCTGCGCCGTTTACGCCGGCATCGTGATCGTGCAGGGGGGCATCAAGCTCGTGCTCAACGTCTATCGCGGCTGGCTCGGCGAGTGCGCCGTTCGCGATCTACGTCACCGCATCCGCGCCCTGGCCGGAGCTCCTCTCGCAAAGCATTCTGCGCTCGAGACAAACGGAATAGAGATTTCGATGATTGTTGCGGAAGTCGAGCCTATCGGGGGATTTGTTGGGGGAAGCATCTCCGAGCCACTTCTGCAGGGGGGCGTTTTGCTCTCAACAGTCGCCTACATGATCCATGTCGAGCCATGGATGGCACTGACTGCGCTCCTGCTCTTTACGCCCCAACTTGTCTTCGTTCCGCTCCTTCAGAGAGCTATTAATCGGCGCACCATGGCGCGCATCCGCATGCTGCGCGAGGTGAGTGCGGGTATTCTTGCTCCTGGTGGCCAATTGGATGGTGGGAGCTCCGATGACGCGAGGATTGATCATATCTTCGCAGTCGACATGGGGATCTTTCGCTTCAGGTTCACGCTCCACTTTCTCATGAACCTCTGCAATCACATCCAGATCGTTGCCATACTCCTGCTTGGCGGCTGGTACGTCCATACCGACCAGCTGGCCATAGGCGGCGTCGTGGCCTTCATCTCTGCCGTTGGGCGGCTCAAGGATCCTTGGAGCGAATTGATCGACTATTTCCGTGATTTGAGCGCCACCCAGGTCAAGTTCCGACTGATGACGGATATCATCGGCCAGTTGGAGAAGGGGAAGGAAAGATAAAAACGCGGCCTGACGATTGCCGATCGTCGCTCTCTGAAGCCGTGGACCGCTTCTCGGATTTTCGGATCCAAGATTTTCGACTTAAACTGCGTTAAATCAAAGCCCCGGCGTGTCGTTAGAGCAATAGTGAGTATCCGATGCTGTGCGAGCCAAAAGCCTTCGCATCGGACTTCCAGATGCTCGGGGCCTGATACATGCCCGAAAGACGACTGAAAGGACGGCAACTGGACATCGTCGCAATCGGGGCTTCCGCTGGAGGCGTCGAAGCTCTATCCGGCCTACTTAGGCATTTCCCTCGTCAATTACCTGCCGCCGTTCTTGTCGTACTGCACCGGCCCTCTAACCGAACAAGCCATCTGCGCCAAATTCTTTCTCGAGAAACGACTCTACCCTTGATCGTTCCGCGAGATGGCGAAACGTTACGACGAGGCTGCGGCTATATCGGGGCACCCGATCGGCACCTCATTGTGGGAGCGGATCTGCGCATGCATTTGCTGCCGGATCATTTCTATCGCGGTCACAACATCGACATCTTATTTTTCTCATTGGCCCGCCACGCCGGGAATCGAACCATCGGGGTCGTGCTATCCGGCATGCTCAAAGATGGTGCATTAGGGCTCAAGGCAATCAAGGAGGCCGGTGGGGTCGCACTCGTTCAGAGCCCTCAGGAAGCAACATTTCCTGAGATGCCGGAAAGTGCGATACGATATTGTGACGCGATCGACTTCGTGGGACCCGTCCACGCGCTAGCAAAGGAAATTTGCAGGCTGGTCGGCCAGGATGCCCGCGACATCGCCAACATGTATCATGACTCTTAATATTTGCCTCGCCGCATAATTCACTTCAATAGCAGGTGAAAGAAAGCCGCACCCAGTAAAATGCCTCCTCTGGCGCAAGCGCGAGGGCGGGGGCCAGATGCCGATGGAGCCACATGGGCTGCTCGAAGTCGGTCGGTGGCGCCAGCTCTTTTCTCATCGCGGGAATCGCGGTTGAAGCGCGTCTTCTTTTGAGCTTACTGGCCGGAGCGTCATGCTTCTCCTTTCTCCTGTTCGCTTGCTGATCCTTCTTGGCCTTTCCTTCTTCCTGGGCTTGGCGTTTGAAGAGCAGTATGGCACGAGCTCGATGAAGCCGCCCGGCGGCATTAGAACCTTCCCTCTGCTTTCGTTTGCAGGTGCCGGGCTTTATGCGCTTGAGACCAGGTTCGCCCTCCCATTCACCGCCGGAATGCTCGCGCTTGGGGCCTGGTTGCTCGCCTATTACAGGGCTTGGCTCGGACGGAATAGCTCGGAAGCTGAGTTCGGAGCCGAGTTGGTCGTCCCCACCTGCAATATGCTCGCATATGCGCTTGGAGCGGTTGCCTTGGCCGGCCCTCTCTGGGTCGGTATCAGCTTTACGGTAGTGGCTGTGATCCTCCTCGGGGCACGCCGGGCACTCCACAATTTGGCGCGCCAGGTTCCTTATGAGGAGCTTGTGACTCTCGGCAAGTTCCTGGTCCTCTCCGGTATTATTCTGCCGCTACTACCGGACAAGCCGATTACCACTCTGACATCGATCACGCCTTACCAGGCGTGGCTGGCCGTCGTAGTGGTGAGCGGCCTCTCATATTGCAGTTACCTGGCACAGCGCCTTCTTTTGCCGAGGCATAGTGGGTTGATCACCGCGCTTCTCGGCGGACTTTATTCGTCGACCGCGACGACCGCCGTATTGGCGAGACGATCGCGCCAGGGGTCCAGTCGGGCAGGCGAGCTACAGGCGGGCATCGTGCTCGCGACGGCCGTCATGTATCTGCGAGTCTGGATCATCGTGGCGATCTTCAATGCATCTCTCGCTCGCGAACTGTTTCCTGCTCTGTTCGCGCTGGCAGCGATTGCCCTGGTTCTGTCCGGTTTGATCTATTTAAGCCCACGTCGGAATGCTATTGAGCACGTGGAAGTGGGCCAACCCGCGAATCCCTTGGAGCTCAATACAGCGCTCATATTCGCCGTGCTGTTCGTGGTTGTGTCCTTGGCATCCGACTGGGTTCACACCGAGTTTGGCATTTCTGGTGTCTTTGGACTGGCGGCGTTGGTTGGCATTACGGACGTCAATCCCTTTGTGCTCTCGATCGCCCAAGGCGCTATTGCAGGCTCTTCGCTCCATCTACTCGCTATCGCGATCCTGGTCGCCACGTCATCCAATAACGTTTTGAGGGCTGTCTATGCGATCGGCCTGGGTGGTTATCGGAATGGTGCGGTCCCTGCAGGTGCTCTCGTCATGCTCGGCGGAGCAGGACTGGCGCTGCCCGCATTCCTCAGGTGAATTTTGCCAGAGACGATGCAAAATGGCTCGTAGAAAGAGGCTACGTCAACCGGCACGACGTCTTGGATGACGTCGTGCCGGTATGTCCACGAGCTCGCTCTGCAGGCGATTAATCAGCTCCTCGCGCTCATTGTCACCCGGCAATTTCCGGAGTGTTTGGCTGAAATCCAGGAGGAGACGAGCATAAGCATTGTGCCAGTCGGTAGGCTTGAGGGTCTGGCGGTCAAGTCGTGGAGTTGAGCCGGGCTCAGGTGGAAGCACGCGCGGTCTGCCATTCGGTACGAGCTCGATGGTCTCGTCGAAGCCGGGTAGGCAGACGGCGCTCCTGGTGCACCCAGCATTGATCAACGCGCGCTGCATGGCGATTCGGGCGGCCTCTTCCGCATGCGTCAAGAATATGGCGCTACGTACCGGAAATCTGTCTTTAGCCCAGCGGACGAGATCGCTCCGGCTGGCATGGCCTGAATACGTGTCCAGCGCACGGATCCGCGCACGAACGCGGACTTCCTCGCCACGGATGCGGACGGCCGGAACGCCTTGGAGGAGCAAGCTCCCGAGCGTGCCGGGCGCCTGATAGCCGACGAGGAGCACGGTAGCCTCTGGGCGCCACAAGTTGTGCAGAAGATGATCGCGGATTCGCCCCGCATCGCACATGCCGCTTCCGGCAATGATGATCGCGCCGCTGCTTATCCTATTGAGTGCCTTGCTCTCGGCAACCGATGTCACGTAATGGATATTCGGGCCGGCGAAGGGGTTGCGCTTTTGTTGTCCGCCTGAAGGCGCCTCAAGGTACGTTTGGAACACGCCGGTCGCTTTGATGGCAAGCGGCGAATCGAGGAAAAGGTTGGTACGGGGAATCGCCCCGCAGTCAAACAGCGAGGTCAGATCGTAAAGCAGCTCCTGCGTACGCTCTATGGCAAACGCCGGGATCAGGAGATTGCCGCCGGCAGCCCAGGCGGCGCGGACCTCTTCGGCGAGGAGAGCCTGACGCCTCTCCGGCTCGCTCTCGGCTCGGGCGCGGTCCCCATAGGTGGATTCCATGATGAGATAATCAAGCCCTTCTGGGGCTCGCGGATCATGCTCAAAGGCCTTGTGCCCGGGCCCGAGATCCCCCGAGAAGAGCAGGCGCAGTGGGGATCGAACGTTGGCCATCGGCGTGATCTCGAATTCGAGCGATGCAGCGCCCAGTATGTGCCCCGCATTCCATAGGCGGACGGAGAGGCCACGACCAAGCTCGCACCATCGATCGAAGGGCAGCGGGACCAGATGGCCCAAAGCCGCCTCGGCATCCCACTGCGTATAAATGGCCGATACAGATGGCCGCCCGCGCCGGGCATTACGCCGATTGAGCCGGTTGACTTCGCTCTCCTGAATGTGACCACTGTCGGGAAGGACATAGGCGAGGAGCGCCCCCGTCGCTTCGCTCGCATAGATGGGCCCCTTGAAGCCGGCGAGGTAAAGCTTCGGCAGGAGGCCGCTATGATCGATATGGGCATGCGTTAGAATAACGAAATCGAGCGAGGTGGGGTCGAAAGGAAACGCGCCGTAGTTGAGCTCGCGAAGGGTCTTTGATCCCTGAAACATGCCGCAGTCGACCAGAAAGCGCCCGCCCGGGTGGGTCACCAGATAACAAGAGCCCGTCACCATTCCTGCAGCGCCGCAGAATTTGACCGTGACCGGCATCACACCCTCAGCTAACCGTCTGGTTGATCGAATAGCCGCTCGCGGCACTGGCATGCTCGATCGCGAACTTGAAATTCGTCGCATGGAGAGCGTGAACGCGATAGAGCGGCTCGCCTTTCAAAACGCAATCACCGACCTTTTTCAACAAATCTATACCCGCACCCTTGTCGATGGGCGCGCCGGCAAGTCGCGCGATCCTGGCTATGCGGTAGCAATCAATTGCCTCCACCCTCCCTGTCATGGGTGACTCGATCTCCTGTATCAGGTGGCCGAGCGGGTATTCTCTGCTGCTCTGCCCTTGGGCAGCAATGATTCGCTCCATCTGTCTGAGCGCTGCGCCCGAGCTCAGCAGGAGCTCGGCGCGCCGCCTCCCGTCTCCACCACGAAGGGATGGATCGAATTCGAGGATACGGCTTGCAAGGGTGAGTGCATGGTCGCGAAGATCGGCCGGCGCATCTGGTTCATTATGCAAGATCTTCAGCACGTCGCGGGCCTCGAGCACAGGGCCCACGCCGCGGCCGATTGGCTGCGTTCCATCGGTGAATGCCACGTCGACCTTGATTGCGATCGCATCGGCGACATGCTCGAATAGCTTGCGCAATCGCACAGCGTCCTCGAGGCTGCGCAGTTTGGATGTCGGTCCGATGGGCATATCGATGACGAGGTGCGTTGAACCGGCCGCTGCCTTCTTTGAGAGGATCGAGGCGACCATCTGTTCCGGCGGGTCGAGGGAGAGGGGCCGCTCCACAGAGATCAGGATGTCGTCAGCCGGTGAGAGGCCCATGTGTCCTCCCCAGACCAGGCAACCCTTCTCGCGCTCCACGACTTCGCGGGTTTCTTCGACACTGAGGTCGACGCGTGCCAGGACCTCCATCGTATCGGCGGTACCCGCCGGCGAAGTGATCGCTCGGCTCGATGTTTTCGGTATGGTTAGCCCATGGGCCGCCACGATTGGCACGACGATCATGGAGGTGCGATTGCCGGGAATTCCGCCAATGCAATGCTTGTCAACGACGATGCTTTCGCTCCAGCTCAGACGCGTGCCGGCATTAGCCATCGCGCGCGTTAAGGCCAGCACCTCTGCCGGCGCCATGAAGCCGGCCGAGGAGATGAGAAACGCGGCAATCTCCATTTTCGAATACCGGTTCGCCGTTATGTCGCGCACGATGGCATCAAGCTCGGCCTCGCTCAAACTATGGCCGCGAATCTTGCGCCGAACCGCTTCGAGGCTGCGGGGAGGGGTGGCCTGAGCAATGCTCACATAGCTGCCTTCCGGCTGACCAAAGCTCCGGAATGCCCGTTCGCCGAGGCCCAACTCGTTGTCGGCGAGAATCCCAGGATCGTCCACAACGTTGAGAACCGCGACGATGTACTGTTCGCCGGCCGAGATCTCGACTTTCTCGAGTGCTGAGAACTCTTCCGGGCGATATTGGCGGCAGGAACGGGAAAGAAAGGCGATGCTTTCCTGATAAGCATCGATCTGGATTCGTCGAAGCTTGAGCAGTCCCGGAGCAGCTTCGGACATACGATGCCGATCTATCTTCCCGTACATCGGTCGCCATTCGCCTCTTGGCCGGATCGTCGCATCAGCAAGCGCACGACGGATTTGGTGTCACCATGGCGCATCGCGTAGCCGGTTGGACGGATAATCTCTTGCGTTTGTCTGCTTGAGCCATCCCTGTGTTCCGCTGCCCCGAGCCAGAGAAGACAAATCATCGCCTTTGAAATAATCGTGCTCTGTTGAGACGCTCGGATCGTTGATCCATGTCAAACGATGGAGAACAAGGAGGGCTTACTCTGAATAAAGTAGATCGGAGCCGTATTGGCTTTATGCGAGGGGGCAATGTGTTGCTGTATCAATGGCATCAATACCGGGGAGCGCCGCCTAGCGGACGGCGTCGAGGAAGCTAGCCTGACTCTACCCGGCAGAGGGGGACACCACTACTCTTTGAGCCAGCGCAAGGAATTCAGTCTTCTTCATTGGTAGACATGCGCCGTTCTATCGGTGTCGGCGCCGTTGATTCGGATTGATATGACTGCAGGTCGGCCTCCGGATAGGTTTCGGATGTCGGATGTGGGGTGAGGATGCAGTATGCGGAGAGATGCCGGGAAGCAGCCGCTGAGTTCCGGCGTCTTGCAGAGTGGGCATCTTATGAGGGCGTTCGAGCCGAGCTCTTCCAGACGGCGGTACGGTACGAGCAGCTTGCTCTTGAGTACGATAAATTGCAACGGGGTGAGAGCTAATCTATGCCGTTCGCCCGCCTAGATCGCCACGAACACCTAGTATGCGCAGCACGTCATTACGCGCCACTGAATCGACGCTGTCGGGAGTGTCGACTCGACACGAAGCATATAGGAAGCAACTCTCTACGAGAGTGATATAGCGGAATGAGATCGAATATTCTTTCCAAATATCTCCGCTCCGTTCCTCGGTACACGAGTTACCCAACCGCACCCCATTTCACGCCGGAGGTGAATGCCGATCGCTACCGCGAATGGCTGGTTGGGCTCGATGAGGCAACGCCGCTATCGCTCTATCTTCACATACCATTTTGTCGCTCGCTCTGCTGGTTTTGCGGCTGCCGCATGCAGGTTGCGAACAGCTATGATCCAATCCAGCGGTATTTGAAGCTCCTGCTCAATGAGATCGCGCTTGTAGCGAATGTGCTGAGTCGGTGTCCGCCGGTCAGCCATATTCACCTTGGCGGCGGTACGCCGACAATGTTGAGCGCGCGCGACCTCGCATCCTTGGCCAACACGCTTCGGAATCATTTCGATATTGAGGCCAATGCAGAATTCGCCGTTGAGATTGATCCGCGCGTCTTGACGGAATCACATGCGATCGCTTTGGGTGCTTCCGGGGTGAATCGGGCGAGCCTGGGTGTTCAGGATTTTGCACCAGTCGTGCAGAAGGCAATCAACCGCATCCAGCCTTATGAAGTAACGGCTCGCGCGGTCGAGATGTTGCGAAGCCATAACGTCAGCAGCATCAATCTCGATCTCATGTACGGGCTGCCGTACCAAACCGTCGAGGGCGTCGTCGCGACCGTCGAAAGAGCCGTGCGACTTGACCCCGATAGGCTGGCCGTCTTCGGCTATGCGCATGTGCCGTGGATGAAAAGGCATCAGCGCCTTATTCCAGAAGAGGCTTTGCCAAGACCGGAGGAGAGGACACTCCAGGCCGCTGCAGCCGCTTCAGCACTCGATGCGCATGGTTACGTCCCTATTGGCCTCGATCATTTCGCGCGCCCGTCGGATCCCCTTGTGGCAGCGCTTACCAGTGGGAGGCTGCGTCGAAATTTTCAAGGCTACACCGCCGACCGTGCGGAAACGCTCATCGGCTTCGGCGTGTCGGCAATCGGAACTTTGCCAGACGGCTACGTGCAGAACGCCTCGGATTCTCGCGCCTATGGCGAGGCGATAGCGCGCGGGGAGTTGGCCACGGCGCGCGGCATAGCCCTCGCTGATGACGACCGGCTGCGGCGCGACATTATTCAGAGCCTGATGTGCAAGTTCGAAGCGCCGGTGGATGCCTTCTGCCGGGCCTATGGCCGCGAGCCCGGCTCGCTCGAGAGCGAGCGCAGAACGGTCGCGGCAATGGTCGCCGACGGATTGGTGACGTGGGACGGTGGGAAATTGCGCGTGACTGCGAAGGGCCGCCCCTTGGTTCGCGTGATCTGCGCCGCCTTCGACCGCTATCTCACGTCCGGTGAGGCCGGCCATTCCGTTGCCGTTTGACGGGGTGTGGCAAAGGGGGAGGATCGGACCCGGATGATCGAGACGTTCGTCAGCTCGCTGTATTCACTTTGTGACGGCGGAGCGTGGGTTGCGGAGGTTGGCCGGGCGCTCGGCGGTCTGGGCCTCCCTGGTGTGCTATTCGCCGCCGGCCTGGCTGGAGGATTCAGCCATTGCATCGGGATGTGCGGTCCTTTTGTCCTTGCGCAAATCACCGCGGATGCGAATCGCAGCACATCATATGGCGAGCTGAGGCGATTACGAGGGGCGCTGCTCCTTCCCTATCATTTCGGCAGGCTGACAACCTACGCTGCTCTAGGCGCCTTGGCCGGAAGTACGACAGGCCTTGCGGCACGCCTCACCGGGTTCCACTGGTTGCTCGCGGGATTCCTCCTCCTAGCAGCGTTCCTCTTCCTTGCACAGGCGATGTCCGCGATCACGCCCTGGTTGCCTGCGCTGAGATCGCAGCCGCTCGGAGGCGCATTCTCGGGCCCGCTCGTTCGAATGGCACGGCCGCTACTGGTTAATCCGCGCGGGCCAAGGGGCTATATGCTTGGACTTGCGCTGGGCTGCCTACCCTGCGGATTCCTCTACGGCGCGGTCGCCGCCGCAGCAGCCGGCGGCAGCGCGACCCGCGGCGCGCTCGCGATGATTGCCTTTGGCGTAGGTACGGCGGTCGACTTGATGCTTGTCGGCTACGCGGGTGTCTTCTTCAGTCGTCGTCTGCCGGTCGCCGCTCGTGTGTTCTCGATGCCGCTCATGCTGATGAATGCGGGCCTCCTCGGCCTTCTGGCAATTCGCGCGTTTGCCTGAACCCAAAGCTACTCGACGACGTCCTTATAACAGTGCCAAGTGGCGTGCCCCACGAGCGGGACCGCGAATGCCAGGCCAACAAAGAAGGCCACAAGGCCGAATCCAGTAAAGAAGACGATAAGCGCAGCCCAGAGCGTCATGGCTTGCCAGTTGTGTCGGACGGCAACGAAGCTCGTCGCCACGGCGGTAACGACGCCGACGTTTCTATCGATCAGCATTGGAATCGAGACCGCAGTGATGGCGAACACAAGCGAGGCAAGTACAGCCCCGATCGCGGTGCCCGTCACGAGGAAGGGCAGGCTCATCGGCGAGAAGAAAAGAATATCGGGCAGATTGCCAAGAGAGGGGTTGGGTCCTTGAAAAAACAGTGGATAAAGCAGCATGGCGACACGCACCCAGGCCAGATGGAATAGCATGAGGATCGTCCCGAGCATCGACAGCTGCCCAGGATTGCGTCGCCAGGACGAAAGCGCGGCCTCCAACGAGACGGGTTCATTCGACGCCAAGCGTCGGCTCGTCTCATAAAGCCCGACGGCCAGTAGGGGAGCCACGAACATGAAGCCGGCCGTGAGCGGCAGGAGAAGATAAAGGAGATCGAAGAGATAGAGTGCCAGGGCAAGCGCAAGGCTGATTCCCACAAGGAGCCCGCCATAGGCGACGCTGACGCCCGGCGCCCGCAATAGGTCGCGCCACCCCTCAGCCAGCCAGAGCCATGGTCGGTCGATGGGAATCAGACGGATTTTTGGGCTGGGCGTCTGGAAAACCGGCACCGCGTCGATCATCTGTTCCTCCGCCTCGTCGATGCCGCTTACGCAGCTTGCGGCGGAATGCCGCGTCTCCACCCTGCCGCTCCTGCGCGCCAGCAACCTTGATCCATGTCAATGAGCTGGCGCGGCCTGCAGGCCCATTCTCCGCTTCGTAGGTCGGCGCCTCTCCCGCTGGGGGAGCGTGCCGTCCGAGGCCAAGAAGCGCTGGGGAGTTCAGATATGACAACAGAGAGCGACGCGTCGGCGGTGGCGGGGACGCGGCCGGCGGAGCCCTATGTGGACGATGTCATCCGCGCCTTCATGATCGCCACGATGCTCTGGGGTGTCGTCGCCTTCCTTATCGGCGTCTATATCGCTCTCGAGCTCGCTTACCCGTCGCTCAATATAGCGCCCTGGTTCAATTGGGCGCGCCTGCGGCCGGCGCATACCTCCGCGGGCATCTTCGCCTTCGGCGGCAGCGCCCTCCTCGGCACCTCCTTCTATGTCGTGCAGCGCACTTGTCGTGCGCGGCTCTTCGGTGGCCCGGCGCTGGGCTGGTTTGTCTTCTGGGGGTACCAGCTTTTCATCGTGCTGGCGGCTTCGGGATACCTGCTCGGCATCACCAAGTCGCGCGAATACGCCGAGCCCGAATGGTACACGGACATCTGGCTCACGCTCGTTTGGCTGCTCTACTTCGTGGCCTTTATCGGCACAATCGTGAAGCGACGCGAGCCGCACATCTACGTGGCGAACTGGTTCTACCTCTCCTTCATCATCACCATCGCCATGTTGCATATCGTGAACAACCTCACACTGCCGGTGTCGTGGTTCGGCGCCAAGAGCTACTCCGTCTTCTCCGGCGTGCAGGACGCGATGGTCCAGTGGTGGTATGGCCACAATGCCGTCGGCTTCTTCCTTACCGCCGGCTTTCTCGGCATGATGTACTATTTTGTGCCCAAGCGCGCACAGCGGCCGATTTATTCCTATCGACTCTCGATCGTGCACTTCTGGGCGCTCATCTTCCTCTATATCTGGGCGGGCCCTCATCACCTTCATTACACGGCGCTTCCCGACTGGGCGCAGACCCTAGGCATGATCTTCTCCGTCATGCTGTGGATGCCGTCCTGGGGCGGCATGATCAACGGGCTGATGACGCTCTCCGGCGCCTGGGAGAAATTGCGCTACGACCCCGTGCTCCGCTTCATGGTGACCTCAGTCGGCTTCTACGGCATGAGCACCTTTGAAGGGCCGGTGATGTCGATCAGGCCTGTCAACGCTCTCAGCCACTATACCGACTGGACCATCGGTCACGTGCACTCGGGCGTGCTCGGCTGGGTCGCCTTCATCGTCTTCGGCGCGCTCTACCATCTCGTGCCCGTCCTCTGGAAGCGCGGCCAGCTCTACTCGCCGCGCCTCGTGGCCTGGCATTACTGGATCGCGACCATCGGCATCGTGCTCTACATCACCTCGATGTGGGTGTCGGGGATCATGCAGGGGTTGATGTGGCGCGCCTATGACAGCCTTGGCTTCCTCCAATACTCTTTCGTCGAGACGGTGGCAGCAATGCATCCCTTCTATGTCATCCGTGCCGCGGGCGGGGTCTTCTTCCTCACCGGCGGGCTCATCATGGCCTACAACCTGTGGCGCACGATCCGCGGGGACATCGCAGCGGAGGCGAGGGTCGCCGTGGTCCCGCCGCTCGCAACGGCGGCGGGGGAGTGAGGCCGCCATGCGTCTTCGCCACGATGTCATCGAGAAGAACATCATCCTCCTCACGGTGCTGAGTCTGCTTGTGGTCTCGGTGGGCGGGCTGGTGCAGATCGTCCCGCTCTTCACGATCGAGTCCACGATCGAGAAGGTGAAGGGCGTGCGGCCCTATTCACCGCTCGAGCTTGCCGGGCGCGACATCTATGTCCGCGAGGGTTGCTATCTTTGCCACAGCCAGCAGATACGCCCCTTCCGCGACGAGGTGGAGCGCTACGGCCATTACAGCCTCGCCGCCGAAAGCATGTACGACCATCCCTTCCAATGGGGCTCGAAGCGGAACGGCCCTGATCTCGCGCGCATCGGTGGAAAGTACACCAATGCCTGGCACGTCGCGCATCTCATGAGCCCGCAATCCGTGGTGCCGGAATCGATCATGCCGTCCTATGCCTTTCTCGCCGAGATACCACTCAAATACGACGATATCGCCGCCCATCTGAGGACCCTGCGGGCGGTAGGCGTGCCCTACACGGATGAGATGATCGCCAACGCCAAGGCCGATCTCGAGGCCCAGGCCAATCCCGACGCCGACACCAAAGGCCTGCTCCGCCACTATCCCAAGGCGGTAGTTGGGGTGCTTACAGGCAATGGCGGCCAGATCACCGAGATGGATGCGCTCGTCGCCTATCTCCAGATGCTGGGCACGCTTGTCAACTTCGACGACTACACCGCCAAGGATCTCCAGCAGTAGGGCGCCACCATGGATGTCATGCACTACTACGGCCACGTAGCACCCGTCTTGATGGTGGCCCTCGTCATCATCTTCGGGGCCATTGTGGCCTGGGCTTATTGGCCCAAGCAGAAGGAGCGTTTCGAGAAGGATGGGAAGATCCCCCTTCACGATGGCGATTGAGGTATAAGGGCCATGCCGACGAAGATCGAGAAGGACGCCATCACCGGCAAGGAGACGACCGGCCACGAGTGGGACGGCATCAAGGAGCTCGACACACCGCTGCCGAAGTGGTGGGCGCTTGTTTTCTATGCGACGATCGCCTGGGCGCTGGCCTATTCCGTTCTCTACCCGTCTTGGCCATGGCTCTCCGGCTATTTCCACGGCGTTCTCGGCTATTCGACGCGCGCCCAGATCGAGCTGAGGCTAGCCGACCAGAAGGCACAGCGCGCCCCGATGCTCGACCGGATCAAGGCTGCGACGCCGCAGCAAATCGAGAGGAACCCCGACCTCCTAAACTTCGCGATCGCCGGCGGACACGCGGCTTTCGCGGACAACTGCGTACCCTGCCATGGCCCAGGCGGCGCCGGGTCGAAGGGCTTCCCCAATCTCGCCGATGACGATTGGCTTTGGGGCGGCGATCTCGACAACATCTACAAGACGATCTCCTTCGGCATCCGCAACGCGAATGCGAGCTCGCGTCAATCGGCGATGCCGCGCTTCGGCGTCGACAACATCCTCAAGCCCGAGCAGATCAACGACGTCGCGGAATACGTGCTGTCCTTCACCGGGAAGTCCACCGATCCCGTGGCGGCGGGCCGCGGCGCCCAGGTCTTCGCGGAGAATTGCGCCGCCTGCCACGGCGACAAGGGCCAGGGCAATATCGAGATCGGCGCCAAGCAGCTCAACAACGGTATCTGGCTCTACGGCGGCGACAAGAAGACGATTGTCGAGACGATCACCTACGCGCGCAACAGCAGCATGCCTGCCTGGTCGGAGCGACTCGACGAGCCCACCATCAAGATGCTCGCGATCTACGTCCATTCTCTAGGCGGCGGGAAATAGGCCGGAGTGGGGAAGGGCGAGATGAGTGCTGCCAAGAAACTGCGCGACCCGGCCGCCGCCGTGGCCAGGGCGCGCGAGAAGCCCGCCCCGGCGTCAACCCCAGGGCCGCGCTACGCCGACCGCATCAAGGTTTATCCCCAGCGCATCGACGGCCGCTTCCGGCGCATCAAATGGGCAATCCTCGCCTTTTGCCTGACCGTCTATTACGTGGCGCCCTGGCTGCGCTGGGACCGAGGGCCGAATGCCCCGGGCCAGGCGCTGCTCATCGACCTGCCGGTACGCCGCGCCTATTTCTTCGGGCTCGAGATCTGGCCCCAAGAGGTCTATTTCCTAACCGGACTTTTGATCATAGCGGCCATCGGGCTCTTTCTCGCGACGAGCCTGCTCGGGCGGGTGTGGTGCGGCTATGCCTGCCCCCAGACGGTGTGGACCGATCTCTTCATGATGGTCGAGCGCCTCATCGAGGGTGACCGTAATGCCCGTATGAGGCTCGACAAGGCTCCCTTCGGCGCAGCGAAAGCCGCGAAGAAGCTGGCGAAGCACGCCGCCTGGCTCCTCATCGCCGCCGCCACTGGCGGTGCCTGGGTCCTCTATTTCCAGGACGCTCCGACGGCCTTGCGCGAGATCTTAACCGGCGGCGCCTCGGCGCAGACCTATTTCTTCGTCGGTCTCTTCACCACGACGACCTACCTTCTCGCCGGCTGGGCGCGCGAGCAGGTTTGCACCTATATGTGCCCCTGGCCTCGTTTCCAGTCGGCCATGCTCGATGAGCAGTCCATCATCGTCACCTACGAGGCTTGGCGCGGCGAGCCGCGAGGAAAACATAAGGCAGGCACGAGCTGGGAGGGGCGAGGCGATTGTGTCGACTGCATGAAATGCGTGGCCGTCTGTCCGACCGGCATCGACATCCGCGACGGTCAGCAACTCGAATGCATCGGCTGTGGCCTGTGCATCGACGCCTGCAACACCGTGATGGCGCAAGTCGGCCGTCCCGGCAATCTCATCACCTTCGATACCTTGGCGAACCAGGAGGCCGAGGCTGCGGGTAAGAAGCCGGTCTATCGGCTGATCCGCCCGCGGACGGTCATCTACGCCTCGCTGCTTCTCCTCGCCTCCGGCGTCATGGCAACGGCGCTCCTGCTGCGCGCCCATCTCGACATCACCGTTCTCCACGAGCGCAGCCCACTCTTCGTCCGCCTGTCGGATGGTGAGTTTCGCAACGGGTTCACGATCCGGATCCTCAACAAGACCTATACGTCGGCGCGTTATAGCCTGACGCTCCACGGCCTTGCCGATTATCGCGTCGACGTGGTCGGGATGGAGGCAGTCGGGGGGCCACGGCGCGCCCTCACTCTGACGGCCAAGCCCGACGCGGTCGCGACCTATCGGCTCTATCTCACCGCGAAGCGCGGCGAGCTCCACGGCGAGACGACGCCAATCGTCTTCGAGATCGAGGACCAGGAAACTCACGAGATGGCGCGGCATGATTCGATCTTCGTCGGGCCAGGAAAGTGAGGAGGCAATGAAGGCAGTCGCTCACTTCGCAGGTGGGGATGCCAAGGTCCGATGGTTCGGCAATTACCGCTGGATCCCCTGGGCGATCGTTGGCTGCTTTACCGTCGTCGTCGCGATCAATGGCGGACTCGTCTACTATGCGCTGTCGAGCTGGCCCGGTCTCACCACCGACCATGCCTATAGCGATGGGCTCGCCTACAATCGCGTTATCGACGAGGCGGAGAAGGAGCGGGCGCTGGGCTGGTCGCTCGCTATCGACTTCCTCCCCGATCGGAAAGGCGTGCACACCGGCCGGCTTGCAGTCCAGGCGCGGGACGGATCGGGCGCGCTGCTCGACGGTCTCAGCATCCGGGCCGAGATCGTTCGGCCCGTCGAGGAGATGCGCGAGATCTCTCTGGTCCTCGGCGCCCAGGGCGACGGACGCTATCTTGCCGCTCTGGCGCTGCCGCGGCCTGGGCAATGGATCGTCTATGTCACTGCCGAGCGCTCCGGTGTTGTCTACCGCACGGGCAGGCGAATCCTCGTTCCATGACCCCATCCGATGCTGCGTCCGTAGCGATTTCTATTGCGCCGACCGGATGCGGCGACGCGGCGATAAGCGCCTGCGTCCATTGCGGAGGTCCCCTCTCTTCGGAAGCGATCGACGGCTTTTGCTGCCGCGGTTGCGCGGCGGCCTACGCTATCATCGACGGGCTTGGCCTCGACGCCTTCTACGCGCGCCGCATCCTCGATCCCGCCACCCGGCCCTTGAAGCCCGAGGACGACAGCGGCATCGATTATGCGCGCCGTGCGATGACGGACGCGAAGACGGGCATGTCAACCCTTCATCTCATGGTGGATGGGCTGCAATGCGCGGCCTGCGTCTGGCTCATCGAAACCGTGCTGGCCCGCGAGCCCCATGTGGTGGAAGGCCGGGTCAACATGTCCACCCGCCGCCTGCGACTGCGCTGGCGCGGACCTGCCTCGGAGGGCGCAGCGCTGGTGCATAAGCTGGCGCGGCTCGGCTTTCGGCTCATGCCCTACGACCCTCGGAAGCTCGCGAGCGCAGGCACGGCCGCGGAGCAGCGCCTCCTGCGCGCGATGGCGGTCGCCGGCTTCGCCGCGGGCAACGTCATGCTGCTCTCGATTTCCGTCTGGTCGGGCGAGGGCAGCATGGGGATCGAGACCCGCGACCTCATGCACTGGATCTCAGCGCTCATCGCCATGCCGACGATTGCCTATGCCGGGCGGCCCTTCTTCGCATCGGCCATCGGGGCGCTTCGGGCGCGACGGACGAACATGGACGTGCCGATCTCGATCGGCGTCCTGCTCGCAACCGCCATGAGCCTCTTCCAAACGATCCATTCCCAACCGGACGCCTATTTCGATTCGTCGGTCACCCTGGTCTTCTTTCTGCTGGTGGGACGCTATCTTGACGTCCGCGCTCGAGGGAAGGCGCGCTCTGCGGCCGAGCAGCTCGTGGCCCTCGGTGCCACGGATGTGCGCGTCGTGCGGTCGGATGGCGTCCTTGAGAGCCGGCCTCCTGACGGCGTGATCCACGGCGAGATCGTGCAGGTTGCCGCCGGGGAGCGTATCGGCGTGGATGGCCGTGTGGTCTCCGGCGAATCCGAGCTCGATACGAGCCTCATCACCGGCGAGTCCCTGCCGCAGCGAGCCTATGCGGGCTCGGCCGTCTTCAGCGGCACGGTCAATCTCACGGCACCCCTGCGCATTGAGGTGACGGCTACCGGCGAAGCGACGCTCCTCGCCGAGATTGCGCGACTACTAGAGGCGGCGGAGCAGGGTCGCGGACGTCACCGGGTGCTCGCCGACAAAGTGTCGCGGTTCTACGCGCCGGTCGTGCACGGGCTCGCATTCGTCACCTTCCTCGGCTGGCTCTTCCTTCTCGGCGCGCCGTGGCAGCAGGCACTGCTGAACGCCATTTCCGTCCTGATCGTCACCTGCCCTTGCGCCCTCGCACTCGCCGTTCCCGCCGTTCAGGTGGTCGCTAGCGGGCGGCTGCTCCGCCAAGGTATCCTTCTGAAATCGGCAACCGCCCTCGAGCGCCTGGCCCAGGTTGACAGCCTTGTTTTCGACAAGACGGGGACCCTCACCCTCGGCCGGCCCGAGCCGCTGGACCCGCCGTCCACACAAGATTTGCGTGCGGCGGCGTCCCTCGCGGCTTCGAGCCGCCATCCTCTGGCCCGCGCGCTTTGCCGCGCGGCACCAGGCGTGCCTGCCGCGGCAGGCGTTTCAGAGCATCCCGGGAAAGGCCTGTCCCTAGTGACGCCCGACGGCGAGATCCGCCTCGGCAGCCGCAGTTTTTGCGGCGTCGGTGACGCGCCTAAAACCATCGCAGGGCCCGAGCTCTGGCTCGCTCGCCCTGGCCGCGCACCCCAGCGCTTTGCCTTCGCCGATCGCCTCCGCGACGATGCCGCCGCTGTCGTCGCCGCGCTCAAGGGGGAAGGGCTACGAGTGGAGCTGCTCTCCGGCGACCGTGCGGCTACCGTTGCCAACGTCGCGCGCGCCGCTGGTATCGCGGAGTGGCGTGCCGACATCACGCCGGCGGGGAAATGCGCGCGCCTTGCGGACCTCCGGGCCCAAGGTCATTGTGTCGCGATGGTGGGCGATGGGCTCAACGACGCGCCGGCCCTAACCGCCGCAGATGTCTCGCTTGCGCCGGCGACGGCGGTGGATGCAAGCCAAACCGCGGCGGATATCGTGTTGCAGGGCGAGCGTCTCGCGCCGCTCCTCGAGGCACTCTATGTCGCCCGCAAAAGCAGCCGGCTAGTGCGGGAGAATCTCGGCATCGCCCTCGGCTATAATCTCCTGGCCGTCCCGCTTGCCGTTTTCGGCATGGTCAGTCCTCTCGTTGCTGCCGCGGCGATGTCGAGTTCATCGCTCCTCGTCGTCGGCAACGCGCTACGCGCTGCAGCCGGAGGTTGGCATGACTAGCCTTCTACTTCTTATTCCCGCGGCGTTGATTCTTGGCCTCGTCGGTCTCGCCGCGTTCATGTGGGCATTGCGCTCAGGTCAGTTCGATGATCTCGAGGGTGCTGCGAGCCGCATCCTCTTCGACGACGAGAATGCGGATAGCACGCCGTCAGCGGAGGATCGCAGCAAGCGGGGCGCCCGAAGGCCGTCTTGATCGGATAACGGAGGGTATGATCATGTGGGATACGAGCAGCTTTGTAATGTCGATCGTGGCGGGGCTTATCGGCTTGACCGGACTTTTTCTCGCCTCACGGGCAACCGACATCGGCTTTTACATTTTCGGGCTATCCCTTGCCGCCTTCGGTATCGTCTATGTTTTCACGACGATAAAGCGCCTCTACGACTCTAACCGAGGTTAACCACCCAACCCAAGAGTATCTGATGCGTGGCAAATGAGACTCGCGCTCTGCGGTTGATTCCAGGGAACAAGCAGCGCTGCGCCATCGAAATGGCACGCTCGCATCCACGTCGGCCGGCATTGCGGGTCGCTCAGTGTGACATGAAGACCGGCACGGTCATTTGCCCAAGAAGGCTGCGCGTCGCTCCGCCAAGAACTAGTTCCCGCAAGCGCGTATGCCCATAAGCCCCCATCACGATGAGGTCGGCCTCGAGGTCCGCCGCGCGCGAAAGGATCATGTTGCCGACTTCGACGTCATCGGCAAAGACGTGCGTCGCCTCGGCCTTGACGCCATGACGCGCAAGATGCAGCGCGATATCAGCTCCAGGAACTTCGCCATGCCCGCGGCTACCGTGGTGAGGATTGATCGCCAAAACCGTTACGGACTTGGCCTCCTCGAGAAGAGGCAGAGAGTCATTGACGGCTCGTGTTGCCTGGGGGCTGGCATTCCAGGCGATCATCACCCGCTTGCCAAAGGTGACAGGCGCGGTGACGTACGGGACCATCAACACCGGACGTCCGGATTCGAATAGGACGCGCACCGGCACCATACGCTCGGATTCGGTCAATACCTCATCGGGGTCAGTCTGTCCGATTATGGTCAAATCGACGTAACGGGCATGCAGCGCTGCTGCGTCGCCGGCGTCGCCCTTTACCTCTCGCCACTCCGCCTTGATCCCAGCCCTTCGCGTGACATCGTTGAATAAGGATTTCGCTACCTGGCACGCTCTAGCCTGCTCCGCCTCCTGAGAGGCGACGATGTCCGTAATCAGTAGCGGTTCCACGAAACTCGACGCATACATTTTGGTGAGATCAGGAACGGTATAGAGGCCAGTCAGGTGCGCATCGAACGCGAGAGCCATTCCAGCAGCTATCTCGATGCATTGGTCGCGATGACGCGACTTGCCGATGTGAACGAGAAGATCCTTGAATGCCATGCGAGGTTTCCTCCCGAATTTGGTGCCCTTCAAGGAGCTGAATAGAACTCTAGTGAAGCGGGAAGAGCAAAGAAGCGCTTTGATCTACGTCAACGGCCCGGCGCCTCAGCAGAGCTGTTTAGATTAGCCTCGCAACATTATGTTGGTATGAGGGCATTCCAGGATTATTGCCAGGAACGCGTTCGACGACATCACCGAAGAGCTTGGTTCGGCGTCGCCGGCGCTTATTGGCCTTGTGCGATGCTGGATAGGGCACCCTGATCAGCCAGGAGCACCTGAGAATTCTCCAACAGACGAATCACATGAGACGTCTTGAGTTGTGTGAAAGTACGGCTGACGGTTTCTGTCGTCAGGCCAAGAAAGTCCGCGATGTCTGTTCGACCCATCGGCAGATGGATGGGATTTTCGGGCTGGCCGCGCCGCGCCGCCCGCCGCGATATCATCAGGAAAAACGACGCGATCTTCTCTTGCGCGGTTTTCCGGCCGAGAAGCAGAATCTGGTCCTGTGCTTCTATTAGCTCGTTAGATGCCATACCGAGCAGGCGCTGTTCGAGACGAGGCATCTGCCGCATGAGAGTATAGAAGTCGTCACGCGGAAACCGACAAAGCCTCGAATCTGTGATCGCTTCGGCCGAATAGGCATAGCTGTCATGGACCGCGAGCCCGAGAAAATCCCCGGGATAGAGGAATCCGGTGATCTGCCGTCGCCCATCAGGCAGAAGCTTGTGGACCCGAATTGTTCCCTCAACGATGTTGAAGAGAAACGTGGCCGGATCGCCTTCACAGAGAACCGTTCCCTGGGCTTCGACCATTACCTGCGTCATTAATGCGGAGAGCTGCGCCAGCTCCTCAGGGTCCAGCGCGCCGCAAACCGCGAACTCGCGGACCTCGCATGCCACACACGGGTTTTCGTCCGGTAGCGGTCTGGTTCCACGTCCCGCAGTGATATGGGTTGCCATCGGCGATCTAACCTCACATGCCCGAAGGCTTGGCATTCGTTAAATATGCGCCCTCCCATCCTGCGGCGCAATCGGCGAATGCAGGGTCTTGAGATGGTGGATTTGCCCTCTCTCGCAGCTGGTGCATTCCAAATCGGCTGTCCCATGGCAGCTTTGTTGATGCATATCAATGCCAAAAACTTGCCTTGGACCCACTGTGTTGTGCCTTGCGGTCGTAGGCAGGTCGGGATGTCCTCGTGCATGGGTAGAACTTATCACGTACGCACGCTGTCGGAGAGCCAGCTGCCTCAAGCTTACCCGCTGGTCCAAGCCTTGGCTTCGGAACACTCGTTGAATGCCTGGCTTTCATACGCCAAGGGCTTCGTGGCAAAGGGCATTAATGCTGGTGGCGTACTCTCCGCGCAGGATGACGCCGGTTACATATACGGTCTCTTTTGCTATGAGGTCGTCCCCGACCTTGGCGGTGGCAGGGTCCTCGTCGTTGAGCCATTCGTGGCGCTGGACCTCGTCGATCGTTTAGGGCCGATAACGGTCTTGATCGAGGCTATGGAGCGGCTCGCACGCGAACAGGATTGCGTATCCATCCACTTGCAGATTCCCCAACGGGGTGATATGCGCGCGGTCGTCGACTTTCGGCCGTTCCGCGCCGCGGGCTATAAACTCGAGGGCGTCAGACTGTGCAGGCGACTCGCGCAGGAAGATCCTCGGAATATATAAGCGCGCCATCTCAAGACGCCTCGGCGATGAGGCGCCGGGCCTGTCCGGCTAACGCTCCCGCGGCGGCCACGGAACGAATGCAACGAGCCGGTTACCAAGTGCCGAGAGGGCTTGAAGAGAGTTCTCGGCGAAGGTTTGCGCTTCCGCCATTACCGATTCATCAACAGTGTGCGTCGCGATACTTGAGTAGGCCTCGAAACGCTCCTCTGCCTGGAGCAGGGCTAATCTCAGCGCAGCAATGGTATCCCCTTCAATGACTTCTGCCGACGCTGCGAACCACCAGATGGGATGGATGCCGGGCGCCGCGCCCGCGGTCTCGACCAATAAGGCGGCGCGAGCCTTGGCCTCGGCTGCGATATGTCGGAAGAGAGCAAGGGTCGCTGCATCGGCCTGCCTCTCAAGTCGCGCAGCGAGCAATTCCGCTTGCCGGGAGCTTTCCATTTCAATCGCGTAGGCGGCGCGACGGAAATCGGCAAGTGAGGAAATGATCAGGATCGGCCGCCGACCCGCCGCTCCCTCGCGATAAGCCCGTCGACGAAGGAGGCGGAGCCGAACTAGCCTTTCAAAGGCACTCCGCGCGAACCGCTCTGCCCACATCCTCGCGTCGCTATCAACCAGTTCGGCGGCCTGCTCTGTCAAGTTGTCGAAGAAGCGCTCCTGCTTTCGAATGGCGAGCGCATAGACGTCATAAGGGGTCATCAGCCACGGGCCACGGGTCTCCGCTAAAGCCTCCTCCGGAAGCCCTTGCCGGGATACCCAGTCGAACCCTTCGGGGTCTACAGGCTCGATGCTTGCACTGCGTGCGAGCGTTCGGAGCGAGGCCGCGACCGTCTCCTCTTCCGCGGCGAGGCGTAAGAAGACATCGGCGGCCGGTTCGTTGAGGTGAGCTTCGAGGATCTCCGCGAGCGTCTGATAGCGGCGCCGAGACTGCTCGGCGACCAATAGTGCAAATCCGAACAAATAGCGGGGGCTCTTGACCCCCTTGATGGAGCCTTGGAATGGCGTCTGCCTTTCAGCCATAGCCGCTCGGCTTATCGTCAGGAACACAACCAATTTATGGCGGATTCCGCCCGTCGCATTGATCTCGGTCAAAGAGAGGTCAGGAAGAAGCGAATAAAGTCCGGCGCGATTTGGCCATTCAGGGTGCCGCATCTGCAGAAATCCGCATGGTCGTCAGAGGGCTGGACGTGAAGGTGTTTACAACATCGCAGAAGATGTCAGGAGCGCGCAATTATGCTCGCATTTCCTACGCGGCCGCGCTCCTGTTATTGCTCGCGTGCATTCTCCCTTCCGTGGTTCATGCCGAGAGCCGACTGGCTGCGTTTCTTCAGCAGACACCGCCCCAGGAGCTCTTCCCTGGAGCGGATAAATTCGGTCCCGTCGAAGGTCGCCCTCCGGCTGTTGCCGCATATAAAGGCGACGACCTCGTCGGTTATGTTTTCCTCAACTCGGACTTCGCCGACGCGACCGGCTATTCGGGCAAGCCGATCGAGATATTGCTTGGGATCGATACGAGGGGTGCGATCACCGGCGCAAAGCTTGTCGAGCATCACGAGCCGATCGTCCTCATCGGGATTCCCGAGAAGCGCGTCACGGATTTCATCGCTTCTTATATTGGTACCAATCCCCTTCAACCGGCGACCGTCGCCGTCGATAGACCGTCGAGCGTCGCCGTCATCAGCGGCGCCACCGTGACGGTGATGATTATCGCCGACAGCATCGACCACGCCGTCCATGACTTCGCCCTCTCTCGAGGACTCGAGGGGGCGGCTTCCGTCGCTGCGGCTGGCGCGGCGACCAAGGTCACGCGCTCGACTCATGCCGCCATCGACATGGCGAAGGCGAACATCGAGGACTGGCCCACGCTTCTCGGCGACGGATCGGTTCGGCGACTTCATCTGAGCGTCGGTGAGGTTAACGATGCCTTTAAGCGCTCGGGCAACGAGTCCGCGGCGGCGCGGCTGGAGCCCGGCGATCCGAACGCGACCTTTATCGACCTCTACGCTGCCCTCGTCAGCGCACCCTCAATCGGGCGCAGCCTTCTTGGTGCCGAGGTCTACGATCAGCTTGCCAAGGAGCTGCGTCCGGGACAGCAGGCGCTCCTTATCGCCGGCGAGGGCCGCTACTCCTTCAAGGGCTCGGGCTATGTCCGCGGCGGCGTCTTCGACCGCATCCGCATCGTCCAGGGAGACGAGGTCATTCGCTTTCGCGACCACGACTATCGACGGATCGGAGAGATCGCCGCGGCGAGCGCGAAGCACTTTTCCGAGATTGGGATCTTCGTCGTTCCCGAGGAGACTCCTCTCGATCCGTCGCAACCCTGGCGGCTCCAGCTTCTCGTGCAGCGCCAGATCGGCGCGCTCGACAAGGCCTTCCTCAATTTCGACCTCGGCTATACCTTGCCGCAGAAATACCTGAAATCCGCTGAGGCCGCAGAGGCGCCGGCTCCAGCTGCCGTGCAAGCGGCCCTGGCAATCGGCGCACCGCCGCAGGTGTCGACGGTCAAGGCGAGCGGCAACGGCGGCGAGCCCTTGTGGCAAAAGATCTGGCGCCAGCACGTCGTCGACATCGCGATCCTCTTTACGGCTCTCGGCGTCCTCACCTTCATCTTCTTCTTTCAGGATTTAATCGTCCGCCGCCCGCGTCTGACCAAGGGGTTGCGCATCGGGTTCCTCCTCTTCACCGTCGTCTTCATCGGCGGCTATGCCCACGCGCAACTCTCGGTCGTTAACGTCATAACCTTCGCCAATGTGCTCCTTGGCGGTTTCCGCTGGGAAGTTTTCCTGCTGGCGCCGTTGATCTTCGTTCTTTGGTTTTCAGTCGCGGCATCGCTTCTTTTCTGGGGCCGCGGCGCCTTCTGCGGCTGGCTCTGCCCGTTTGGTGCGCTTCAGGAGCTCCTGAGCGAGGCAGCGCGCCTCCTGCGCATTCCTCAGATTAAGGTGCCCTGGGCTCTCAACGAGCGCCTCTGGCCGATCAAATACATCATCTTCCTTGTCATCTTTGGCACCTCGCTCGGCAATATGGCTCTTGCGGAGAAGCTCGCCGAGGCGGAGCCCTTCAAGACCGTCATCGTGCTCTTCTTCGACCGCGAATGGCCTTATGTGCTCTACGGCGGGCTGCTCCTCGCCGCGAGCCTCTTCATTGAGCGCTTCTTCTGCCGCTACCTCTGTCCTCTTGGCGCCGCCCTCGCCATTCCTGGCCGGCTGCGCATGTTTGACTGGTTGAAGCGGCACAAGGAATGCGGCTCGCCGTGTCAGCGTTGCGCTCGTGACTGCATCGTGCAGGCCATCCACCCCGATGGGCGGATCAACCCGCATGAGTGCCATTACTGCCTCTACTGCCAGGTGCTCTATTACGACGATCACAAATGCCCGCCGATGATCCAGCGCCGCCTCAAGAAGGAGCGCTGGTACGCACTGCAATCGAAATCGATGCTCCCTCCGGGAGCCGAAACAGCACGCTCGGTAGCGAGCGCCCTTAAGAACAAGAAACAGAAGACCGAGGTCTAAGCAGCGGGTTGCAGAATTGGCTCTAACGCAGGAAAGGACATCACCATGAGCGATAAAAAGGGCGACGATTTGGGCGTGACGCGCCGGTCGTTGTTAGGCACGACAGCGAAGCTCGCCACCCTTGCAGGAGCGAGCGGAGCGGTAGGAGCCGCGGGGATGACGGCACTCATCGGCGCCCATCCTGCGCGGGCCCAGGGTAAGAACAAATACGAGGTGGCTCCCGGCGATCTCGATGAGTATTACGGCTTCTGGAGCGGCGGCCAGTCGGGCGAGGTGCGCATTCTTGGCATTCCATCGATGCGCGAGCTTATGCGGATTCCCGTCTTCCACCGCTGCAGCGCCTCGGGCTACGGCCAGACAAATGAGAGCCGCAAGGTGCTCACCGAAGGCCTGCTGCCGGCGACGAAGAAGTATCTCGAGAGCCGCGGCGGCGTTTTCCTCAACGGCGACTGCCACCACCCCCATGTCTCCTTCACCGAAGGTAAGCATGACGGGCGCTACCTCTTCATCAACGACAAGGCGAATACCCGCCTCGCGCGCATCCGCCTTGACATCATGAAGACGGACAAGATCGTCGAGATCCCGAACGCTCAGGCGATCCACGGCACGCGTCTGCAGAAATATCCCCGCACCGGCTATGTCTTCTGCAACGGCGAGTTCCAGATCCCGCTGCAGAACGATGGCACGGACCTCGCCGACCCCAAGAAGTACTTCTCGGTCTATACCGCCGTCGACGGCGACACAATGAAAGTAGCCTGGCAGGTCCTGGTCGACGGCAATCTCGACAATACCGATGCCGACTACCAGGGCAAGTACGCCTTCTCGACCTGCTACAATTCCGGCAAGGGCACCACCCTCGAGGAGATGACCGACAAGGAGCAGGACTGGGTCGTCATCTTCAACATCAAGCGCATCGAGGAGGCGGTGAAGAAGGGCGACTACAAGGAGATGCAGGGCGTGCCCGTGATCGACGGGCGGCACGGCTCGAAATATACCCGGTACGTCCCCGTCCCGAAGAGCCCCCACGGCATCAACACCGCCCCCGATAAGCAGCATGTCGTCGCCAATGGCAAGCTTTCGCCGACGGTGACGGTAATGGACGTGACCAAGTTCGACGCGCTCTTCGACGACAAGATCAAGCCGCGCGATGTCGTGGTGGCGGAGCCGGAGCTCGGATTGGGGCCGCTCCACACGGCCTTCGATGGGCGCGGCAACGCCTACACAACTCTTTTCATCGACAGCCAGATCGTGAAGTGGAACATCGAGAAGGCGAAGCGCGCCTTCAAGGGCGAGAAGATCGATCCCATCGTGCAGAAGCTCGACGTCCACTACCAGCCCGGTCACAACCATACCTCGATGGGCGAATCCCTCGAGGCGGATGGCAAGTGGTTGGTGTCCTTGAACAAGTTTTCCAAAGATCGCTTCCTCAATGTCGGAATCTCGAAGCCCAACAATGACCAGCTCATCGACATCTCCGGCGACGAGATGAAGATCGTTCATGACGACTCGACCTATGCCGAGCCTCATGACGCGGAGATCATCCGCGCCTCGCTTCTGAAGCCGCGAGAGATCTGGGACCGCAACGACCCCTATTTTGAGGATGCGCGGAATTGGGCGGAGAAGGACGGCGTCAAGCTCGAGGAAGCCGCCAATGTCATCCGCGACGGCGGCAAGGTGCGCGTCTACATGCACTCCAATGCGCCGAAATACAGCCTCGATTATTTCGAGGTGAGCCAGGGCGACGAGGTCACGGTCTTTCTCACCAACATGGACGACATCGTGAACCTCACCCACGGCTTCACGATTGCCGGTTATGGCGTGGCGATGGAGATCGGGCCGCAGCAGACGAGCTCGGTGACCTTCGTCGCGGATCGTCCCGGCGTCTATTGGTACTACTGCCAGTGGTTCTGTCACGCCCTCCACATGGAGATGCGCGGCCGCATGCTGGTGAAGCCGAAGTCGGTGTGATGAGAAGAGCCCGTACCAGGGGGCTGAAGGCAGTCGCGGCCGGGGCGTTCCTGGCCGCGGCTGTCCTTCTCACCGGTGCTGCCGCCGAGGCGGCGACCGTCGCGGTGCCGGCCGAGGACGGTCGGCTCCAGGCGGTGCTTGCCGCGGCGCAGCCGGGCGACATCCTGGCCCTTGCGCCGGGCATCCATCGCGGCGATATCATTCTCGACAAGCCGGTGACACTTTCCGGCGTACCCGGTGCCGTCCTCGAGGGAAGCGGAACGGGCTCGGTCGTGACCGTTCTCGCACCCGGCGTGATCATTTCCGACCTCGTGATCCGGGGCTCCGGCAGCGACCTCTCGGCGCGAAATTCCGGTATCCTCGTCCAGCGCAGTGCCTCGAATGTGCGTATCGAGGGCAACCGCCTCGAAGGCAACCTCTTCGGCATCTACCTCGTCGGCGTGAGCAACGCCCTCGTGCGCAACAACACGATTATCGGTCGCCGGGACGCCCATATCACCGAGCGCGGCGACGGCATCTCCATCTGGAACAGCCCCGGCGCCCGCATCCTCGACAATGATTTCACCTTGGGACGCGATGGCATCTTCGTCACCACGAGCCACGACGACGTCTTCAGCGGTAACCGTTTCCACGGCGTGCGCATCGCCGTGCATTATATGTACACGAACGATAGCGAGGTAAGCGGCAACGTCTCCACCGGCAATTTTGCCGGTTATGCTCTTATGTATTCCCGTGGCCTCACCGTGCGCGGCAATCTTTCCGACGGCGACCGCGACCAGGGCATCCTCCTCAATTATGCAAACGATTCCGTGGTCGAGGGCAACGCCGTCTATCGCGGCGCCACCCAGTGCGTCTTCATCTACAATTCGAACAAGAACACCCTGCGCGGCAATCACTTCGAGGGCTGCCCTATCGGCATCCATTTCACCGCGGGCTCCGAGCGCAACACCGTCTCGGAGAACGCCTTCATTGCCAACCAGACCCAGGTGAAATATGTCGGCACGCGCTGGGTGGAGTGGTCGGCCAATGGGCGCGGCAATTACTGGAGCGACAATCCCGGCCTCGACCTCGACGGTGACGGCATCGCCAACACGGCCTATCGCCCCAACGACGTTGTCGACGAGGTCGTCTGGGCTCATCCCATGGCGAAGCTGCTGCTCACCAGCCCGGCGCTTCAGCTCCTGCGCTTCGCGGAGGCGCAGTTCCCAGGCCTGCATCCCGGCGGCGTCATCGACAGCGCCCCGCTGATGCAGCCACCACCTGCGCCGCTCGCCGCCAGGGCCAGTGCCGTCCAGCAAGGAGAACGGAGATGACGGCGCCCGCCATCGCGTTTAGCCACGTGACGAAGCGGTACGGTGCGCAGACGGCCCTCGGCGATGTGAGCCTCGCCGTCGAGCCCGGCGAATGCCTCGCCCTCATCGGGCATAACGGCGCCGGCAAGACCACGCTCATGAAGCTCTCTCTCGGCCTCATTCGTCCCAGCAAAGGCGAGGTGCGCGTGCTCGGCGTCGATCCCGCGGAGGCGCGCGCGCGCGAGCTCGGGCGCGTAATCGGCTTCCTCCCCGAGAGCATCACCTTCCACGATGCCATGACCGGGCGGGAGGCGCTCGCCTTCTATGCCAGGCTCAAGAGTGAGCCCGTCTCCCGAAACGAGGAGCTTCTCGATCGCGTTGGCCTCACCGCGGCTGCGGACAAGCGCGTGAAGACCTATTCCAAGGGCATGCGCCAACGCCTTGGCCTCGCCCAGGCTCTACTCGGGCGCCCACGGCTTCTCCTCCTTGACGAGCCGACCACAGGGCTCGATCCCGTATTCCGGCACAGCTTCTACGACCTGCTCCACGAATTCACCGCGCGGGGCACGACTGTCCTGCTCTCCTCCCACGCCCTCACCGAGCTTGCCGCCCGCACCGACCGAGTCGCCATCGTCAATGGTGGGCGCCTCGTCGCCCATGGCTCACTCGCCGAGCTCAGCCGCGCGGCGCGCCTCGCCGCCAGGGTCCGTATCTCCGTCCCGGCCGGCCAGGCTGCGAGGGTCGCCACGGTTATCGAGGTCGGCACGAAGCTCGCGCGCGTCAATGACCGTTCCGTCGAGCTCGTCTGTCCCCTCGAGGAGAAGCTCGCCTTGCTTCGCCGCATCGAGAGTGTTGCGGCACTCATCGACGACATCGAGATCGCCTCGCCGGGGCTCGACGAGGTCTTCGCCCATTTCACCGGAATCGAGGGCAGAGCATGAAGCAGGTTCTCATCATCGCCGGCAAGGAGATCCGCGACGGGCTGCGCAATCGGTGGGTTATTGCAGCGACCCTGCTGCTCGGCGGGCTCTCCCTCTCGCTAACCTTTCTCGGTAGCGCACCGGTGGGCACCGTCGGGGTCGATCGCCTCGCCGTTGCCGTCGTCGGCCTCTCCAGCTTGACGATCTATCTCGTCCCGCTCATCGCCCTCATGCTCTCCTACGACGCCATCGCCGGCGAGATGGAGCGAGGAACGATGCTCCTTCTCCTCACCTATCCGGTGCAGCGGAGCCAAGTGGTCCTCGGCAAGTTTCTCGGCCATGGGGCGATCCTTGCCTTCGCGGCAATCGTCGGCTATGGCGCCGCCGGCCTCGCCCTTATCAGCAGTAGCGACGCGGAGAGCTGGGAGGCCTTCGCCTCAATGACGCTTTCCTCGGTTTTGCTCGGCTGCGCCTTCCTGGCCCTCGGCTATCTCGTCAGCGCGCTCGTGCGGGAGCGCGCTACGGCCGCCGGTATTGCGGTAGTACTGTGGCTAGCTTTTGTGCTGCTCTATGATCTCGCGCTGCTTGGCGCTCTCGTTGCCGATAAGGGCCGGCATATCGGAACCGCGCTCTTCTCGGCCCTGCTTCTCGCCAACCCTACCGATGCCTACCGCCTTTTCAATCTCGCGGGTTTCCCCAAGGTGAGCCAATTCGCCGGGCTGGCAGGTCTCAGCGGCGAGGCCCATGTGCCGCGCGGGGTTCTCGTCGCGATCCTCTCGCTCTGGGTGCTGCTGCCGCTCGCCGCCGCCGCCGCGCTGTTCCGCCGGAGGGAGCTGTGAGAGCCGCTCATAAGTCCTTCGTTGCCTTCGTCCTCGCAGCGACCCTGCTCCTCGCCGGTTGTAAGGAGGAGAAGGCAACCGCCATCTCGCCCCAGGAGCCGACGGGAGCCTCGGTCGCTGCCTTCTGCGGCATGGCCGTGCTCGATCATCCGGGCCCGAAGGGGCAGATCTTCCTCAAAGGGCAGGGGAAGCCCCTGTGGTTCGGCTCGGCGCGCGACACCATCGCGTTCATGCTGCTTCCCGAAGAGCCGAAGGACATTGCCGCTGCCTACGTGAATGACATGGGCAAAGCGAGCTGGGACAAGCCCGAGCCGGGCGCCTGGGTCGAGGCGCGCAAGGCCTGGTACGTCATCGGAAGTCGTCGGGAAAGCGGCATGGGTACCGCGGAAGCCGTGCCCTTTGCGGAGAAGACAGCCGCCGAGCGGTTCGTCGCGCGCTATGGCGGCAGGATCGCCGCCTTCGCGGAAATTCCCGACGACTACATCCTGGGCGAGGGCGCGGGCAATCCCTCGCGAGGCCCTTCTCCCGGCGGACAAGGAGAACCATCATGATTCGACCGTCAATGAGCCGCCGGCGCTTTCTGAGGATCGCTGCTGCGGGCGCGACGCTCATGCCATTCGCTACCCGCGCAGCGCTCGCGGAAGCTGCGGGCGAGGTTCCCCTTCGCAGTTGGCGAGGCACGGCGCTCGGCGCCAAGGCGGAGATCCTCATCTATCATTCCGACCGCAGCGAAGCGGATCGGCTGATCCGGCTCGCGCTCGCCGAGATCGCGCGGCTCGAGCAGGTATTCAGCCTGTACAGAGAGGATTCGGCGCTATCGATTCTCAATCGCGAAGGCGAGCTGCGAAATCCTCCCTTTGATTTGGTGCGCCTCCTCGCTTTGAGCCAGCATTATGGAGCGCTAACCGGTGGCGCGTTCGATGTCACCGTGCAGCCGCTCTGGCGTCTCTATGAGGAGCATTTCAGGGAACCCAACGCCGATCCGAATGGCCCCTCCGCCGAATCGATCGATAGGGTTCGCCAGCTGGTTGGCTACCGGAACATTTCGGTCGATGTCGACAGGATCGCCATGACGCTCCCGAGAATGGCGGTCACGCTGAATGGCATCGCCCAGGGTTACATCACGGACCGCGTCGCGGATCTCCTCGCGGAGAATGGCTTGGAACACGTGCTCGTCGATCTCGACGAGATTCGGGCTTTGGGGCCTCGAGCCGATGGCACGCCCTGGAAGGTCGGAATCGAAGATCCAAGGCGGCCCGGCCGCTCGATCAAGACGGTCGAGCTGTCGGGCGGAGCGATGGGCACCTCGGGCGGATATGGCACGCAATTCGACGCCGAGGGGCGCTTCAACCACATCTTCGACCCGAGTACGGGACGGTGCGCAAACCGCTACCTGAGCGTTTCCGTGATCACGCCGCTGGCCACTACGGCGGATGGGCTTTCCGTTGCCTTATCGGTCCTGCCACATGCGGCCGTTCAGACCATTGTCGGCGCGCTGAAGCCCATGAGTGTCGTGTTCATAGCGAAAGACAGCTCGGTCATCCGAATGGCTGCCTGATCAGCAACGCCAGCTGACGCTATAGCCAAGCGGACATACCTGCGCCACCGCACATTCCGGCCGCAGCCCGTCAAAGAGCGGCGTGCTGACCTCGTGCCGCTTCCAGGACCAGACGGTACCACACTCGAAGGGTCTCTATCGAGCGACCATGGCCGCTCGCTTAAAATGAATCATTTGTTAATGACGATTCGGGAAACTCACGCCATCCGCGGAGATATCCGCTTGAATCCCATTCAAGGCGTCAGGGCATCGCATGGCGACCGCTTTAATTGTCGATGACGATCGTACGTCGAGAGACATCATCCAAGGGTATTTGGAGAGCGCAGGACATCGCATTGCAACTGCGGTGACCGGCCGCGACGCGTCGCGCCTTTTGGCAGCGCGACATGAGTTCGAGGTGATCGTCACCGACATCTTCATGCCGGACATGGATGGCCTGGAATTCATCCGGACGGTGAAAGCGTCGCATCCCCATGCGCGGATCATCGCCGTCTCGGGGGGCGGGATGCGCGTCGAGATGGATTTCCTGCATGCGGCAAAGAAGTTCGGAGCGGATGCCGTGCTGCAGAAGCCCTTCACCCGCTCGGCGCTGCTGGAACTCGTCGACAAGGCGCCGCAAGAGCGCTGAGCCATGCCGGCCGCGCACAAGCGGATGGCCAATCTGGGCGGATACTGCAGCCTCGTCTCGGTGGCGGCTATCGGCGCGCTCGGTATCGCCGTGGCGATCGGGGGGTTCATCGCCGTACGGAATGCGGAGCGAGAGCGGCTTCGCGCGTCTTTCGAGAGTCATGCGACGGAGCAGATCGTAGCGCTGGAGACCAGCCTCTCCTCGACGCTCGGCTCGCTGCGCGCCCTCGGCGGGCTCCACGATGCGGTCGGCACCGTCGACCGGGCAGCCTTCAACAGGTTCGTGTCGCCCCTGCTGGCGCAGGATCATACCATCCAGGCTCTCGAATGGGCGCCTCGTGTCGGTGCTGCCCAGCGCGCGGAGCTGGAGGCATCCGCGCGCCAGGACTGGTTCCCGGCTTTTCAATTCACCGAGCGCGGCGACGACGGCAAGATGCGAAGGGCCGCCGAGCGAAGTGAATATTTCCCAGTCTACTATGTCCAGCCCTATACAGGGAACGAGCCGGCCTTTGGCTTCGACCTGGCCTCCAGCCCGCCTCGGCGCGCAGCGCTGGAAACGGCGATCCGCACCGGCAGAATGCAGGCGACGGAGCGAATCGTTCTCGTTCAGGGCTCCAGCGATCAATACGGCATGCTCGTCTTCCTGCCCGTATATAACAAGCACGAGATTGCCGCCGACGCGGAGGCACACATTCGCTCGGCTGCCGGGCTCATGCTCGGCGTCTTCCGTATTGGCGATCTCGTGCATCGCGCGATCGGTAGGCACGGCAAAGCGGGCGGACTGGTGAATCTCTTCGTTTTCGACCAGTCCGCTCCGCCGGGCGAGCGCCTCCTGTATCCCAAGAGCAGCAACGTTGCGGACGCCAGAGATGTCATTGCGCCGGTATCGGTAACCGAGCAACTTCCGGTTGCGGGACGCCAGTGGCAGATCGTAGCGACACCCACCGCAGAATTCCTGTCCGCAGAGCAGCGCCAGCTCCACTGGGTCGTGCTGATCGTCGGCTTGGCCGTCACGGCGAATTTCTGCGTCTATTCGTGGGTCGCCATGCGGCGGCGGGCGGCCGTGGAGCAGTTGGTTGAAGAGCGGACCGCCGAGCTGCGGATCGCGCGCGATACCGCCGAACAGGCTACGCGCGCACGCTCCGACTTCCTGGCAGTAATGAGCCACGAGATACGGACGCCGATGAACGGCGTCATCGGGCTTGCCGATTTGCTATTGGAAAGCGGCCTGAGCAGCGAGCAGCAAAGATTGGGAGAAAAGCTGAGAAGCTCGGCGGATCATCTCCTCCAGATCATCAACGACATTCTCGATTTCGCGAAGCTCGACGCGGACAAGATGCGCTTCGAGGAGGTGCGCTTCGAGCTGGAGCAGGTCGTAAGGAGCGTGATCGACATCGTCGCCCCCCAGGCGCACGAGAAGGGCCTGTCGCTCTTAAGCGCGATCGACCCTGACCTTCCGCATTTCTTCATCGGGGATCCCGGTAGGCTGCGCCAGATCTTGCTGAATCTGGTATCGAACGGCGTGAAGTTCACGAAAGAGGGAAGCGTCAAGATCGCCGTGAGCGGCAAGGAGAGCGCGGTCCATGGCAAAGCCGTCCTGAGGTTCGAGGTTCGCGACACGGGCATCGGAATTCCTACGACAGCGATCCCCAGCCTCTTCCAGGAGTTTGCCCAGGTCGACGGCTCGATATCACGCCGCTTCGGCGGCACCGGCCTCGGCCTCGTCATCAGCAAGAAGCTCGTCGAGCGCATGGGCGGAGAGATCGGCGCCGAGAGCGAGGTGGGGCGAGGCAGCGTCTTTCACTTCACCGTCGTACTGCAGCCGGTCGCCGACCTGGCGGCGCCTACAGAATTGGCACCCCGGGCGGAGGCTGCGCCCGGCGAGCCTCGGATGCTGAATGTGCTGCTTGCGGAGGATAATCCGACCAACCAGATGGTCGCGATCGGCATGCTCGAGAAGATGGGATGCCGCGTCGAATTGGCCGTCAACGGCCACGCGGCGGTTGAAGCCGCGCGCGACCGCGTCTTCGACATCATCCTGATGGACGTGATGATGCCGGAGATGGACGGGCTCGCCGCGACCCGCGCCATTCGCTCCCTCCCGGCGCCCCAATCGTCAGTCCCAATCGTCGCAGTGACTGCCAACGCTTTTGCGCGGGACGCGGAAGAATGCCGCGAGGCGGGGATGAATGACGTCCTTGCCAAGCCTTTCACGCAGAAATCGCTCTCCGAAATGCTCGCTCACCACGCGAGAGCTGCGCGAGGAGCGGGAGACGCGGCCGAGTCTGCGCCATGTCCTTCAGTCGACCTTCCCCCTCTATTTGAATCCGGCGCCGTTGCGCAGCTTCTCTCCGATCTGGGATCCGAGCAAGTCAATCGCATATATGCGACCTTTCTGGAGGAGATTGGTGCGAGGCTGGATCGAATGGCAAGGCAGATCGCTGAAGGAGACCTGTCAAGCCTTGAGCGCGAGGCGCACTCCTTGAAGAGCTCCGCGGCGGCCTTTGGCTTTCGGCGGGTTCAGGCCATCGCGACGGCAATCGAAAAAAGCGCCAAGGCGGGCGCTGTCGAGCCGCTTGGTGCGAAGCTCGATGAGCTTGCTACTCTTGTCAAGGAAAGCAGGCGGCAAGCCGATGCAGTCCTTTGTAATCCCAAGGAGGTGCCGGCTTGATCGCAGACAGCGCGAAGATCGGCACCGATCGGTCAGCATTGATCATCGAGGACGCCCTCGACATGAGGATGATCGTCTTCGACATGCTGCGAACGCTCGGGTTCTCGGAGATCGCCGAGGCCGGCAGCCGCGAGGAGGCCGTCAAGCTCGTCGCCAATCGGACGCGGGGATATGACCTCATCGTCGTCGACTATCGGCTGCCCGACGGCGATGGCGTGACGACGATAAACTCCATACGAGCCAACCTGCCGGCGGGCACCGAGCCGCCGGAGATATTGATTATCACTTGGCATAGCGAGGAGGTCTATGTCCGGACCGCCCAAGAGCTGAACGTCCGAACGTTTCTCGCAAAGCCGATATCCTTGAATCAGTTGAAGGAGAAGGTGACGTATCTTCTGGCAATGAGAGCACAACGCCCGGGCTCTATCCGCTCGGCGAGGCAGGCCACTCCCATATCATGATCGCCAAGGTGAGAGAAGGGCAGGGTCGGGGGGTGCGACAATTCGCGATCATCCGAGCTCGGGGCCCTGGTAAAACGTTCGCGTGAGTGGCGCGAAGCGGACTTTCTCAGCGAGATGGATTTCGGCTGTCGCTGAATCCAAATGCCCATCGAGAGTATCCCTGAACAGTCGCGAGATCGCGACCATGTCAGCCGATTGCGGCCATAGGCGGAATACCGAAACGCCGAGGCAACGGAGGGCAGCTAGCTCTGCCAGGAGGTTGATCACCGTGAATGACATCGTCATGGTTCCGTTAATCGCCAGGAAGCCGTCGCCATCGAGCGTCGTCACGGAGAGGCCATCGGCATCGAGGCTGCAGACGTACTGGCAGCCATCCTTGTGCAGCCCGTGAGCCCGGGCGTGATAACAGCGCGAGGAGAGGGCTAAAGGCAATCGGCCGAATGCCTGGACCTCGAGCGCCGCCCCCGAGGAATCCGAGGCGAGCGCCGCCAGCGCTTTCTTGGGCAGCTCCGCGGGCAGCACGACGCGCTCGGCACCCCGTCGGGCCAGGTAGCGAAGGGTTTCCTCGTTGTAGACATTCACAAAAGGCCCGATGACGTGACGTCGGCCGGCGACGAGGTCGGCGCCGGCGAGATCGTTGAGCTCGACGACCAGGCCGGGCTCCATGGCGAGCGTGCATAGCGCCGCCGTCTCACGGGCGCTCATGACGAGAGCGAGGGTGGAATAAACGACCTCCTTGCCGGCCCGCGCGAGCCGCTCGGCGATCTCGGGCAAATGCGGTTCGAAGAAGGGCGCGCGCTTCGAGCAGGCCGTCTCGCCGAGATAGACGATATCTATCGGTGCCTCGTCGGCTATGCGAAAATAAAAGTCCCGCTTTGCCGCTGCCTCCCAGTGAAATAGGATGGGGCCGAGCGCAAGCCGTGCCGGGCCCATGTCGGTTCGGTTCGCGGCAGTCACCGCCAGCTCCGGTCGTAGGCGCCGGTGGTGTTGCGACCCCCCTCGGAAAGCCCGTCAAGGATGGTCTCGGCAATCGGTCTTCCTTGCGCCGCGGCGTCGATCGCACGACGGAATGCGGAAACCGTGCGGGCCACATAGTCCCGCCCGCGCTGGCGGCCTTCGATCTTGAGGGCGCGCACCCCGGCTGCCATCAACTGTGGCAGCATCCCCATGACATTCAGCGAGACAGGCTCCTCAAAAAGATATGAGGCCCGATCGCGCGCGGAAAATCGGCCTTTGCACAGTGTCGGATAACCCGCGCGCTCGCCTTCCTCGAAACGATTGATGGTGAAGCGTCCGAGCCGTGAGATCAGCTGGTCGTCGCGATGCTCGTACCGAACATGACTTGCCGGCGAGCATACGCCGTCGATGTTCGGCGATCTGCCCGTCGCATAAGAGGAAAGGGCGCAGCGACCCTCGGCCATCACGCACATGCCGCCGAAGGCGAAAACTTCGGTCTCGATCGGGATTTGCTCGCGAATGGCGGCAATCTCCGCAATCGTCAGTACGCGGGGGAGGACGACCCGCTTCACGCCAAAAGCATCCCGAAAAAAGCGAATCGCGGGCGCGTTGGACGCCGAGGCCTGGACGGAGAGGTGCCGACGCATGGCGGGATAGCGCTGCGCCGCGTAATCGAGCAGGCCAATATCGGCGAGGATAAGGGCGTCCGCCCCCATCGTCGTCGCGTCGTCGACGGCGCGATGCCAGGGAGTGAGATGACCGGCTGCGGGGAACGTGTTTATGGCGACATAGACTTTCGCGCCACGCGCATGCGCATAGTTAATGCCTTCTTGCAGCTCTGGTCGGGTGAAGTTGAGGCCGGGAAAGTTTCGTGCATTGGTCTCATCGCGAAAGCCAGCATAGGCAACATCGGCGCCGGCATCGATTGCCGCGCGCAGCGCTACCGGCGTGCCTGCAGGGCAGACCAGCTCGAGTGTCGAGGATTTCATCCACCCCCCTAATCTCGCGCAGCCTCGTGCCTCGGTAGCGCTCCTCGTCGGGGCGCAACCATCGCCTTGGTTGCCTCGATTTCCATCGCCAGACGAGTCACTCTTTCCTCAAGTGGCGCCAGGAGCGCAGCACGTAATTTTTCCAGATCTTGGGTGGCAATTCGCAGGAGCTTGTCCAAGCCGGCAGCCACGGCGCGGGCTGGCCCTCTGAAGGGGCCGAGCTCGTCTGCGAGGTCGCGCATGAGATCGATTTCCACATTCTCGATTGCGTTGCGCAGCGCGACTACGGCCTCGACGTCACCTTCAATCGACAGCGTGCGAGAAAAGAATAGTGCATCGCCATCAATGCGCGCTTCGAGCAGAGCAATGAGGGCGGTGACCGGGCCACGCACAATAGCGCTGACTCGTGCGCAGCGCTCATGTGGGCGCTGCAATCGCAGGCGCGGCCCTTGGGAATCGAATCGAACGATAAATCGGAGCGGTAGATCCGTTGGCTCAATAACGAAGGCGGCCCCACCGATCATGCACATCCGTTCATGAAGCTCGGGATGGCATCGGTGGATGATGGCAAGCGCATGCCGACAGGCTGGAGCGAGCACGGCGGGCGGGCAGGGCCGTAATGCGAGCCCCAAGAGGAATGCCGGCGAGATCGGGGTGCAAGGGCCGCCATCGTCAGCCATGCCGGTTCCCGCCGTATTGGACCGGGCGTCCTTCTCCCACGCAGCACTGCCTCGTTTGTAGGCCATATCGAGGCCACGCCACCTTTCAGGCGGATGGCGCCCGAGGCTCGTCATGAGACTTTGAGGCGAGTCGCCTGCGTCTGAGGAGGCGCCCGAAGTACCATCCGTTGGGACAGAAGGTCGGGTACGGATCACCCTTTTTCGCTAGATCAAACCAGCGGCGACACGCACGGTGGTGCATACACAGCGCACAATTACGGTAAAGGTCGTTGTGCAGAAGCGACTCATCCACCGACGCGTCGGAGTCGAGGTCAAGATGACGCAACATTTTGCCGAGCTGCTCGGTTGCGCGGGGGTGCGCCTTTACGAGCTGTCGGGCTTGCCACCGCGTGAGGCCGAGCTCAGCGAATACCAAGTCGTCGAGCGTCTCAAGCTCCTGCGCCTCCACCCATCGTTCTCGCCATGTGTGCATCCGTTGCCGTGCGGCAAGCGCCCAGCGCCTCCCGAACCATCCGCCGGGGCCAAGATTGGTCGAAGCACGTTCCGCTTGTCTCGCGTGGCTACACTGATTGGCCATGGGCGTCGCTCCATTCCTCGGCCTTACGCGGGTAGGCTATCTTCTCCACGGCGATCGCTTCCGTCATTGATCTGGATCAAGGATTTTAGGCCGTTCTCCGATTACCTTTGCCTGACAGGCGGACAGGGAATTCTCGAAGGCGAATGAGGAGAAAGGCAATGGAGACCTATGCGGGGCAGGAGCATCCCCAGAGCGTCTCGCCGCAGGCGTTGAGGCCGAGTGAGCTCAAGCGAATGATCGTCAAGCTGCGCTGGATTGGCTTGGAGCATGAGGCCGAGCGCCTCGGAACCTTACTCGTCGAATCTGGGCACGCCAGCAGCGTCCTCGCAATACCGCGCGACACGGATTAGCTGCGCCACTTCGATACAGCTCAAAGCACGACTTCCTCTGCAAGCACGGTGTCCAGTCGCGCGTGCGAAGTGGCGGGCCTCACGTTCCGGCACCTGGCCTCGAAATCGCGGATATGGATCGGATGTGAATTGGCGCCCGATTGACGTAGGTCAGTGGCATTCGGTTTATACTGTGTCCAAGCTCATAACTCCGACACAGCGGAGGACATCATGGCAATCCGATCAATCTTGGCGCCAATTTCCGGTTACGAGGTGGATAGCGTCGCTCTCGCAAGCGGCATGAGGTTGGCGCGGCGCCTCGGGGCATATGTGGACGTTATCCATGTTCAGCCGGACCCCAAGGACATGGTTCCGCCGCTTACGATAAACGATATCGGCTCCATCATGGAACGCGCCATCTCGGAGGTGACGAAGGATATCGAGGCGCGGGCAGGGCGCGCGAAGCTGCTCTATGAGGAAGCCTGCAAGGGTGCGAAGTTCATTACTTCGGGCCCTGGCGCCCAAGCCAGCTTTCGCATTCTTGGCGGTCGGTCGGCTGATGCTCTACCGGTGATGGCGCGAGTCTCGGACCTGATCCTTTTTAGTCGAGTACCGGAAGCCGTTGAAGCGGAGTGGCGGTTGACGCTTGAGGCTTTGCTGCTCGAGAGCGGCCGTCCCGTCCTTCTGATGCCAAAGGCGCCGGTTGAACCGATCGGCGACTCCGTAGCCGTGGCGTGGAACGGGAGTGTCGAGGCAGCGCATGCCGCGAGTGCCGCCTTGCCGCTACTCGGCCTCGCCCGGCGTGTTTTGCTGCTATCGGGCAGCAAAGGCGCGCCGCTGGAGCCCTCGCTCGATGACGTCGGCGTATGGCTGGAGCGTCACGGCGTGTTGGCCGAACGCAAGCACGTCCGTCTGAAGGCCTGGCCGATCGGTGAGCAACTCGTCGATGAAGCGGCAAACGAGGGAGCCGACCTCCTGGTGATGGGAGCTTATGGGCATACCCGCATGCGCGAAACCATCTTTGGCGGTGCCACCAGAGCTGTTCTCAATGAATGCCGGCTTCCTGTTCTTCTGGCCCATTGATATCGCTCATGCCGCGGCATAGCCGATAATCTCGGGAGTGGTCGAAAGGAGCGTCGAGCGACCGACATTGGGTATGAAGTGGGCGAGCTTCCTGACTTCACGAGATCGGGCTATTGGGAAAGGCCAGCTCGTGACGCGCACGCCACTCGGTCGTGACGTAGTTGATGATAAGAGAACGGCGAATGCCGCTGAGCTGGCGACGCCGAAAACCGTGCCAGGTGTTCGCGCCAGGAATGAAGATAAGGCCTCGATTGAACGAGCCCGGGGCTGAACCCATCCAATTCATCGACGCATCATAAATATCGGTCCCCCAGCTCTCCGCCGCTGCATCGGTCGAGACATAAATGAGCATGGTGAACAGCTTGACGTCGATGTCGGTATGTGGCTCCAGCCAGAAACCATCGGTATCCTGGCAATACTCGATACGGAGAAAGCTGCCGCCCAGTTGAACGCCGCACAGCGACTCGATCGCGCATACAGTGTCGGTCGCCTGAAACGCTAGCGCCAACTCCCTGCAAACTGCGAAGCGATGCCGCCGCTCCGGGGAAAAGAAGACACGCATGTCATTATGGGTCTCGCGCCGTCCCTGCGTATCGCGAATCTCCGGAAGCCCGATTGGCAAGCGCGTGATGTCGAGTGCCACCTCCTCGGGTAAGGCGTCGCGCAGCAGCCAATGACGAAAGGGATGAGCGATCACGCGACTCTCCCCAAGGCAATCAAGGAAACGATGCGCAATTGTCGTGCTGGGCTCGTCCATAGCTGCTCTCCTAGGAACTGCGGTCGCTATCCTTGTCAGAAGGGTCTCCGCCGGGGAAAGCGCCTCAGATGATCGTCGCATTGACTGCATCCACTGTGTTGCGACGTCTCATTCGTATTGAGAGGATCCCTGTTCCGGAAAACGGACAGGATGCTCTTGATACCTGCCGACAGCTGGTGGCGGGCAAGCTCTCGCCAAAGAGCGGCGTGATTGGCCATCCAGTTGAGCATCACATATCGACGTACGCCGATATACGGATTGTGACCGTGGAAGGAGCGGGCGCAGACCCGGAAGGCTGCAAGCGTGCCGGCATCCGGCGGAATCTCGGCCACGGGATCTTCCAGGGAATCGCCGCGTCGTAGGAAACGTAAGCGGCCGCCGGCACTTTCCCACGGCTTATTCAGGTAGAGAAGGGCGGTCGCCACCTTGTCCCGTGAATCGGTGTGGATGCGCCCATCCTTTGCGTGGCATCGGCCACGCACCGTGATCATGAGCGGTCGTCTCGATAGATCGAGGCCGAGCTTTCGAGAGAGGATCGAGCTGAAACTCTCGCTCCGTAACTCATCAATCAGCGCTGCGAATGCCGGCCCATATTTGAGCGCCGAGAGCGGCATCAACCCTGAATGAGTAATAGCTGGAAAGTCCGCGAGGACTGCCCCGAGATGCGCCGGCCTGATCATCCCGGTAGCAACGGCAAAGTCGAAAGGATCATGAGATGAATGCGCCCCTTCGAGGGCCGTATAGTCAAGAACGGCCATGCCATCTCGTCCGATCATTACCCGGCACAGAAACGAGGCGCCGGCTCGATTGCTGCAGCCGTAGCTTATATCGGAGAGCCCTTGCTATTGAATTGATTTGGATCAAATCTCTCGGCGCGACACAAGCCGGCATTCTCGGATTCAAAATGCGCCTGCGCTTGAGAGCGTAGATCAAGGCATCATGGCCGAGGCGGTCGCACCGAGTTACATCACCACAATACGGCTCGGGCCATGCCGAAGCCGGCGGCTGGTTTGGCCTTTTCTCTATTAGGAGGGCGGGTCGGTTGTCGGTGCGCGGCGTTGCTCTACGATTAGCTCGCAGGCTTCGGGTAGGAAACACCTCGTCGCTGGGCCATATCGCGCCCTAGGGAAACCAAGTCAGCCGGCATGAGACGCCGGCGGGCAATCGCCAGCAGTAAGGCGTTCTCCCAGGATAGGTGACGTCGCTGCGTTTGAATATATGCCAGAGCCACCCATTTCAGCGCTCGGCCGCCTGCTCGGCCTCGTGCAGTTGAAAGCCGCCGTAATTCGGCAATGAGATCCTTAGCGAGAGCTTCGTCAGAGGCGTGTTCCTCGCTCAGGATCTGTAGGACCTGCTCAATATCGTCCTCTGGTTGGCAACGCAGTCGAAGAAGGGGAAACAAGCTGTCCTCCTCGTCGGCAATGTGGAGGGGCAGATCCTGCTCCATGAAGGCTAAGATCTCGGCTGCCTCATGGCGCGCGCACGGATCGTCAGGATCCTCGATCAACTGCTCCAGCTTCACGCAGACGGCGCGCTGGCGGAAGTGATCGGCGTAGATGTAGTCCAGAGGCTCGAGGAGCAAGCTCTCGGGAATTGGACCGAGCTCAAGCTGGCTCAACATAGCTGTCCCACCCTGATCCAAAAGCGAAAATATGGCACGAAGACCGCTCAGCATCGTTGATCCCGATCAAATTCCCGGATTGTTTTTCTGCTTTTCGGCCAACTCGATGATGAGACGCGATACACCGGCGTTCTTTGTGCTTGGGCAAGGACCGAGCGTCCTTGCATGGGCATGCTTACGATCTGCGGCCACATGGGGCGCATATCTGAAGGAGGATAAGGTGGAATATCCGAGCTTCTACGACGAGGCACCTTGCATCATCATGTATGATCCTTTGGCTGACTTTCTCGGCGCAATCCCCGGAGGCCGGGTAGAATACCGATACATCGATGTGGTCAAGCTCGCAGGGCATTCTTGCCCAACGACGGCGGGCGCCTTTCTGATGGTCGCGAAGGGGTTGACCGCCTTATATCAGGATCAAGTTCCTGAACGTGGCGCGATCAGCGCGGCACTGCGCGCTGATAGGACCGACGGAGCGACCGGCGTCGCTGCCAAGATCGTCTGCCTCATCACCGGCGCAGCACAAGATGATGGATTCAAGGGGTTGGGAGGGCGGTTCGATCGGCGAAACCTGCTCTCCTTCGGCGCCGCCATACCCGGGGATCTCCGCCTCACGCGACTCGACACGAAGCGCGAGGTCGATTTGCGGTTCGTTTCCAGTGTCGTTCCGGCGCCCAGGGATTTCGGCAACCAGATCCAGCGTGCGCTCTCGAATGATGCAACAGACCAGGAGCGCAAGATGTTTGTGGCGAGCTGGCAGGAGCGCGTCCGGAGGATCCTCGTCGATCAGCACGCCAATCCGGATCTGGTCGTCATCAGCTAGCGGGAGACCGCGACCGCAAGGCACTTTCGATTCGGGACAAGTTATCGACTCATCCTCCCTCGGCGAGCTGATGGGCCACTTCTTTCGGCACGTCATCGAACGCGCCGGCATCGCTAAGATGCCGCCTGCGAGCTCTCGATACTCGGAAAAAGAAGGCAGCTGCGCACGGTGACGCGTGAAATTAGCTGGCCAATCGTTCCGGAGCGGAAAGGTGTTCGGCGATCCAAATGGCGCAAGGGGATGCGCCAAAAGGCTTTCGCGAAAATCCGCAGAGATCGCTTCGTTTGATATACGTCAATGTCTCTGCGCTCATTGCGGGACATCATGCGATGCAATTTAACGATGCGTGGGTGCTCACGCAGCTTTCGAGAGAGGTGCGATATGACATCATCTGGCAAAGAGACCATTGGCAAATCCGGTAAGGAAACCGCGGTTGCGGCGGCCACCTCGGGCGGTAAGCATCCGATCTTGACTCTCCGTGAGGAGGTCGATCGTCTGTTCGATGACTTCTTCCGAGGTTGGCCGAGCAGGCTGTTTCCAAGCCGCCTCTCCACCATTGAGCCATTCGGCCTTGTCGGCGAGCTTATGCCCGTGAACACTCTAATGCCCAAAGTGGATGTGTCGGAGACGAAGGACGGTTTCGAGATTGAGGCCGAGCTTCCTGGTGTTGACGAGAAGGATATCGCCGTATCGCTCAAGGATGGTGTGCTCATAATCACGGGCGAGAAGAAGGCCGAACGGGAGGAGAAGAAGAAGGACTATTACCTATCCGAGCGGAGCTACGGCTCGGTGCGGCGCGCCTTCGAGCTTCCCGACAGTGTGGAGGAGGATAAGATCTCGGCCAAGTTCGAGAAGGGCGTACTCTCCATCACATTGCCCAAGTCGAAAGAAGCGAAGACGGCCGAGAAACGTATTTCTATCGCGTCGAAATAGCGCCGCTTCATGTCGCTGTGAGTGCCGGCGGGTTCCCCCACCCGGCGGCCTCGCGCGATGTTCGCGTGGTTGGAGGATATCGGAACAATGGCCTTCGCTCGGGTTTTCGCCACTCCCGCCATTGCCGAGCGGCGCTTCAAACCGAATAAGACGGACGACAGCGACCCAGCGAAGAAGCGCGATCGTCTCGCGCTCATACTGTCCGGGCAGCCACAAAGGGCCCGCCGCCAATGAGCGTTACCGCCTGGAGACGATCCCTGACGCTTGCTTCGATGGCACATTGATTGATTTGGGTCAAAGCACCAATCCCTGGGTTATGCGTATCGTCTCGTCTATCGTCACAAGCGCTCCTCATCCAGCTCCTCGCGGAGCCGGAGGCCATTGGGGCGAACGCAGGAAGCGGCAACTAGGGAGTATGATGTGATGACGAAGCAAGCGAATGCCAGGGCTCAGCGGCGCGAGGATGGGTTCGGGTCGCTGGGGATGTTTACTCAGCAAAACCTTGAGCATGCCATCCGGATCAACGAAGAGGTCGTCGAAGGGCTTTTCGCAACGTGGCAGGAGCTGCTCAATCTTGGAAAATCCCGCGTTCATGAAAACCTGGAGGCATGGAAGGCACTCGGCGCCTGCCAATCGCCCGGCGCGGCCGTCGAATGCCAACGTCGTTTCGCTGAAAAAGCGACCGAGCAATACTTGGGGACAGCCGAGAGACTGACGCAGCTTCTTGGCAGAGTTGCGATGGCGCCTTGCTCACCTCATTACATATCGCGGGCGGCTGGTGCTGCGAACGGGCCGAAGACGGCGTAAAAGAGGTTGCGAAATTGGCAGCGTCCCATTGCAAGGGGCGCTGCGAAAACGGCTGCTGTCGTTCAGCGCATTGTTGAGCGCCGAGTGCAATCTCGCATGGCAGCCAGCCTATGCTCCCTCGCTCTCCGGAGCGCAGTGAGATCGTCATCAGAGAGCCGAATGTATTTCTGTAATTATCAAGTCAGGTGTCACCCGAATTACAGGATTGCAGCTGAGAAATATTGATCGAGGCCGTTTCCTTGCGACGAGTTTTTTGATAATAGTTAAGAGCTTGTGGACTGCTGAAGCGCGACCTGAAAAGTGATCCAGAACGGGAGGCTATCGAGCGCAGCCGGATCCTAAATTACCTACCGACAGGCTTGGATGGCCCCTGCGTCAGGGGGAATACATGGCAAGGGTTAAGCGCTGGCTTTTTCAGGCGATCTGGGCCGTCGCGATCGTGGGGGTGGGGGCCGTCGCGGTCTCGTTGGGGCTTTCGACCCCCGTCCGCGCCCTCCCAAGTTATGCACGGCAGACGGGCCAAGGTTGCCCCGCATGCCATACCAACTTTCCCGAACTCACACCGTTCGGTCGCGTCTTTAAGCTAAACGGATACACGCTGAGCACCGGTGAATCGGACATACCCCCCTTTGCGGTAATGGTCATACCGGGCTTTACCAACATTAATCGCGATCAGCCGGGCAATGTGCCGCCTCATTTTGGGCCGAACAACAATTTTTCGCTCGAGGCTGCGAGCCTGTTCTACGGCGGCAAAATCGTCGATGACGTGGGCGCCTTTGCGCAGGCGACCTATAGCGACACGGCAAAGAACTTCAACTGGGACAACACGGACATCCGCTTCGCAAAAAACGCAACGATCTTCGATCACGACCTGATCTTCGGCGTCGATTTCAACAACAATCCGACGGTCCAGGACATCTATAACAGCACCCCCGCCTTCGGCTATCCCTACGCCAGCCCCAGCCTGGCACCCAAGCCGATTACGGCGACCTTGATTGAGGGCGGCCTTGCGCAACAAGTGGGAGCTCTCGGCGCCTACGCGATGATCGACAACACAATCTATACGGAATTCAGCCTGTACAAGACATTGCCCCAGGACATGCAAAGGACGTTCGGTATCCACCCCGACAACGAAGCACAGATCAACGGAGTTGCGCCCTACTGGCGCGTCGCATTGCAGCGGGATTGGAGCGACAATTCCGCATCGATCGGCACTTTCGGTCTGGCCGCGAATACCTTTCCCGGTCGAGATCGCAGCCAAGGCACGGATCACTTCACCGATATTGGCATCGATGCCCAATATAATCTGGTCAGCGGATCCAATATCGTTGCGCTCGAGGGTTACTATATTCACGAAAATCAGGATCTCAACGCCACCTTTGGGCTAGGCAACAGCGCCAATCCCTCCAACACGCTCAACAGTGCGAAGTTGAAAGGCTCCTACTACTATAGTCACGGCGACGCCAAATACGGCGCCACCGTGCAGTACTTCTCGATCTGGGGCAGCGCCGACACTGGCCTCTTCGCGCCCGGCCCGATCACGGGAAGCAACAACGGCAGACCCGATACGCATGGCTGGATTTTCGAGCTGAATTACCTACCGTTCATCAACTCGAATATCACATCGTTATGGCCGTGGGCGCAGGTGAAGTTCTCGCTCCAATACACGCTCTACAATAAATTCAACGGAGCGGGTTCCAACTACGACGGCTTCGGACGAAACGCGTCCGACAACAACACTCTCTTTCTCTATGCCTGGCTGGCCTTTTAGCGAAGAGTCTGGAAGTCGACGGCCTCATCTGCCGAAGGTTCAGGGAAGGCTGCCCGGTATCAATGAGCCATAAGTACCGGCAGTGTGGATTTCTGGAGTACGGCCTCAGTAGCGCCGCCAAAGACAGTCTCGCGCAAGCGGGAGTGCCCGTAGGCACCCATGACCAGAAGATCAGCACCAGCGTCTTCGGCTTCCCTAACAAGTTGCGTGCCGACCGGTGAATCTCTCAGGAACACGACTTCGCATCGCGAGGATATCCCATGACGCTCCAGCCATCGCTCGACCTCGGCGGGCGGGGGCGAGACCGGCTTACCTTCGGTACCGACGAGTAACAAAATGCGCTGCGCGCCGGCGAGAATGGGCAGTGCTGAACTCGTCGCTCGCCCTGCTTCTGCACTGCCGTTCCACGCCAATGCGACGGTACGACCAATGGGCCCCCTTGGCTCAACGGGTAAAATGAGCAAGGGCCGACCGCTTTCCATGAGCGCAGCCTTGAGAAGGCCCTGCCAATCTGTCTGTCCTGCCCCTGAAGCGCGACCCAGCGAAACCAGGTCGAACACGCGCCCGCGCAAGGCCACGATGTCCGAGATGCGCCCGACGACGGCCTGAAACCGAGCCCTGGCGTCCGGACGATTGATGCCTGTCTCCGTGCAGGCTTCTTCGAACAGCCACCGCGCCTGCGTGGTCAAAGCTTCGGCTTTCTTTTCGGCTTGTTTCTTTATTTCCTGAACAAATGCGCCGGTCCAGTCCTGAAACGGAAAGGGGAGGGCCTCGCGCGGATCGGGTGTGATGTGAAGGACATCAATAAATGCATTGAGCTTTTGTGCCAGGCGCATGCTGCTGGCCAATGACAGGCGATCGGCTTCATGGCCCGTGACCAATGCGAGGATCGACCTGATTGTCATAATGTGCTCCACACCTCAAGCTCTTTAACCTAGCCAAGGTAAAGCAGTGTGCACGATGATATAGATCAATCGCCGAAACCATTTGCCACCGACATGGGAAGAGGCGCGGAGGTCCGTCGGGTTCGGCTTGAGGGCGAGCCCGCGCATTGTAGGTTAAGTTTACCACCTCGCGCATGCAGAGGGGCGTCATGGAAAGGAATTGCCGCGCGGCCCTGGCAGCCTACTTTTCTAGGCGGCGCTCCGGGTAGGATCCAGGGGCGACCAACACCAATCCCTCACCTCGGGCATATCCTCCCCGTGCTGGCGAATATAGGCCTTGTGCTCTATCAGCTTGTCGCGGAGAGCCTGCTTCGCATAGGCAGCGAGATAGCCGAGCCTCGGCAATCGATCTATGACATCGGAAGCGAGGTGGAAACGGTCCAGATCATTGCGCACGACCATATCGAAGGGGGTCGTCGTGGTGCCCTCTTCCTTGTAGCCGCGGACGTGGATGTTTTCGTGATTGGTTCGCCGGTAGGTCAAGCGGTGAATAAGCCATGGATAACCATGGTGAGCGAAGATCACCGGCTTATTGGTCGTGAACAGCGCATCAAAATCGTGATCCGTTAGGCCGTGTGGATGTTCCTCGCTGGGCTGCAGGGTCATCAAATCGACCACATTCACCACCCGAATCTTGAGATCAGGGACGCTTCGACGCAGGAGATCGACAGCCGCAAGGGTCTCCAGCGTCGGAACGTCGCCGGCACACGCCATCACGACGTCCGGCTCGCTGCCGCGATCGTTGCTCGCCCATTCCCAAATGCCGATGCCAGCGGTGCAGTGTTTGATGGCTTCATCCATGCTTAGCCACTGCCACTGAGGCTGCTTCCCGGCGACAATCACATTGATGCGGTTCCAGCTACGGAAGCAGTGATCGGTCACGAACAGCAGCGAGTTGGCATCGGGTGGGAGGTAGACCCGCACGATGTCGGCCTTCTTGTTGCATACGTAGTCGATGAAGCCCGGATCCTGGTGGCTGAAGCCATTATGATCCTGACGCCAGACATGCGAGGTGAGCAGGTAGTTGAGGGAGGGTATCGGCCGACGCCAAGGTATCTCACGGCAGCTTTTGAGCCACTTTGCATGCTGGTTGAACATTGAATCCACAATGTGGATGAACGCTTCATAGCAATTGAACAATCCGTGGCGGCCGGTCAGCAGATAGCCTTCGAGCCAACCTTGGCAGGTATGCTCCGAGAGGATTTCCATAACCCGTCCCCTGGGTGCCAGATGTTCGTCATATGAGAGGGTTTCGGCATCCCACGCTCGATCGGTGGCCTCGAACACGCGGGACAGACGGTTTGACGCCGTTTCATCCGGGCCAAACAAACGAAAGTTCCGCTGCCCCTCGCTCGCCTTGATAATATCGCGGAGAAGCTCGGCCATGATCGCCGTTGCCTCCGCTGTGCGTTCGCCGGGCTTCTCGACCTTGACGGCGTACGTCGCGATATCGGGCAAATCGAGTTCGCGCATCAGCAAACCGCCATTGGCATGCGGATTGGCGCTCATCCGCCGGTCGCCCACCGGCGCGAGCGCGGCGATTTCAGGCATTAGAGTTCCGTCAGGGTCGAACAGCTCCTCCGGCCGATAGCTCTTCATCCATTGTTCCAGCAGCTTCACATGCGCAGGCTTTGTCGCCATTTCTGCAATAGGCACCTGATGCGAGCGCCAGAAACCCTCGGTCTTGAGTCCATCGACGTCCTTCGGCCCGGTCCAGCCCTTGGGCGTTTTCAAGATGATCATCGGCCATTTCGGACGGTGGCGCATCCGGCCTTCACGGGCTTCACGTTGAATCAAGCTGATCTCGTCGCATACCTTGTTCAGGGTCGCAGCCATGAGCTGGTGCATAGCCCGGGGATCATCACCTTCGACAAGATGCGGCTCGTAGCCGTATCCAAGGAAAAGATCGCGCAGCTCGTCAGGTCCGATGCGCGCAAGGATCGTCGGATTGGCAATCTTGTACCCGTTCAAGTGCAGAACGGGCAGCACGGCGCCATCCGTCACCGGATTCAGAAACTTGTTGGAATGCCAAGACGTCGCCATTGGTCCGGTCTCGGCCTCACCATCGCCAACAACACAGGCCACAATCAGGTCCGGATTGTCAAACGCGGCGCCGTAGGCGTGCGACAGGGCGTAGCCAAGCTCACCGCCCTCGTGAATGGAGCCAGGGGTATCCGGCGACGCGTGGCTCGGAATGCCGCCGGGAAAGCTGAACTGTTTAAACAGGCGCCGTATCCCGACGGCGCTCTGAGGAATGTGTGGATAGATTTCGCTGTAAGTTCCCTCGAGCCAGGTGTTAGCGACCATACCGGGCCCGCCGTGGCCTGGTCCGGCGATGTAGATCATGTCCAGATCGCGCGCCTTGATGATGCGATTGAGATGCACGTATAGAAAATTCAAACCGGGAGTTGTGCCCCAATGTCCGAGAAGCCGCGGCTTTATGTGCCTGAGCTCGAGCGGCTCCTTTAGGAGCGGATTGTCGAGCAGGTAGATTTGCCCGACTGATAGATAGTTGGCAGCGCGCCACCACCTATCTATGAGTTCCCGCTCGTGATCGGAGAGCGGAGTTTCTTGGGTCACCGAAGGGTTGGTGGATGCGGGCATAGGATATTCCTCGCGCGTGAGATGTCTCCGAGAGTTTTGCCGCAACCAGGTCAGCGTTCACTGCCCCAGACGAGGAACAGGCCGATGTCGCCTGGCATTCCGCCCGGAAAGTCGAGGACACGAGCGGCGAGGCGGAAACCGCTTGGCTTCAAATCGCGTTCCCAGCGGAGATAAATTTCCGCAGCTTCCCCGCGCAGTGTCGCGGGCCACGCCGGTTCGGCGACATTGATTGCCCGTCCACCATCGCTGCAGAGCTGACTTGGAAAACGCAGAATCATGAATTCCTTTTGACCATTCTCCGCGGCCTGCCGCGCCTCATGGAGGAGAGCACGCCACGCCTCGTCCGAGATATGCTGCTCGATGAACTCGCGAACTTTGTAGCGCTGCTGCTCGGCGGCGATGCGACGTGCTTCGTCCCGATGAATCGCTTCCTTGTGTTCGAAATCGGCGACCAGCCTCTGGAAGTCGGTCACCTTTATCCGGCCTTCGTCGGGTTGAGCGGGCGATCCTGAGGGAGCCACGGTCGGCCGGCGAGGACGATGGAGAAAATGCTCGTCAAGGCTTGCAAGCGTACTGGCCAGAAATCCTTCGGAAGGCCGGGACTCCATCGGCTTCGGTTGCGTCATTATGGCCCGCACCAGGTCGGCCCGACTCACGATTCCAACGATGCGGCCATCGCGTAAGACAGGGACCCGCTTGATGCGGTATGTCGTCAGAAGGCGCGCAATTTCCGTAATGCCTGTATCTTCATCAACAGTGACAACCTGCTTCGACATCACGTCGCGCGCGGCCCGCTCTGGTGTCCGCAAACCAGCGAGAAAATCCGGATTAAGCGCCTCACCTTCCGCCAAGAGGGCCAGCCACCAGTCCCGGCGAGCGTCGCGATCCGCCTCCACACGACCGATGAGGTCGCCCTCGCTCACCATGCCGATGACAACATTTCTCTCGTCGACAACGGGAACAGCGCTGATTCCTCTATCAAGCAGCAATTGTGCCACGTCTCGCGTCGAGGCCTCGGGGCTCACTGAAGCGACATCCAATGTCATCACGTCGCGAGCCTTCATCGGCACTGGCCCCTATCGAGCGCTGCGTTCGAGCAATCGGCGCGTATGGCGGGCGACAATCAGGTTCTCATCGGTCGGTATAACCCAAGCCGAGGGGCGCGACCCGAGTGTCGAGATCAACGGGCCACCTTCGGCGTTCGCCTCTTCATCGAGCCGGATTCCAAGCCATCCTGCGTCCCGGCAGGCCCGCGCCCGTATGACTGCCGCGTGCTCGCCGATGCCTCCCGTGAAGATGACGGCATCGAGGCCGCCAAGCGCGGCGACCAACGAGCCCAGCTCCCGCCCGATCCGATAGATGAAGAGGTCAACGGCCTCCTTCGCGGCTGGAAGGTCGCTTGCCAACAGAGTCCGCATGTCGCTCGATAGGCCGGAGACGCCGAGAAGTCCCGACCGCTCATATATGAGATGCTCGATGGCATCGGCGGTCATTTTCTCCTGTTGCAGCAAATAAAGAATGACACCCGGGTCGAGCGCGCCCGTCCGCGTGCCCATCGGCAGTCCGTCGATAGCCGTGAAGCCCATGGTGGTGGCGAGGCTGCATCCATTGTCGACGGCACACATGCTTGCGCCATTACCGAGATGGGCAATGACCAGCTTGCCAGCAGAAAGCTGCGGCGCGATCTGGGAGAACGTAGACACGATATATTCGTAGGAGAGGCCGTGGAAACCATATCGGCGCACGCCTTTGGCGGTGAGCTCCCGTGGGAGGGCGAACGCCTGAGCAATCGGAGGTTGCACTCTATGAAAGGCGGTATCGAAGCAGGCAACCTGCTGAACATTTGGCGCGACGCTGCTCACGGCGCGGATTGCCGCGATCTGATGGGGTTGATGCAGCGGCGCGAGCGGGATCAAGGCCTCCAGATCGGCAATAACCTGCTCCGTGACAAGTACCGGCTTGGCATAGGCCATCCCGCCATGGACGATGCGATGGCCGATCCCGGCGAAGCCAGCCTCGCTTCCGATATGCGTAGAAAACCACTCATGCACAGCAGCGATCGCCTCCTCATGGCTCGCATGAGCGATGGGTCGCGCGGCCAACTTGCCACCTGCGGCATCGAAGGCCTCGAATCGAGCCGAGGCGCCGATTCCCTCGACTTGACCGTGGACGCCAGCCGAGAGCGAATGGTCGACCGCCGCCTCGAACACCGAGAACTTGATGCTGGAGGAGCCGGCATTGAGGACAAGGATCGGCTTTCGCATAGAGCTTATCCCGAGAGCTTATCGATTTCGGCGGCGGTCATGCGGGGCATCCGGCGCGCCGGCTGGCAAAGCCTCGTCGCGGGGATGGGCGACGGCAGTGCGCACCGGTGCCAGTGCATGACGGCCCTAGATCAGGGCATCGTATTTTTCATGCTTGTGCGGTCCGGGCATTTTCGGCTTTCCGATGAGGGGCGGCAGCACGGCGGAAGGCGCAGTTTTCAGCCATCCTCATCTACGCCCTCGGGTATGTGATGCAGGCTGGTATCCGCATGAGGAATGCGCACATATTCGGCTTGCGTGCCGTCGATTTCGTTTCCGAGGATCCAGCCGCCTGTCGTGCAATGGGAGTACATTCTCTTGCGGCAATACTCGCATTTTCCGCAAGAGGAGATGCAGGAGATGAGGACGCGGTCGCCCTGATGAAATGACGTCACGCCAGGCCCGATCTTCTCCACCGTGCCGACACCCTCGTGTCCCAGGACACGGCCGGGAGAGCAGGTTCGGACGTCACCCTTGAGGATGTGCAAATCGGTACCGCAGATTGTCGTCTTGACGATCTTGACGACGGCGTCGGTGGGAGTCGCGAGCTCCGGCTCGGGGCGCTCCTCAAGAGCCTTCAGTCCCGGCCCCTGGTAGACAAGAGCCTTCATGCTCGTCCTCCAACTCGTTGGCCATTTGCCACGGCTCAAATGGGCCGTAAGTCGCGGGAATATCGTTCTGATAAATAAGGCATTGCGCCTTGATGAGTTCCCTCGACCGCCGGAGGCCGGAGCTACCCTGCGCCGGAGCCGGGCACACGATCTCAACGCCGGTCCTAACGTCCCCGGGCGATCCCGCGCCTTATCACCACGGGATGTTTTAAGGGGTAACCGTAAGCCTCATTTGGGCGTCTTGCTCGCCGCGGCTTGCATCGATGCATCTCCCGCCGGTGCCTCGACGACAAAACCTGAATACGGTTCGAGCCAAACGAGATGATCTCGAACCTCCCTGACGCCGGGTATGTTTTCGGCGGCAACACGTAGGGCCTCGCGCTCACGCTCGTCGAATATCGAGCCCCAAAGCTCGACAATCCCATTTCGGACAATGACATTGACGGAAGCGTGCGGGCTCCACGCCTGTCGTTCCATTTCCGCCAATAGCCGGTCTCGGATGGTGGCATCATCAAGAAATTGATTTTTGATGGCTGAGGAGACTGCATCCGAGGCCTGCGCAGCGAGCGCATGCAGCAGATTGGCCCTGCTCACGATGCCGACGAGCTGGCCATCTCGCACGACCGGCAAGCGTTTCACGCGATGACGCTCCATCAGCAGGACAACCTCGTCGAGCGTGGTATCCTCGGTAACCGTCACGACATCCCCGGTCATCAGCTCCGCAATCTTGCGGCCGTGCGTCTTGACATACTCACCGGCGAGCTTGCCTGGGCTAATCAGAAATTCGAGCCACCGGGTACGATGCTTCTCCGTGCCGGTCTCCGTCCTGCGAAGGAGGTCTCCCTCGGTGATGATACCGACAAGCTGCTCGTTGCGGTCGACGACGGGCAGGCCGCTAACTCGATGCTGCAGCATCAGGCGCACCGCCTCGGTCATCGAGGCCTCGGGCGCAACCGAGACGACCTTACGGGTCATGACATCGGACACTTTCATAGCGAATCTCCTGGTGGCGCGACCCTTCACGGGTGTGTCGCGACTTTGTCGTCTGCCTATTATCGCAGCGCGCGGCCTTCCTGCACGAATGCAGCGTGCTTGGGCTAAGCGTCAAAACACAGTTGACCACGCTCGGATCGGTCAGCCATTGACGCAGATCAACATAGTATCGGCGATAATTTGAGTCTAAGAACAAGGAAGCGTCAGTGGCGCATGATCGATGCCAAAGGGGAGCGTTGTAAGAACCAGGAGCAAAAATGGGCCGATTGCGGATTGCTACCTTCAATCTCGAAAATCTCGGCGAGGAGGCAGGGGGCAGCGGACTGAAGGAGCGAATTACGATCCTCCGTCCACAACTTCAACGGCTGGACGCCGACATACTTTGCTTACAAGAGGTGAATGCGCAGGAAATCCCGGGGCTTCATCGCCGGGCTCTGACTGCGCTCAATCAGCTTCTAGAGCACACTCACTATGCCGCCTATTCACGCATTGCGACAGCTGGCCAGGGGGATAGCTGCTTCGTGGATCGGCACAACCAAGTCATTCTCAGCCGGCAACCGATCGTTGCAAGCCGGGAGATTTGGCATGAATTCGTGCCGCCGCTGCGATATTCACCAGTTACGGCCGCTGATGACGCCGCAGTGATCGAGGCGAGATTCGATCGCCCGATCCTGTATGCCGCCATCGAGCTGCCGAACAGTCGAACGCTCCATCTCCTCAATCTTCATCTGAAGGCGCCGCTCGCAGTGCCCATTCCAGGACAGAAACGACCCGTGTCCGGCTGGAGCTCGGTTGCCGGATGGTCCGAGGGCTTCTTCCTTGCCTCGATCAAGCGCGCCAGCCAGGCGCTCGAAGCACGCGTATTTCTCGATCGGCTCTTCGATAAGGAGCCTGACGCGCTTGTGGCCGTCTGCGGCGATTTTAATGCCGATAGTCGTGAAGTGCCGGTGCGACTCATCCTCGGCACCGACGAGGATACGGGCACAGCAGGGCTATTACCCTCACTGATGACGGCTCTTGAGCACAACGTTCCAGTTGAGCAGCGATATTCGGTCACACATGGTGGTCAGCGCATCATGCTGGATCACCTTCTGGTATCGCCTGCTCTATTGGCCTTGCACGGCCGCACGGAGATCCATAACGAGCAACTCGTGGACGAGGTCCTCGGATCTTCGCGCGATTCGCGCTCCGCAGGGTCCTTTCATGCGCCGGTCGTGGCGGAATTCACGCTGCCAAGCTGACCGTATTGCCGAAGGCGATGGTCGTTTAGGGTTGGATTCAGAGCAGCTCTGCTTGTTTGAGGCGCGCCTCGATTTCCGTTGGGTTCAATGCGGTTAGATCCTTTTCCAATGTCCCCGCCAGTCGCTCACGAGAGCGTCGGCCAAGAGAGGCATGCAGATCGCCCAGCGTTCGAGGCGGCGCGATCAGGATAAGCTTGTCGAAGGCTCCGCGCTGTGCGGCCGCCTCAAGCGCATCGGAAAGCTTTCTGGCGAATGTTTCCTTCTCCACGCGACTCCGGTCGGTGCGCGGCGATATGGCGTGATGCGCGGCACTGGCGCTTTCCTGCACACGGCCCGGTCTGTCGGTTCCGAGTTCACGCGCCTGATGAATTTCTTGATGGAATTCGCCGCCCGGCATCGGTAAGAGGCTGGATGTCGCATCCTTGCGCTCGAGGATGCGGCCGCGAGCGCCGTCCGCAACCAATACCCAAATGACCTTCGGCCTCATGACAATAACCTCTATCAGCTTCGTAGGTGTAGGTGAAGCCTGGGGAGCTTGGAGGTCATTGACGTACGTCAAAACACCTTCGCTTAGGGTCTGGGCTTGGCGTTCAACGGGGCGGAGTTGCTTAGCCGATAAGATGCGGCGCCAGGCAACGTCGCGGGAATTGTGGCTGCGGCCGGGCCTGTCCGTACCAATCGATGGTGCTCGCCCACTGTTGTTGACCTGCATCAAAGCGCGCCTCCTGGCGACGACGTATATTGCCAACGTGGTTATATCCCCTGAGCGGTGCCAGAGGTCCGGGATGATGGTTCCGAGGGAAAAGGAAGGTCGATTACCCGTTGCGGGGGAGAAGGCTGAGCCAGAACTGAGCATCAGCCGCGAAAAAGTTTGCTACATCATAACCAGGGCGCGCGAGTTCGATGCGAAGGTGGAGCCCGTCGAGCCTGACCCAGGGTCGAATCCGGCGGATAGCGGGGAGCGCGAGGTTCTGGAAGATTACGCCGATGATCCAACCTTGGCGGAACTGCGGGCCGCTATCGATGGCCTCAACGACGATGAGGTCGTCGACCTGATCGCCCTCGCCTGGATCGGAAGGGGAGACTTCACAAAAGGCGAGTGGCAGGAGGCGAGGGCGCTTGCTTGGGAGCGGCATCGGCACAGCTCCGCGCCTTATCTCGTCGGCATGCCGACACTGGGCGACTACCTCGAAGAAGGGTTTGCGGAGCTCGGATATTCGTGCGCCGACTTTGAAACGGGTCGATTGTAGGATCGCCTGACGCGAGAGTGTCGTAACGCGTCTCCCGCGGAGGGAAGATGGCTCTCATTTTAGCGCTTAGCCAATGAACGCGGAGCGCGCGCGAAGATGTACGCTGGCGCGGGTTATCAAAAAGCGGAGACGATCTCCGTCATCCACCGGGATAATCCTTGCCGCGCTTTCGCCCATTCAACATGGCTGCGACAAGATTTTCACGATGAGCGCCCTAGTGCCCGAGCCGCACCAACGGATCCCAGATAGCGACTCCTGTTGCCCGCCTGAGCAATCGCGACGTTACGTCCATCGCCGTCTCCAAATCTACTGACGCGGTATCGAGCAACACAATCAGGTGTGATCGATACAGCCTTGATCCACCGCAATAGGCGGGTGAGCCGTCCACAGGTCGGCGCGATTTCATGTAGCTTTGACCTCGCTCAATGCAAGACTTTGATAAAGAAGCCACAAACGGCATGATCCGATTGGGCAGATAGCTGAAAATGACTTTCGATCGCATGTTGCGTCGCGGGCTTCTCGCCACTGCCTTCGTTGGATTGGCAGTGGGAATGCTCGCCTACGCCGCCGATCGGCCCGGCGCCGCCGATCTATTCTGGATGCTGGCGACGATCCCCGTCATCGGTGGCCTCGCCGCCTCCATCCTCCACGATCTTCTGGCTAAGCGGATGGGCGTCGACGCGATCGCCCTGTTCTCCATGACCGGCGCCCTCGCGCTGGGTCAGCCGCTCGCCGGCGCCGTCGTGGCACTCATGTATGCGGGCGGCACCGTGCTCGAGGATTTTGCAGTCGCGCGCGCCGAGAAGAACCTGCGCGCGCTCGTCGATCGCGCGCCTCGCATGGCTCATCGCCTCGCCGACGGGGATATTAACGAAGTTCCCGTTGCGGATGTGGCCATCGGCGACAAGATCCTGGTGCGGCCTGGTGAGGTCATCCCGCTCGACGGCATCCTCGCGGGGTCAGCCATCATCGACGAGTCGCCGCTGACCGGAGAGTCCATACCCGCGACGAGGAGCAAGGGCGATTCTATCTACAGTGGCACGGTCAATGCCGGCCAGGCATTCGAGATGAACGTCTCGTCGTCGGCCGGCGAAAGTACCTATGCAGGTATCCTTCGCCTCGTCGCGTCGGCACAGACCGCCAAGGCGCCCTTTGTGCGCCTTGCTGACCGATTTGTCCTAGTGTTTATGCCGGTCACTGCGGCAATCGCCTTCATTGCATGGTTTGCATCAGGCGACCTTCTGCGTGGCCTCGCAGTCTTCGTCGCAGCGACCCCCTGTCCTCTCATCCTCGCCGCCCCGGTCGCTTTTATTGCCGGCGTGGCCCGCGCGGCGTGGCGGGGCATCCTCGTCAAGGGCGGGGGTGCACTCGAGGCGCTGGCGCGGACGCGCACCGTTCTGTTCGATAAGACGGGGACGCTCACCCTGGGGGGCGCTCGCTTGCTTTCGATCGAGGTCGCGCCCGGCGAGAATGCCGAAGAGGTGCTCAGGCTCGGCGCCTCGCTTGAACAAGCATCTCATCATGTCCTCGCCGAGGTCATCGTCAAGACTGCGGTCGAGCGCGGACTTCGCTTGGAAGTGCCGAAGGAGGTGCATGAGGCCGCGGGAACCGGCCTTCATGGCGTTATCGATGGAAGACATGTGAGTGCGGGCTCGCGCGAGATGATCCTCGCGGGCGCCTTGGCCGAAGGATGGGCCCTTCGTGCTGTGCGTCGCGCCGCGTGGCGATCAGCGCTGGTCATCTTCGTCGCCGTCGAGGGGCGCCCGGTCGGCGTACTCTTGCTGGCCGACGAAATAAGGCCGGAGGCGCCACGGGCCGTCCAGATGTTGCGGGAGGCCGGCGTAGCGCGTATCGTGATGGTAACTGGCGACCGCGCCGCAGCAGCACAAACGATCGGCGCCGCTCTCGACCTCGATTCGGTTCTTGCCGATCGTACCCCCTCCGACAAGGTCGACGCGGTGCGCATCGAGCAACGGCTGCATCCCACCGTCATGGTTGGTGACGGCATCAACGACGCGCCGGCGCTGGCCGCCGCCGACGTGGGCATTGCGCTTGGCGCGCGCGGCGCAAGCGCCTCGTCACAAGCAGCGGACGTCGTGGTCCTTGCGGATCGACTCGATCGCGTCGGGGAGGCAATCCTCATTGCCCAGAGGGCGCGCCGCATCGCCATGGAAAGCATTGTTGTCGGCATGGGGCTGTCAGGCGTCGCCATGCTGGCGGCAGCAATCGGTTGGCTCGCTCCGGTACCGGCGGCAATCGTTCAAGAGGCGATTGACGTAATGGTCATCTTGAATGCCCTCCGTGCCTTGCAGCCGGCTTGGAGACGGATTCGGAAGACGATTCCCCCGGAGATCCGGCACAAGCTGCGGCACGACCACCTGGCGCTTAATCGGGCGCTTGACCAGTTGCGCCTAATCGCCGATGCGCTCGACGATGCCGATCCGCAGAAGGCCACAACCCTGATCGCCGAAGCCAACTGCCTCATCAGACAACACGTCGCCGCTCACGAGCGGGAGGATGAAGGCGGCGTCTATCCACAACTATCGAAAATCTTGGCCGATGAAATCGGCCTTTCGGCCATGAGCCGAGCGCATCGAGAGATCTTGCATCTTGCGCGATTGCTCGAGCGGCTCGTTCATGACCTACCATTGGAGACGGTCGATCGCTATGTGATCCGTGATGCCCAGCGGATCATCGAGTCGATCGAGCAGGTCGCGCGTATTCACACCGCACAGGAAGAGGATATCTACGATGCGGCTTCGGCCGCATAGCATTACCGTACTGTGAGCGTTTTCGTAATCGCATGACTCTACGGCTTGAGCGATCAATTCACGTTTTGACAGAGGACGGGGCTCGGCTCGAATAAGAGGAAAGGTTGACCGAAGAACCACCAATTATCGAGTTCAGCGACGTTTGCATGGCCTTTGCCAAGCCGTCCGGTGAGCCGGTGCCCGTGCTCGCGAACGTTAACTTCGCCGTACGGACAGGAGAGATTCTCGGCCTGCTCGGTCGCTCTGGGTCCGGCAAGTCAACCCTGCTTCGTATCGCCGGTGGGCTGATCGAGCCGAGCGCGGGCCGTGTCCGTTACCGCGGTAAGCCGCTGTCCGGCCCGGCAGAAGGAATTAGCATCGTATTCCAGACTTTCGCTCTTTACCCCTGGTTGACCGTACGCGAGAACGTCGAGCTCGGCCTCAGCGCTCTCGGCCTCCCTCTGAATGAGGCGCGTCGGCGGGCATTGTCGGCGATCGACCTTATCGGGCTCGACGGCTTTCAGTCTGCCTATCCACGCGAGCTCTCCGGTGGAATGCGGCAGCGGGTGGGATTCGCCCGCGCGATCGTGAGCAATCCGATCTTGCTGCTTATGGACGAGCCGTTCTCGGCCCTTGATGTTCTTACCGCTGAAACCTTGCGAACCGATTTCCTCGACCTCTGGGTCGAGCATCAGTTTCCGACCAAGGCTGTGCTGATGGTGACACACAATATCGAGGAAGCGGTTCTGATGTGCGACAGAGTTTTTGTCCTCGGCTCAAATCCGGGGCATATTGCTGCTGAAATCCGGATCTCGTTGCCTCAGCCGCGCAATCGGCTCGATGCTGCGTTCCACGGCATTGTCGACGAGATCTACGCTATCCTGACGTCACGCATGACGGAGTCGATTGGCGCCCAAAGCCGGATCCATGGCGGCTTAGCGCAGCACCTTCCCGAGGTATCAATCAACCGTATCTCCGGGTTCCTCGAAGCCCTGGCCTCCCCGCAATACGACGGGCGAGCCGAGCTGGCCAGGATCGCCACGTCCCTTTCTCTCGAGCCCAAGAATCTCTTCCCGATTGCCGCGGCCCTGCATATCCTGGAATTTGCTGAGCTCAAAGATGGTGCGATCAGGCTCACCGCGGCGGGCCGCGTGTTCGCCCAGAGCGCGATGGAGGAGCAAAAGCGCCTCTTCAGAGAGCACCTCCTTCGCTTCGTGCCTCTCATTGCTCACATCCGTCAAGTCCTCGACGAGCGCGAAGGACACCAGGCACCTCGGGAGCGGTTCGAGTTGGAATTGCAGGACCACATGAATCAGAGCGATGCCGAGAAGACTCTGCGCGCCGCCATCGGTTGGGGACGCTACGCCGAACTTTTCGAGTATGATGACAGCTCACGGAGATTCCGCGTTGCAGCGTTTGAGGCCACCCGTTGAGTTGAGGTCGGACGACGCCCATATCGCAGGAGGCGTCACCCTGTTACGGAGAGTAGAAGGCCTGGTGAAGCGCAGGGCGTGCCAGTTGCTGGCGATTGGAAACCGTATCTCAGCTTCGGGTATGGAGGTGAATATCGGCTGCGCCATTCCGCTGAAGGATCTCGCAGGCCGCCGTTTGCCGGCTTTTATTCTCGGCGCGTACCCACAGGAGCACAGCCCCATTCTCCAGCGCCCGCGCAAACTCCCGCGTATGCGGCGTCGCTCGGATCGCACCCAGTAGTTCGTAAAGCGCCATGCCGCCCAGCCCCGCGGCGACAGCGCCAGCGAAGGCAACGCCGACGCTTCCCGAGGCAAGGAGGATGAGACCTGCCGCGGTAAGGGGCTCGATGTACTTGACCTCGCCAACGAGGCCGGCCAGGGTCTCGCGCCAGCCCGCATCGGGGCTCTCTGCGGCGCTCAGGGTATCGTGGGTGTCGAGCACCGAGAGGTCGGTTCGGCTGAACCCCGCTGCCAATAATTCTTCAACCGCTGTCTTGAACGGACCGCGTGACGGAAAGCGGCCAACGACTTCCACTGCTGATCCGGTCGGCATAGTTACGCTCTCCATCTCCGTCGGACCCGCCCGATTATCGCCGGGGCGGATCGAGGTACATTGCTATCGTCGCCTCCGCGCTCAAGCCCTATCACGGACGAAACGCTCCTCTTGTCGGTCGAGCCGAAGCCGGCCGGTGACCAATTCGAGTGAGCGTGCATACCCTAAACCGACCGTCGGCAAGGTTGCTTTGATTTAGCTCAAGCGCCTATCTGCGGTCCGCGGAAGGATCAGCGAGGAATGAACGTCGAGCTGGGCTCGATTTGCTCGGGACCATAAGGCTACCGTTGGCGCCACGCGGCCACCACCTTGCTTTCGGCACGCGCGTCAGCGCTCCTCTCGCGCGCCGGCCCGAGGCAGGCCTCAATCTGAGCGCGGCCAAGCGTCTCATGCTCTTCGAGCTCCACGATCAGCTTGATGAGATTGGTCTTGTGCTCGCGGATGATCTGAGCTGCCCGCTCCTCGGCTTGCACGAGCAGATGGTGCACCGCCTCGTCGACGAGATGGGCCGTCGCATCGCTGAATCGGCGCGGTTGGGCAATTTCCCGGCCCAGGAAAGGGTGCTCCTCGCTGTCACGCACATCCATCGGACCAATTTCCGTTGACATGCCCCAGCGGCTCACCATCGCCCGCGCGAGCGCCGTCGCTTGGCGAATATCATCATCGGCGCCCGTCGAGATGCTCCCGAGCAGCTCGCGCTCGGCGGTGCGCCCGCCGAGCATCACGGCGAGGCGGTCACGCAAATACTCCTCGGGGAGCGTGTGGCGCTCCTCCTCGGGCAGCGACTGGGTAGCGCCGAGCGCACGACCACGGGGAATGATCGTTACCTTGTAGAGCGGATCGGCATGGGCCAAGGAATGCGCCGTGACCGTATGGCCACTCTCGTGCACCGCGAGGCGGTGTCGCTCCTCGGGCTGGATTGCCAGGGTCCGGACGGAGCCCATCATGACTCGATCGCGCATCTCGTCGAAATTGCGCATCGTCACCCTGGGCGCACCTTCACGCGCCGCCATCATTGCGGCCTCGTTGACCAGATTCTTGAGCTCGGCCCCGGAGAACCCCGGCGTGGAAGCCGCAATCGTCTCGAGGGAGACATCGTCGGCGAGCGGCACCTTGCGCACATGCACTTTGAGGATCTCCTCCCGGGCGCGCTTGTCGGGCAGCTCGAGGGTGACATGGCGGTCGAAGCGGCCAGGGCGTAGAAGCGCCGGATCGAGCACATCGGGCCGGTTGGTCGCCGCCAGCACGATCACCGCCTCGTGACCCTGAAAACCGTCCATTTCGGCAAGGATCTGGTTCAGGGTCTGCTCGCGTTCGTCATGGCCGCCGCCAAGCCCTGCGCCGCGCATGCGGCCGATCGAGTCCAGCTCGTCAATGAAGATGATGCTCGGCGCCCGCTTCTTGGCTTCTTCGAACATCTTGCGGACCCGCGAGGCCCCAACCCCGACAAAGAGCTCGATGAACTCCGACGCGGAGATATAGAAGAAGGGGACCTTGGCCTCGCCGGCGAGCGCGCGCGCCAAAAGGGTTTTCCCGGTCCCCGGCGGTCCCATCATCAGAATGCCCCGCGGCGGCTCCGCCCCCATCTTGCGGTATTGCTCGGGATTCTGCAGGAACTCGACCAGCTCGGCCACCTCCCGCTTGGCATTGTCCTGGCCCGCCACGTCCGCAAATGTAACGCGCGCAGGCCCCTTCGCCTCCCGCTTGGCCGAGCCGTAAAGAAAATCTGTTACGTCTCGACCGCCGCCGAGCCCCCCGGCCATGTTGCGAGACATGCGATTCCAAAACCACCAATATCCGCCAATGAGGATCAGCCACGGCAATACCGCATAAAGCAGGCTCCTGCCGGCGCTTTCGTCCGGTAGGCTGGTCAGCTCCACATCCTTTGCCTCTAAAGCGGGCATCAGGCTGGAGTCAGCAATCGGGGGCAGGCGGGTGCGGACTTCGTCGACCTGTGCGCCCTTCAAGCCGAGCGGCTTTGCCGTCCTGAGGCGTGCGCTTGCCTCTTGGCCATGGAGGGTAACGGCCGCCACCGCGCCACCCTCGATCAGTTTCTTAAACTGGCTGTATGGCACCTCGACGACAGGCGACGTCGCTGTGATCGTCAGGTTGCCAAACAGGAGAGCGGCGAGGAGCAGGCCCAGCAAAGCCCAAGGCAACCAGCGCGGCATATGGCTCATCGCCAAGTCCCCAAATACAAGGGCTACCCCTAGCGAAACGTTTGGATGGCCCGATGATGGAATTCCGCGATACCGCTGTCAAATGCAGCCGCTCATTGCCTCGCAATGCGATATGAGAGATCAGGACAGTCAGGGTAGAATTTCGTAACGGCGATTCCGGGCTTGAAGAACGTCTCCCCCTGACTCTAGGCTGTCGGGCGAGACTGGGCTGGCCAACCAACGACGAAGAACGCCGTATCATGGAAGCCGAAAAAGGAGAAACAGCGCCGCCGGAATCCTCCGCCTTTGCGTCACCGGCACCCCCCATCGAGGAGCGCCGCGCCCGCTCGCCGCAACCACTGCCTCCGGAAGCGCTTCGCCGCTGTTGTGATCCGGCCGGCTTTTCCTTCGAGAGCACCTCCGAGCTACCGGATCTTGACGAGGTGATCGGGCAGGATAGGGCTGTTGAAGCCTTGCAGTTTGGGATCGGCATAAAACATGCCGGTTTTAACGTCTTCGCGCTCGGGCCAAGCGGGGTTGGGAAAGAGCATCTCGTCCGCCACACTCTCGAGGCGCAGGCGGTCCGCGAGCCGACACCGGACGATTGGTGCTACGTTAACAATTTTGCCGAGCCGCAAAGGCCGTCGGCGCTGCGGCTTCCAGCCGGCCGTGCGCAGGCATTTCGACGAGATATGGACAGTCTCGTCGAGGAGCTCAAGGCTGCAATCCCCGCTGCCTTCGAGAGCGAGGAATATCGCCACCGCAAGGATGTCATCGAGGAGGAATTCAAGCGGCAGCACGAAGGCGCCTTCGAAGCGCTACAACAAAAGGCGCTCGAGAAGAGCATCGGGCTGATCCGAACGCCGGTCGGACTCGCCCTGGCCCCCTTGCGCGACGGCGAGGTCATCAAGCCCGATCTCTTTGAGAAATTGCCTGCCGGCGAGCGCGAACGCATCAAAGGCGATATCGAGGCGTTGCAGACAGAACTTCAAGCCTTACTGCGTCAGGTGCCCATATGGGAGCGGCAGCAGCGCGAGCGGCTGCGCACGCTCAATCGCGAGATGGTCAGCTTTGCCGTAAATCACCTGCTCGACGAGCTGCAGCAGAAGTATCGAGATATTCCAGCGGTCGTGGCCTATCTCGATAGGGTGCAGGCCGACCTGATCGAGAATGGCGAAATGTTCTTGCGTCGTCTCCTATCCGAGCAGGCGGACGGGCCAACCACCCCTCCGGCAGCGGTGGCCGCCGGAGAGGAGGCCTTCTTCCGACGCTATCGCATCAACGTAATCGTCGCGCGCGAATCCGATGCTGGAGCGCCGGTGGTTTTCGAGGACCACCCCACCCTGGAGAACTTGATCGGGCGTATCGAGCACGTCTCCCAGTTCGGCACCCTCATCACGGATTTCAACTTGATCAAAGGCGGCGCCTTGCATCGCGCCAGTGGCGGCTATCTCGTACTGGACGCGCGCCGGCTTCTGCTTCAACCCTTTTCCTGGGAAGAGCTGAAGCGGGCGCTTCGCTCGTGCGTCCTTCGCATTCAATCCGCTGGGCAACTGCTGAACATGGTTAGCACCGTGTCGCTCGAGCCCGAGCCGATACCACTCGACGTCAAGCTCGTGCTGCTGGGCGACAGATCGATCTATTACCTGCTAAGCCGATTCGACCCCGATTTTCGCGAGTTGTTCAAGGTTCCAGCCGATTTCGAGGATCGCGTTCCGCTCACGGAGGACAGCCGCGCCCGCTATGCTCGCCTGATCGCGACCTTGGTGCGTCGAGAGCATCTGCGCCCGCTTGATCGCGGGGCGGTCGCGGGCGTGATGGAGCAGGCGGCAAGACTGGCCGAGGACTCAGAGCGCCTTACCACTCATATCGAGGGCATCGCGGATCTCCTCCGCGAGGCGGATTTCTGGGCGGGCCAGGCAGATGCCAAAAGGATCACGGCGAGCCATGTTGCGCGCGCGGTCGAGGCGCGTATACGCCGCTCGGACCGAATTCGGGAACGCGTCCAGGAAGAGATTGAGCGCGGAACGATCCTTATCGATACCAAGGGAGCCGTTGTCGGCCAGATCAATGGCCTCTCGGTCGTTCAGCTTGACGGCTTCGCCTTCGGACAACCGACGCGAATCACGGCGCGCGTCCGCTTAGGGCGAGGCCAGGTCGTCGACATCGAGCGGGAAGTGGAGCTCGGAGGACCGATCCACTCCAAGGGTGTGCTGATCCTCTCGAGCTACCTGGCCGCTCGCTACGCGCTCGACAGGCCGCTTTCACTCAACGCGAGCCTCGTCTTTGAGCAGTCCTACAGTGGCGTTGAGGGCGATAGCGCGTCCTCGGCCGAACTCTATGCTCTCTTGTCCGCCCTTGCCGACGTACCGATTAAGCAGTCGCTAGCGGTGACCGGTTCCGTCAACCAGCGCGGCCAGGTACAAGCCATCGGCGGCGTCAACGAGAAGATCGAGGGATTTTTCGATGTCTGCAACGCCATCGGCCTCGCGGAGGGGCAGGGCGTGCTCATTCCGACATCGAACGTGAAGCATCTTATGTTGCGTCAAGATGTGGTCGATGCGGTAGCTGCCGGTCGGTTTCACATCTATCCGGTAGAGACGATCGATGAAGGCATTGAGATCCTGACGGGCATTCCCGCCGGGATTGTCGACCGGGTCGGCGCATACCCACCGGACACCATTAACGGCCGAGTGGACGCGCGCCTCGCGGCCTTCGCGGAAGCTGCACGACGGTTTGCACGCCCTGACCATGAGCGCGACAGTCACGAGCCAAATAGTTCGAGGGTGCGAGATTAATTGCCGTGAACGAGGAGAATGAGTCAGTACCGCGGCGCGTTCTTGTCGCCCTCGACGCGGCGAGCCTTTCGCGCCACGCGCTCGAAGCAGCCGCGAAGCTCGCTGCCCGCATGCAGGCGGAGCTCTACGGTCTTTTCGTCGAGGATGACGATCTATTGCGGGCGGCTGCGTTACCTTTCGTACGGCAGTACAGCATCACAGGCGCCGGATGGCACGAGTTCAGCATAGAAAGCCTCGAGCACGAGTTAAAGATCATGGCTTCGCGCGCGCGCAGAACCCTGGAGAAAGCGGCGCAGCAAGCCAATGTTCCCGCTTCCTTCCATGTCGCGCGCGGCCCATTGACGACACAAATCGTCGAGGCGTCGCAGGCGGCTGACCTCATCATTCTGCAAGGGAGTTGCCGCCCGTTATCTCGATATCTGCGCATGGACGCGCCAAGTCGTGCGGCCGTGCTCCGGCTTGACCGATCCGTCCTGCTGCTCGAGGCGGAGGTCGAGCTGCCTGGTCATGTGGTTGTCATATTTGACGGCACCTCGACAAGCATGCGGGCTTTACGCTTGGCGGCACGCCTAGCAGAGGCGTTGGATGGTCGGCTCGATATCCTTCTGCTGGTGGACGAGACATCCGGCGTGGCTCAGTTGGAGGCCAATGCGCGTTCGATTGTCGATCGCGAGAACGTAGCGGTCGAATTCCAAGCTGTGCCCATCCGCGATACCATCGCCCTCCTGTCTCGCATGCGGCAGGAGCGGCCGTCGCTGCTTGTCCTTAGCGTCGCCTCGTCCATCTTCTCGATCCCGGGTCAAGACGGCTTCATCGAAGCACTGGGGTGTCCATTGCTTCTTGTGCGATAGCGCAGGCTGAACCACCGATCACCCGAGCTACACAGTCAACTTCTCACAAGCAAGAAGCGGCTCCAATTGGCACCGAGCTGAAATGACGCCACGGCGCCCGATACCACGCACTGCGGCAGGGGCCATTCACTTGGAAGCCGGCACGACTGCGAAGATATAGCCGGCTCCGCGCACGGTCTTGATCAATCGAGGGTTGCTGGGGTCCTGCTCGATCTTCTTGCGGAGGCGCGCCACCTGAGTATCGATGGCGCGGTCATACGCCGCCCAGTCACGGCCTTTGACAAGATCCATCAACCGGTCGCGGCTGAGAACCCGATTAGGGTTCCGCGCGAAAGCCAGGAGTAGATCGAACTCCCCGGTCGTTAGCGCGAGAATATTGCCGTTCGGCTGGCGCAGCTCTCGCTTGAGTGTATCCAGATGCCAACCCTGAAAGACGATCGTCTCACCATCTTTCGTGGTTTTGCCATCGACTGCAGGTGCCGAATTTGCCGCGCCCGAGCGAAGGCGGCGCAATACGGTACGGATGCGTGCGAGCACTTCTCGCAGATGGAAGGGCTTTGCGATATAGTCGTCTGCGCCAGCCTCCAGGCCGGCGACCCTGTCGATCACATCGCTTTTCCCGGTGAGCATAATGATGGGGGTTTCGGCGTTCTGGCGGATATAGCGAGCAAGCGTCAACCCGTCCTCACCTGGCATCATCAGGTCCAGCAAGACAAGGTCTACATGCTCACGCGACAGAACGGTGCGCATGGCAGCACCATCGGCTGCCTCGCTGACGCGGAAACCCTCTTCGACAAGGTAGCGTCGCAGCATGGTTCGAATACGCTGCTCGTCGTCGACGACAAGGATATGCGGTTGCTCAGGCATATCGGACGGGATGGTTGCAGATGCAGTTTGTCACAGAGTGTAACGTTTTGTCTCATCTTGTCACGGGCGTGCCAAGGCTCGTCATCATGCGGTGATGTTCTCCTCCCTAGATTGGTTGCCGATTTTCGGTTCGGAAAAAGGGGACGGAGTCATGCAGGTCCAAACGGTGGCGAAATCGACCCCGCGCATCGACTTTGCCGCACTCACTCTATGCCGCGGGCTTGGGCAACAGGCGACATCCCGTATCGCCACGATCAGCACCATTCAGAGCGTGAGCGCCTCGCAGGTCGTCTTCTATGAAGGAGATGAGGCTGATAGCATCTATGAGGTCGTTCGGGGCACGTTGAAGATCTACAAGCTCCTGCCGGACGGCAGACGCCAAATCACGGGATTTTTGTCGGAGGGCCATCTCCTTGGATTGTCCCTCGATGGTACCTACACCTACTCTGCCGAAGCCATGACGGACCTCGTCCTTTGCCGCTATCCGCGTTCCCACTTCGATCGTATTGTCAGCGAGATGCCAGGCTTGGCGCAACGGCTGCTTACGGCAACGTCGGACGAGCTGCGCGCCGCTCAGGATCAGATGTTGCTGCTGGGACGTAAATCGGCCGAGGAAAAAATCGCCAGCTTCCTTCTTATGTTGGCTCGCTCGCATTCCCTCGGCGACGAGGAGAACGTTCTCGAGATCCCCATGGGGCGCGACGACATCGCGGACTATCTTGGCCTGAGTATCGAAACCGTGAGCAGGACGCTTACAAAGCTGAAGCGCGCCGGAATTATCGCTTTGCCAATGTCATCGCGCGTCGTATTGCAAGATCGCGGTCGGCTCGAGGAGCTGGCTGGCGGCGAATTTGCTGAAAGCCTCTGACGAGTGGGCTTGTCCAGGAAATCCGAATGAAATCGCGTTTCTCGCGAAACCGCCATCCCGCCAACATGCCTAAGAGAGCGCGGCGACTGCGGTCGAACGAAGAGTCGGCGCTGCTAAGCGAGTTCGACGGCCGCTATATGGGGCGGCGCGCGCTTGTCGTCGAGGCCGACGCCGGGACGCGAGAGCTGTGCGGCAGGTTGCTCGAAGGCCTCGGGTTCGTGGTGGACGCTGTGGATAGCGGTGTGGCCGCGGTTGCGTTGGCACGCCGACGCCCACCCCACCTTGTTCTTCTCGATCTGGGGCTACGCGACGTTTCGGGCCAGGAGGCGGCAAGTTGGCTTCGATCCAATCCTCTTCTTAATTCGACCCCCGTCATTGCGATCAGTGCGCTCGCGAGAGGCGCCAAGGATCTGACCCAGAAGGGCTTCGATGCGGCAATCGGCAAGCCCGTGTCGCCCGAAGAATTTGCGCGGGTCGTTCGCGGGCTTCTCGCGCTGAACGACTGAAAGCCGTTTCTATTGCAGCTTGTTCGGCGCCGCGGACCGCTGCAATGCGTCGAAGTGGCGAACATTCGGGCAGAAGGCTCGATAACCCTTCTTATCTGTCGTTGTCGCAAGCCAGCGACGGCAGCGCCGCCGGTGGTCACACATGACGCAGCCGCGGTAGAGGACATCGCGCTCGGTATCGTCGAGCGGATGCTCTTTCGTATCGAGGCCTAACCGTTCCAGCATCTCTTGAAGCTGGTTCGCCGCGGCCGGATGGGCATCGACAAAGCGGGGGATTAGGCCGCGAACGACGCCGATATCAAGCAGCAGGCCATCGTCGAGATTATTGAGCTTGTTCGCGAGCACTTGGCGCTCACGCCATGCCTTGAGCGCATCGATCGCCTCATGCGCATAGCGTTTGGTGAACGCAAAAATGGCGTGCATTTTGCCATCGGCGTCATACCCAGGTCTCGCGCACATCCCTCCATCCGCCTCCCGTTTCGACTCCATGGCATCCTCCCTCCCTCGGGCGACGATTTAGCCTAGGCGTTGCCTCGGTCCAGCGCCCTGATCTAGATCAATTCATGCCACCGCCCCGGCCGCAAGGCTCCCGCCCGGGATCGACTTGGCCGAGCTCGATCTGCCTGATGGTGTTCGGAAGGGTGCCGCGAAATGCGAGGCCGTGCCTGCCCCCCGTCAAAATCAAACAGGTCAGCCGCAACTCTCCAGAAAAACCCTTATTTTTCAGAGGATTTCGGTGGTGGGCGCTGCAAGGATTGAACTTGCGACCCCTACCGTGTGAAGGTAGTGCTCTCCCGCTGAGCTAAGCGCCCGCCCCGCCCGCATATAGGGGAGAGCTTGCCGCCCTGTCAAGCAAGGCGCCGCCCGTGGAAGAGGATTATCGGGCCATGCTCCCCGTGATCACGCCAGCCGGTCGAGGGCGGCGGGTAGCGCCGCCATCTCGTCGATGAGGAGGTCGGCGCCGAGATCCGCCGGCGCCATGCGCGGATACCCATAGGTCACGGCGATGACGGGAACGCCCGCGCCATGGGCTACCGCCACATCATTGGCATTGTCGCCGACCATCACCGCCTCGGCGGGCTCGGCGCGGAGGACGGCGAGGGTCGCAAGAAGATGTGCCGGATGCGGCTTGTGAGCGCTCACCTGCTCCGGGGTCACCACGGCGTCGAAGAACCGCGCCAGATCGAGACGGTCGAGCACGTCCGCGGTCGCGGTCTTCGGCTTGTTGGTGCAGATGCCGAGGCGGAAGCCGCGGTCCAGAAGCCATTCGAGCGTGGCCCGGACTCCGGGATAGGGCCGCGTCAGCCCGGCGGTCTCCGGCCCCTCATAGCAGGCGAGGAAGCGGCCATAGGCGCGATCGAGGCTCGCGGCGTCAAGGGCAGGGCCCGTCGCCGCGAAGCCCTTCTCGACAAGCACGCGCGCACCGTCGCCGACCATGAGCTTGACGGCCTCGATCCCGACTGGGTGCCGCCCGGCTTCGTCGAGGACGCGATTGAGTGTGCGATGGATGTCGGGAACGCTGTCGATGAGCGTTCCGTCGAGGTCGAAGACGATCGCACGGCGTTTGCGGGGCATGGCCATAGAGCCTTACAATTGCTAACAAAAGTTGAATTGGACCTGCCGGGGCGCTTGTGGCACCTTCGCGCCGCTCATCGGGGGCGTTTGTGCGGGCCATTGGCTTTAACTCAGACGGAGCGTGATGACCAAGGCAAATATCGCCGCCGTGATTCTTGCCGCCGGCAAGGGCACGCGCATGAAGTCGGACCTCCCCAAGGTGATGCATCCCCTGGCGGGGCGGCCGATGATCCGCCATCTCCTCGCCACCGTGGGTGCGCTGGGGCCGGCGCGCACCGTCGTGGTGATCGGGCCGGGCATGGAGCGGGTCGCCGAAGCCGTCGCCCCCCATCCCACAGTGATCCAGGCGGAGCAGCGTGGCACCGGCGATGCCGTGCGCGCGGCGCAGCCGCTGCTCGAAGGCTTCGCCGGCGACGTTCTCGTCCTCTATGGCGACACGCCCTTGATCACCCTCGCGACGCTTGAGTGCCTGCTCGAGGCGCGGCGCCAGCCGCCGCAGCCGTCGGTCGTCGTGCTCGGCTTCCGTCCCGCCGATCCCGGAGAGTACGGCCGCCTCGTCACCAGCGCGGATGGCTCCCTCGAGGCCATCGTCGAGTATCGCGATGCGCGCCCCGAGGAGCGGGCACTGGCGCTGTGCAACTCCGGCGTGATGGCGATCGACGGCGCGCGGCTTCCCTCCCTCCTCGACCACCTCGACAACAGGAATGCAAAGGGCGAGTACTACCTCACCGATATCGTCGCCCTGGCGCGCCGCGCCGACGAGCCTTGCGCCTATGTGGAGGCGCCGGAGGCGGAGCTCCTCGGCATCAACTCCCGCGCCGAGCTCGCCGCCGCGGAGGCCGTGGTGCAGCAAGGCTTGCGCGTCCGCGCCATGGCGGGAGGCGCCACGCTCACGGCCCCCGAGACTGTGTGGCTCTGCCACGACACCAGGCTCGGCCGCGACGTCATCATCGGCCCCAATGTCGTCTTCGGCCTCGGTGTCGAGGTCGCCGACCGGGTCGAGATCCGCGCCTTCTGCCATATCGAGGGCGCACGCATCGCCGAGGGGGCCATCATCGGCCCCTTCGCCCGGCTCCGCCCGGGTACCGAGCTCGGCCGGGACGTGCATATCGGCAATTTCGTCGAGGTGAAGAACGCGACCGTCGAGGCGGGAGCGAAGGCGAACCACCTGACCTATCTCGGTGATGCCCGGGTGGGGGCGGGGGCCAATATCGGCGCCGGCACCGTCACCTGCAATTACGACGGCTTCTCCAAATACCACACGGAGATCGGGAAGGGCGCCTTCATCGGCACCCATTCCTCGCTGATCGCACCGGTCAAGGTTGGCGATGACGCTTATGTAAGCACGGGCAGCGTCATCACCCGCGACGTGCCGGAAGGCGCGCTCGCGATCGCGCGTGCGCGCCAGGAGGAGCGCCTCGGCTGGGTCGAGAAGTTCCGTTCGCGCAAGCGCGCCGAGAAGGCGGCCAAGGCATCGGCTGGCAATGCGCCGGCGCCGCAAACGAAGAGTGGGGGCTGAATGTCATGTGCGGGATCATCGGGATCATCGGCAAGGACGAGGTCACGCCGCGCCTGGTGGATGCGCTGCGGCGGCTCGAGTATCGCGGCTATGATTCGGCGGGCGTCGCCACCCTGCTGAACGGCACCATCGAGCGCCGCCGCGCCGAGGGCAAGCTTGCCAATTTGGATGCGCGGTTGCGGGAGAAGCCCCTCATGGGCCGCACCGGCATCGGCCATACCCGCTGGGCGACCCATGGCGCGCCCAGCGAGAACAACGCCCACCCGATCGCCACCAACCGGGTTGCCGTTGTCCACAACGGCATCATCGAGAACTTTCAGGAGCTGCGCGACGAGCTCGCTGCGCGCGGGCGCAATTTCGAGACCGAGACCGATACCGAGGTCGTGGCCCAGCTCCTCACAGTCTATCTCGAGGAAGGCTTGGCGCCCCAGGCGGCGATGGCCAAGGCGATGCCGCGGCTCCACGGCGCCTTCGCTCTCGCCATCATGTTCGCAGGCCGTCCCGACCTTCTGATCGGCGCGCGCCGCGGCACGCCGCTCGCCGTCGGCTATGGCGACGGCGAGATGTATCTGGGCTCCGACGCCATGGCCTTGGCTCCCTTCACCAACCGCATCTGCTATCTCGAGGAGGGGGATTGGGTCGAGGTCAGCGAGACGGCAGCCCTCGTCCATGACGAGGCGGGCAACGCCGTCGAGCGCCCCGTGAGCGTCACCCAGCTCTCGGGCGCCGTCATCGGCAAGGGCAATTTCCGCCATTTCATGCTGAAGGAAATCTACGACCAGCCCTCGGTGCTCGGCGATGCCATCCGCACCATGGTCAACCCGACGACCTTGAGCGTCAGCCTGCCGGCGCTGCCCTTCGATTTCGCCAAGGTGAGCCGGCTCACCATCAGCGCCTGCGGCACGGCCTTCTACGCGGGCATGGTCGCCAAGTACTGGTTCGAGCAGATGGCGCGGCTTCCCGTCGAGGCGGATATCGCCTCCGAGCTCCGCTACCGCGAGGCGCCGCTGCCGAAGGATGGCGTTGCGCTCTTCATCTCCCAATCGGGCGAGACCGCCGACACCATGGCGGCGCTGCGCTTCGCGCGCTCCGGCGGGCAGAAGATCGCTTCGGTCGTCAACGTGCCGGAAAGCTCGATCGCCCGCGCCTCCGACGTGGTGCTCCCGACCCATGCGGGTCCCGAGATCGGCGTCGCCTCGACCAAGGCCTTCACGACGCAGCTCACGGTGCTCGCCTGCCTGGCCCTCGCGGCGGCGCGGGCGCGGGGCGCCATCGACGCCAAGCGCGAGGCGAAGCTCGTCGCCTCGCTGCTCGAGGTGCCGGCGCGCGCTGCCGAGGTGCTCAATCACGACGAGCGCATCCAGGAGCTTGCGAAATCGATCGCCGAGGCGCGGGACGTGCTTTATCTCGGCCGCGGCACCGGCTATCCCATCGCCCTCGAAGGCGCCCTCAAGCTCAAGGAGATATCCTACATCCATGCCGAAGGCTATGCCGCCGGCGAGATGAAGCACGGGCCCATCGCGCTCATCGACGAGACGGTGCCGGTGATCGTGATTGCGCCCAGCGACGCGCTCTTCGACAAGACGGCGAGCAACATGCAGGAGGCGATGGCGCGCGGCGGCCGGGTGATCTTCCTCTCAGACCGCAAGGGGATCGCCAAGCTCGGCGGAAAGGCCGCCGTCACCATCGAACTGCCGGCGGTCGATCCTTTCGTCGCGCCGATTCTCTATGCCATCCCGGTGCAGCTCCTCGCCTATCACGTCGCCGTGCTCAAGGGCACGGATGTCGACCAGCCGCGCAATCTTGCGAAGAGCGTCACCGTAGAATAGCGCGCTCCCTTACGCCCGCGTTTCACCGCGGGCTGCGGCGTGCCGTGATATACCGTGACCTGCGCCGGTCCAGGCTTCCCATCGCGCGAGTGCGCTCTCAGGCCGCAGCCTCGCCCCCGTATTTGGCTGCGAGCTCACGCTTTAACACCTTGCCACTCGGGTTGGTGGGCAGGCACTCGAGGAAGAGAATGCGCCGGGGGCGCTTGAATGCCGCCAGCTCGTCGCTCTCGCGGCAAAAGGCTTCGACATCCCCCTCCGTAAGCTTGGGATCGGCGCGTACGATGAAAGCCGTGACGACCTGCCCCCATTTCGGATCGGGCAGGCCGATGACGGCCGCCTCCTTGACGCCGGGGCAGCGATAAAGGACCTCTTCCACTTCGCGGGGGTAAATATTCTCGCCGCCGGAGACGATCATGTCGTCGGCGCGCCCGTGGAAATGGTAGAAGCCATCGGCGTCCTTGCTGAACAGGTCGCCGGTATAAAGCCAGCCGCCCTTGATCTTCCTCCCCGTGTCGGCGGGGCGGTTCCAATACCCCGCCATGACCTGTGGGCCGCGAACGATCAGCTGCCCGATCTGGCCGACCTCGACCGTCTCGCTCGGCATGACCTCGCGTCCAGCCTCATTGGCGACGATCCGGCACCGGCTGATCAGGGTCGGCTTGCCGCAGGAGCCCAAGCGGCTGAGAGCATCCTCCGGGTGGAGCAGCAGGGTCAGGCTCGCCTCGGTCATGCCGTAGCCGTTATAGATGCGCGGGCAGAATTCGCGCAGGGCGCGCGCCATCGTGGCGGCGGAAATCGCGGCGCCGCCTGTCGTGATCATGCGCAGGCTGGTCACGTCGAATTTCTTGAACTCCTCGTGGCACAGCATCTCCTGGATCTGCGTGGGAACGGCGAAGAGCGTCGTGACGCGCTCCTGCGCGATCACCTCGAGGGTCCGGACCGCGTCATAGCGGCCAAGCACGACGTTGGTGCCGCCGACCATCAGATGGGGGATGAAATAGGCCTGCATCCCGCCGACGTGATAGAGGGGAGCGATATGCAGCGCGACGTCGGTGTGCTGCAGGCTGTACTCCATCACGCAATTCATGGCGATGGCGACGTCGTTGGCGTGGCTGTGCATCACCCCCTTGGGACGCCCCGTCGTCCCCGAGGTATAGACCAGCGCCGAAAGCTGTTCGCCCGCCGGTGTCGCGCGTGCCTCGTCGCGATCGAGCGTCCGCTCTGCCAGCGCCTCGAAGTGATGGTGGCCCGCCGGGACATTGGCCGCATCATAGGCGCAGGAGATGAAGTCGTAGACGCTGTGCACCCGTTCCTGCACTTTGAGGGCGTTCTCGGTGAGATAGCGGCCATAGACGAGGATGCGGGCGCCGGAATCCTGCAGAATATAGGCGACCTCGCCGGCGGAGAGCCGGAAGTTCAGCGGAACGGCGACCGCGCCGAGGAGCTGGGTGGCGAAATACGTCGTCACCGAGTTCTCGGAGGTGCTCACATAGAAGGCGACCCGATCGCCGGCGCGAACGCCGAGATCGGCGAGCGCCTGCGCGAAGCGCCGCACGCGGCGGTGCCATTCGCCATAAGTCCAGCGGCGATTCTCGAAGACGAGCGCCGTATGATCTGGATAACGCTCGACGGTTTGCTCGAAAAGGGAGCCGATATCCATAGTGCGCGTCCCGCTGAATAGAGGTGTCGATTAGAGGCTCGGTCGAATATCCGGCAGGTCGCGGCTGGCGATCAGGTACTTCACCATTTCCGAGGTGCCGCCGACGATCGTGAGCGCCCGCGCGTCGCGATAGATTTGCTCGGCCCGTCCATATTCCTTGGTGATGCCGTCGCCGCCGAGGATCTGAACGGTCTGGTCCGCGCAGAAATTGGCAGTCTCGGTCGCGACCAGCTTGGCCATCGCCGCCTCCTTCATGAGCTCCCGGCCCGAGACGCCGCCGTCATAGAGCTTGGCGGCGCGATAGGTAAGAAGGTCGGCCGCGTCGAGCCGCCAACTCATCTCGGCGATCTTGTCCCAGACAAGCTGCTTGGCGCCGAGAGGCTGGCCGAAGCTGACGCGCCGCTGAGAATGGGCCGTCGCGATATCGAAAGCGCTGCGCGCGACGCCGAGCCCCGACCCGCCGAGGATGATCCGCTCGAAGTTGAACATGCCGAGCATGATGCGGAAGCCCTGTCCCGGCTCTCCGAGGAGATGGTCGGCGGCAACGCGGCAGTTGCGGAACTCGACCTCGCCCACGATGCAGCCGCGCCGGCCCATGAAGCTGTAGCGACGCGGGAAGCGCATGCCTGGCGTGCCCTTCGGCACCACAACGGCGGTCATTCCCTGCTGCGCCGGTACTGCGGGATCGGTGATGCCGTAGACGATATAGCAATCGGCGACGGACGCATTGGAGATGTAGCGCTTGAAGCCCTCGATTATCCATTCGCCTGTCGCTGTATTCCGCGTGATCCGCGTCGCCATGCCAGCGGTATCCGAGCCGACATTCTGCTCGGTCACGCAAATGGCGCCGATCTCGCGGCCATCGACGATGCCGTGAAGAAAGCGCTCGCGGAGCGCCGGTCTCGCATAGCGATGGAGCGGATAAGCGCAGCTCAGAGCGGTCGAGATGGTGGTCTCAAAGGCGTAGTTGATATAGGCGGCCTCCTCGGAAAGGAGCGTCGCATGGGTGAGCCCCGGGCGCGCGAGGACGCCGCGGTAGAGATCGGGGAACATCAAGCGAAGATAGCCGGCCTTGCCGAGGGCACGGACAGCCGCGCGAACCTCGGTCCAATCCTCGTGCTCCTCGATTGCGGCTGCACGGGGCGCCAGCTCGCGTTGCAGGAAGGCGCGGATTTCGCCACGGAAGGCTTCGTCCTCTGCGGTCAAGAGCGGATTGGTCATTGCACGCCGTCGGGTTCGACGCCACCCTTGGGCCGAAGGAGGCGCTCGGTTTCCCGCAGCACCAACACCGGATTGGCGTCGCGCACGGTCGGCAGAAGGTAACGCGCGCGCCGGAGCGCCTCGTAATCGAGCTCCGTAGTGACGAACTGCTCCGAGGGGCGTTCGGCCATGGCCACGACCCGGCCGAACGGATCGACGACCCGCGAGCCGCCCCAGAAAGTGAGCCCGCCCTCCTGTCCGACCCGGTTCGCCATCACGAGGGGAAAGCCGTACATCATGCCGTAGAAGCGGAGGCAGAGATCCCAGCCACCGGGATTGTCGAACTCGGCGCCCACTGCCTCGACTGCCGAGCTGACCGGGGCCAGCAGCAGCGTCGCTCCCTGCAATGCGGCGAGATGAACGAGTGCCGGATTCCAGAGATCGGCGCAGATCAGCACGGCGACCCGCCAGAGCGCACCGAGCGCGAATATCTCGATGTACTCTCCGGCGCCGAAATGCTTGCCGTCTTCGAGCGCGCCATAGGTGGCGAGGTTGACCTTGCGGTGGACGAGATCGACGCGACCTTCCCTGACCAGGGCGGCGGCGTTGTAGAACAATCCGCCCGGCGCCTCCTCGATGAAGCCGAAGATCGTCGCCATGTCTCCGGCAGCGGCCGCCAGCTTGCGGAGGCGCGGGTCGTCCCGGCGCAAGGCAAGCTCCAGGGTTTGCCGGCCGCCGTTATGCCCCGTAAGCGACAGCTCGGGGAAAAGCAGCACCTCGGCGCCGATGCTGCGGGCAGCCCCGATCATGTCGAGGTGCTTGTGCAAGGCGGCGTCGATATCGCCAGCGATCGTGTCGATCTGCGCGATCGCGACCTTGAGCTTTGTTGGATTCTTCGCCGGCATCGTCTCACTCGGCCCTGGAATGCCGCGAGGCAGAAGCGCCGCCGGCTTCCGCCCCGCCTGCCGTCACCGCTTCGTCAAATCAGCTTCTGGGATTTCAGGAAGTCCTGCGCGACATTCTCCACAGACTTCTTGTCGACATCGACGCTGGCGTTGAGCTTGGCCATGGTGTGGTCGTCCAGCTTGGCCGACAGTGCGTTGAGCAGCTTTGCGATTTCAGGATGCTTGTCGAGGATTGCCTTCCGCACCACCGGGGTTAGGGCGTAGGCGGGGAAATAATCCTTGTCGTCCTTGAGGACGACGAAATGGAAGGCCGGAATGCGACCGTCCGTCGCGAAGACAAGCGCGACGTCGACCTGGTGCTCCTTGAGGGCCTGATAGGTGAGGCCGCTATCCATCCGCTTGATGTCCTCCCGCCGGAATTGGAAGCCATAGGCCTTCTCGAGCGGCGTGAGGCCGTCCGGCCGCGCGTAGAACTCGGCGTTGCAGGCGAAGGTCAGATGCTTGCCCCCGTTGATCGCCTTGGCGAGGTCGCTGATCGTCGCGATCTTGAGCTTCGCCGCCTCGTCCGCATTCATGGCGAGGGCATAGGTGTTGTTGGCCTTGGAAGGATCGAGCCAGACGATTCCTTTCCCAGCGTCGAGCTCCTTGACCTTCTTGTAGGTGTCGGCTGCGGAGAGGCGCTCCTTCACCTTGTTGTAGACGATGAGCGACGTTCCCGTGTATTCCCAATACACGTCGATCTGCCCGTTCTCCATGGCGTTCCGCACCGCGGTGCTGCCCATGCCTGCGCGCTTGTCGACATCGAAGCCATGGGCCTTCAGAAGCTCGGCCGTCATCGCAGCCATGATCTGCTGCTCGGTGAAATTCTTGCCGCCCACCACGATCGTGTCAGCGGCGGCAGGGTGTAGCCCTGCAATGGCCAGCCCAGTGGCGATGAGAATGCCGAGAATCGTTGTTTTCCTCATGTCGTCGCCTCCCTTTCTACGAACTGCATCAATCGTCGTCACCTGAGCGGATTCACGCCCCGGGGCACGAGCCAGAGCTGACACTGCCCGAGCAGGAAATCCGCGAATACTGCAAGGAGCGCGGTGGGAATGGCGCCCGCCAGCATCATCCCCGTATCGTCGAGATCGATGCCGGTGAAGATGAGATCGCCGAGCCCCCCGCCGCCGATGAGAAACGCCAGCGCCGCCGTGCCGACATTCACAGCGATCGCCGTGCGGATGCCGGCGAAGATCACGAACAGCGCATTGGGCAGCTCCACGCGCCATAGGATCTGGGCGGGCGTCATGCCCATGCCGAGGGAGGCCTCGATCAGATAATCGGGGACCGCCAGGATGCCGGCGAAGGTGTTGCGCACGATCGGCAGCAGCGAGGCGACGAACAGGCCGAAAATGGCCGGCACCGCGCCAATCCCGAGAATGCTCATCGCCAGCGCCAGGACGGCCAACGTAGGGATGGTCGTGCCGATATTGACGACCTGAAGGACCGTCTCAGCCGCACGCCGAAAGATCGGTCGGGAGAGGAGGATGCCGAGCGCGACGCCGAGCAGGATCGCGAGACTCCCAGAGATCGCGACGAGGACGATGTGTTGCTGCGTGTCGAAGACGATGTCGCCCCAGTGCTGGAGTATCGGTCCGACGAGGCCCGTCGCCCCGGCAAGCGCCGCGAGCGCCACGATCAGGAGCGGCAAGCCGAAGCGAAACGCCCCATGCGCTTGCCCCCGCTCGGCAATGGCGCTCATCTCGAGTCACTCCGCCGCCGATCGCCGAGAAGCTGCGTGATATCCTCCTGCGTCACGCAACCTCTGAAGAGACCACGCGAGTCCACGCAGGCGAGCCAGCGCATATCGTGGGCGAACATCAAGGAGACGGCGCTGCGCAGATCCTCGTCGAGGTCCACGGTTGCCGGGAGATCGCGCCGGTGCTCGCTCACGATACCGGGCCGGCCCTCGAGGAGATCGCAGGCGACATAGCCGCAAGGGCGCCCCTCCGCATCCGACACGACGAGCATCGGCTGGGCATGCTCGTCCATCAGACGGAGCGCGTCCGTAACGGCGGTCTCCAGCCCGATGGCGGGGGCGAGGCGCCGCATGGCATCGGCGACCTTGACCAGCCGGAGTCGCTTCAGGGTGCGGTCGCGGCCGACGAAGCTGGCGATGAACGCGTTGACCGGATGCGCGAGGACATTATCCGGCGTGTCGAACTGCTCGAGCCTCCCGTCGCGGAAGATCGCGATGCGATCGCCCATCTTCACCGCTTCGTCGATGTCGTGACTCACGAACATCACGGTCTTGCGGATCTGGTCCTGCATCTTCAGGAACTCGTCCTGGATGATTTCTCGGTTGATCGGATCGATGGCCCCGAAGGGCTCATCCATCAGCAGCACCGGCGGATCGGCGGCGAGTGCGCGGATCACGCCGACTCGCTGCTGCTGCCCGCCCGAGAGCTCTTTGGGATAGCGCTTGAGAAAGCTCGACGGCTCGAGCGCCACCATCGCCAGCAGCTCCGCAGCACGCTTGCGCGACTTTGCCCGGTCCCATCCCAAGAGGTCGGGGACGACGCAGATGTTGTCCTCGACGGTCATGTTGGGGAAGAGCCCGATCTGCTGGATGACGTAGCCAATGCTCCGGCGGAGATCGACGACGTCATAGGCGTCCGTGTCCTTGCCATTGATGAAGATCTTGCCGGAGCTGGGCATGATCAGGCGGTTGATCATCTTGAGGGTCGTCGTCTTGCCGCAGCCCGAGGGGCCAAGGAGCACGCAGATCTCGCCGGCGGGAACTTCGAGGCTGACCCGGTCGACGGCTGTCACGGTGCCCCGCAGCGTCGCGAAGGTCTTCGTCAGGTTGTCGAGCTTGATCAAGCGTCCGACCTCGGCCGATCCATCACGCTATTCCCGTTAGACTTTGACGCCGCGCGGCGTCAGCCCGTTCTGCGCCCACAGCAAAAGGTAGTCCGCGACGATCGCGAGCAGGCTCACCGCGATGGCTCCGGTGACGAGCTGCCGGACATCGGTCTGGGAGATGCCGCGGCTGATCAGAACACCCAGGCCGCCGGCGCCGATATAGGCCGCGATCGCAGTGACGCCGATATTGATCACCACGGCGGTGCGCACGCCCGCCATAATGACGGGAACGGCGAGCGGGATCTCGACACGCCGGAGACGCTGGAGCGGCGTCATCCCCATGCCGCGCGCGGCCTCGCGCAAGGCCGGGTCGACGTTCGTGATCGCTGTATAGGTGTTCCTGATGATAGGGAGCTGGGAATAGAGCAGCACGGCGATGACGGCGGGGAGATAACCGATCCCTTGCCCGATCAGGGACAGCACGGGAATCATCACGCCGAACAGGGCAATCGAGGGGATCGTCATGATGATCGAGGCGACATAGAGGACGGCATCCGCGGCGCGCCGGCTCTGGGTGATGGCGATGCCGATGGGGACGCCGGTGAGGATCGCGAAACCCACGGCGACACCCACGATGGAGATGTGCTGAAGCGTCAATTGGATGATGACGCCCAGATTGCCCTCGATGAACCGCAGGGTTCCCATGAGGTCCTCTCCACCGTCGCGGGCGCGATGCGCCTCGATTTTGTTCTGTCCGTGCGACGAGCAACGGGGGCGCCTTCTTTCGCCGTTCCCGATGGGCGAACGGCGCGCGCTCGACGCCTAGCATGCGCGTGATCGCACCTCCAGAATTGACTTAGAGCGACTGTGATTTGCATTCTCACGACATGGCGCGATACATTCGGCGCGCAGGCGGGGGAGGCGGTCGGTGATGGCGAAGCCTGAGATCGGAACGGATTGTGAGGAGATCGGCTTCTTCCTCGTACCGCGCTTCTCGATGATGGCGTTCACATCGGCGGTCGAGCCGCTGCGCGCGGCCAACCGTTTGAGCGGACGGAGCCTATATTCCTGGCGTCTGATTTCCACCGATGGTGCCGCTGTCGCCGCGAGCAATGGTATCACCGTTCTGCCCCATGCGGGCGTCGCCGAGGTCGAGCATTGCGCGACGGTTGCGGTCTGCGCTGGCATCGAGGCTGGCGCATTCGACGACCGGCGCAGCCTGGCCTGGCTGCGGCGCCTGGCGAAACGGGGCACCGTCATCGGCGCGATCTCCACAGGGACTTGGGTCCTTGCCAAAGCCGGCCTCCTCCAAGGGCATCGCTGCACGATCCATTGGGAGGAGCTTCCCAGCCTGGCCGAGGCGCACCCCGAGCTCGATCTTACCGCAAATCTCTTCGAGATCGATACCAGCCGCTTCACCTGCTCCGGCGGAACCGCGGCGCTCGATCTCATGCTGCATATGATCGGGCTGCGCCACGGCCACGACCTGGCGACGGCGGTTTCCGAGCAATTCATTCACACGTCCTTGCGCGACGCCCATGACGCGCAGCGCATGACGCTGCGCCAGCGCCTCCGCATCAGCAACCCCAAGCTGCTCGCCGCCGTCGCGCTGATGGAAAGCCGGCTCGAGGAGTCGCTCTCCCCGGACGAGCTCGCCAAATTTGTTGGGCTCTCCCGGCGTCAGCTCGAACGCCTCTTCAAGGATTATCTCGGGCGAACGCCGTCGCGCTATTATCTCGACCTGCGCCTCGATCGCGCGCGTCGGCTCCTGACGCATACCTCGCTCTCGATCATGGAGGTTGCCGTCGCCTGCGGCTTCATCTCGGCGGCCCATTTCTCCCGCTCCTTCGCCGCCCGCTTCGGCTATCCCCCGCGGGCGGTGCGCCTGCCGCGCAAGCTGCGCGGCTGAGCGGCAGACGGGATCGCCTGCCGTCAAAGTTATGGCGCTTCCAGGCAAGACGACGGGCGAGCACTTTGGCAGCGTTGAGTCCAGGTGTCATCCGTGATGGGGCGGCGCATGGGCGCAGGCGACGAGATGTTGCGGGCTCTGGGGCAGCGGCGGAAGCTCTTCTCCCTGCCACAGCGCTTCTACAACGATCCCGATTTCTTCGCGCTGGACATCGAGGCGATTTTTCACCGCCGCTGGCTCTTCGCCGGTGCGACCTGCGAGATTCCCAAGCCCGGCGACTACTTCACCTTGACCATCGGCCGCAGCCCGATCGTGGTTTTGCGCGATCGGGCCGGCGACATTCGCGCCTTCTTCAACACTTGCCGGCATCGCGGCTCGAAGCTCTGCACGGCCGAAAGGGGCAGGGCCAAGAAGCTCGTCTGCCCCTACCATCAATGGAGCTACGATCTCGATGGTCGGCTCGTCGCAGCCGGGCATATGCACAAGGACTTCGATATTGGCGCCTATACGCTCAAGCCGGTTCATGCCCGGACGCTCGGCGGCACCATCTATATCTGCCTTGCGGATGAGCCACCGGATTTCGCGCCCTACAAGGCGACGGTCGAGCCCTATCTCGCCCCGCACGATCTTGCGAACGCCAAGCTGGCCTATGAGAGTCATCTCATCGAGCGGGGCAATTGGAAGCTCGTCATGGAGAATTCTCGCGAGTGCTACCATTGCGCGGCGCGGCACCCCGAGCTCATGCGCACGTTTCTCGATCTCTACGACTTCGACGATCCGCGGAAGAGCCAGGGCATCGTCGAGTTTTGGGAAAGATGTGCTGCGATCGGCCTGCCCAGCGGCATAAGCCATGGCGAGGATTTCCGTGTCGTTCGCCTTCCTTTCACGCACGGGGCGGTGTCGACGACCATGGACGGCAAGCCGGCCGTGACGCGCCTCTTGGGGCATGTGCCCCATAACGACATCGGCTCGGTGCGCTGGGTGCATTATCCCAGTACCTTCAATCACGCCCTCGGCGACTATGCGGTGCTCATCCGCATGCTCCCCATAGACGCGCAAACGACGCTCGTGACCGCGAAATGGCTGGTCGACCGGGAGGCCGAGGAGGGACGCGACTACGACCTGCGGAACCTGGTGAGGATTTGGGACGAGACCAACAGCCAGGATCGCATCCTCGTCGAGCGAAACCAGGAGGGCGTCAATTCCATCGCCTATCAGCCGGGCCCATATTCCCAGGAGAGCGAGAGCGGCGTGATCCGCTTCGTCGAGTGGTATTGCCGGACGATGGAGACCTATCTCGAGGAACGGCGCGGCTCTCCGGGGCTCGCCGCTTAGCCGGTTTACGTTCAGGTCGAATCGCTATGGTCGCATCCGTCATTCCCGCGCAAGCGGGAGTCCAGCATCTCCTGGGCCCTCGCCTCCGCCGGGGCGACGGTTGCGCGCCTCAGCTCAGACGAATCATGCTCTAGCCGGAAGGGTGCGACGTTGAAGTCTCATGCTCAAGTGGTCGTGATCGGCGGCGGGGTGGTGGGGTGCAGCGTGCTCTATCACCTGACCAAGGCAGGCTGGCGGGACGTGGTGCTGCTGGAGCGTGACGAGCTCACCTCCGGCTCGACCTGGCATGCTGCGGGCGGCATGCACACCATCAATCTCGATCCCAACGTCGCCAAGCTGCAGCAATACACGATCAATCTCTACAAGGAGATCGAGGCGATCTCCGGGCAATCCTGCGGCGTTCACATCACCGGGGGCATCATGCTCGCCGGCACCCCCGAGCGGCTCGATTGGCTCAAGCTCGCCCATGCGCGCGGCCGCTATCTCGGCATGGAGACGGAATTCGTCTCCGTCGACGAGGCGGCGCAGCTTTTTCCCCTGATGGACAAGCGCTATTTCGTCGGCGCGCTTTACGATCCCATCGAGGGCCATGTCGACCCTTCCGGCGTCACCCACGCCTATGCCAAGGCGGCGCGCATCCAGGGGGCGGAGATCTATCGCTTCACGCGCGTCACCGGCCTCATCCCCCGTCCCGACGGCACCTGGGAGATCGTCACCGATAAGGGCAATCTCGTCGCCGAGCACGTCGTCAACGCCGCCGGGCTGTGGGGGCGCGAGGTCGGCCACATGGCCGGACTGGAGCTGCCGGTCCTCGCCATGGAGCACCAATATCTCGTCACCGAGGAGATCCCCGAAGTGAAGAGCGCTGCGAAGGAGATGCTCCACGTCATCGACTTCGAAGGCGAGATCTATATGCGCCAGGAAGGTGCCGGCATGCTCATGGGCACCTATGAGCGGGCTGGCGTGCCCTGGTCCGAGCGGACGACGCCGTGGGATTTCAGCCACGAGCTGCTGCCCCCCGATCTCGATCGCATCGCGCCCAGCCTGGAGGTCGGCTTCCGCCATTACCCGGCGATCGAGCGCGCCGGCATCAAGAAGATCATCAACGGCCCCTTCACCTTCGCGCCCGACGGCAATCCCGTGGTCGGACCGGTGCGCGGGCTCAGGAATTACTGGGTCGCCTGCGGGGTGATGGCGGGCTTCAGCCAGGGCGGCGGCGTCGGCCTTACGCTCGCCAACTGGATGGTGCATGGCGATCCCGGCTCCGATGTCTGGGCAATGGATGTGGCGCGCTTCGGCGACTGGGCGACCATGGCCTACACCAACGCCAAGGTGCGAGAGAACTATTCGCGGCGCTTCCGCATCCGTTTCCCCAATGAGGAGCTTCCCGCCGCGCGACCGCTGCGCATGACGCCCGTCTATGACCGCCTCAAGGCGAAGGGGGCCGTATTCGGCGTCGCCTTCGGCCTCGAGCATGCGCTGTGGTTCGCGCCCGAGGGTGCGGCCGCGGTCGAGGACGTCACCTTCCGGCGCTCCAATGCCCACGAGCCGGTGGCGGCGGAATGCCGCGCGGTGCGGAGCGCCGTCGGGCTCATCGAGATCTCGACCTACGCGAAATACGAAGCGACGGGTCCGGGGGCGGAGGCTTGGCTCTCCTACCTGCTCGCCAACCGCATGCCGCGGGAAGGCCGCATCGCCCTCAGCCCGATGCTGAATCCGGGCGGCAAGCTGATCGGCGATTTCACCGTGGCCAAGGCCGGGCCGGAGCGCTTCTACATCTTCGGCTCCGGCATTGCCGAGGCCTATCACATGCGCTGGTTCGAGGCGCATTTGCCGGCGAGCGGCGTCTCGCTGCGCTCGCTTCGCAGCGACCTCCTCGGCCTCGCCATTGCCGGGCCCCGCGCGCGCGAGCTTCTCGCACGGCTGACGCGCGACGACGTGTCGAACGATAGCCTTCCCTTCCTGTCGTTCCGCGACATGGAGCTCGGCATGATTCCCGCCAAGGTCGGCCGCATCAGCTTCACCGGCGAGCTCGGCTACGAGCTCTGGGTCGGCGCCGATTACCAGCTCGCGCTCTACGACCTGCTACTGGAGGCCGGCCGCGATCTCGGGCTCAGGCATTTCGGCTCACGGGCCCTCAATGCCCTGCGCCTCGAGAAGAGCTTCGGCACCTGGGCGCGCGAGTTCCGGCCGATCTACGGGCCCTTCGAGGCCGGGCTCAGCCGTTTCGTCGATTTCCGCAAGAACGACTTTATCGGCCGCGACGCGGCGCTGCGCGAGAAGGAGAGGGGGCCGCAGCGCCGCCTGATCACGCTGGCCATGGGCGCTGACAGCGCCGATGCGATCGGCGACGAGCCCATCTGGCATGGCGGCAAGGCCGTCGGCTGGGTGACCTCGGGAGGCTACGCCCACCATCTGGGCTGCTCCCTCGCGCTCGGCTATGTCCCGGCAGTGCTCGGCGCGGCTGACAGCTTCGAGGTGGAAATACTGGGCGAGCGGCGGCCGGCCCGGCTCGCGCCCGAGCCGCTCTTCGACCCGAAAGGCGAGCGAATGCGCGGCTAAGCGGACCGTCTCGCCGTTGGCCCGTACTGAACAGCTACCATTTGAACAGGGGAGCGTCATGCAGAGCAAGAACACCGCCAAGACGAATCGCAGGCCCGGACTGCTCGATCGCCTGGAAAAGGGCGCCGTCATCTGTGCCGAAGGCTACCTCTTCGAGTTCGAGCGGCGCGGCTATCTCCAGGCCGGCGCCTATGTCCCCGAGGTCGTGCTCGAGCATCCCGAGCTCGTCGAGCAGCTTCACCGCGAATTCGTGCATGCGGGATCCGACGTTGTAGAGGCCTTCACCTATTACGGCCATCGCGCGAAGCTGCGCCTCATCGGCCGCGAGAAGGACCTCGAGCCGATGAACCGGCTGGCGCTCAAGATCGCCAAGAAGGTGGCGAAGGACACCGGCACGCTGGTCGCCGGCAATATCTGCAACACCACGACCTATGCGCCGGACGACAAGGCGGCCCACAAGGCCGTGCGCAAGATGTTCGACGAGCAGGTGCAATGGGCCGTCGATGCCGGCGTCGACTTCATCATCGGCGAGACCTATTCCCATGGCGGCGAGGCGCTCATCGCGCTCGAAGCCATCAAGGCGGCGAAGCTGCCGGCGGTGATCACCCTCGCCATCCATACGAACGGCGTCACGCGCGAGAACTGGAGCCCGGAGGAGGCGTGCCGGCGCCTCGAGCAGGCCGGGGTGGATGTCGTCGGGCTCAATTGCAGTCGCGGGCCGCGCACCATGCTTCCGCTCCTCAAGCGGATTCGGCGCAAGGTTAAATGCCACATGGCGGCCCTGCCCGTTCCCTACCGCACCACAGCCAAGGAGCCCACCTTCCAATCGCTGCGGGACCGGCATTGCGATTGCATCCCGAACGATCATCCCTTCCCCGTGGCGCTGGATCCCTTCACCTGCAATCGCTACGAGATCGCCGAGTTCGGCAAGGCGGCCTATGATCTCGGCGTGCGCTATCTCGGCGTCTGCTGCGGCGCCGGGCCGCATCACATCCGCGCCCTTGCCGAGGCACTCGGCCGTCATCCGCTGGCCAGCCGCTATTCGCCGGACATGTCCAAGCATTACGTCTTCGGCAAGGCGAAGGGCCTGCAGGCGCGGAACCTCGCCTATGCGCGGCAGCTTCGCGGATCGTAAGCGACATGAGCAGGCCGAAGGAGACATCCCTCATCCCGCAAGCGGCCGCAGGCCTCCGGGACAACGAGCGCCAGATCGACATGGCGCGGCTGCGCGCCTATCGCCTGGGGCGCCTCCAAGCCGAGCTCCGGCGGCGAGACTATGCCGCAGCCCTCCTCCTCGACCCGATGAACATCCGCTATGCCACCGGCAGCCGCAACATGTCGGTCTGGACCTCCCACACCCCCGCCCGCTACTGCCTGATGCCGGCCGAGGGCAAGGCGATCCTGTGGGACTTCCATAATTGCGAGCATCTTTCGGCCGGCCTCGAGACACTCGACGAGATCAGGCCGGCGACGGGATTCTATTTCTTCGGCGCCGGCAGCCGCGTCGTAGAGAAGGCGAACGCTTGGGCCGATGAGATCGCCGATGCGCTCTCGCGGCGCTGCGGGGAAAACCGGCGCGTCGCCGTCGACCGCCTGGATCCGCCGGGCGCCGATGCGCTGCGGGCGCGCGGCGTCGCCATCTTCGACGGACAGGAGCCCTGCGAGATTGCCCGCTCGGTGAAATCGGTGGAGGAGATCGCCTGCATGATGCAGTCGATCGCGGTCTGCGAGGCGGGGATGGCGCGGATGCGCGAGGCGCTCAGGCCCGGCATGACCGAGAACGCGCTCTGGGCGATCCTGCACGAGACGAATATCCGGCTCGGCGGCGAATGGATCGAGACGCGCCTTCTCGCCTCGGGCGAGCGCACCAATCCCTGGTTCCAGGAATGCGGCGATCGCCTGATCCGTCCCGGCGACCTGGTCAGCTTCGACACCGACTTGATCGGGCCGTTCGGCTATTGCGCCGACATCTCGCGCACCTATTTCTGCGGCCCGGGCCGGCCCAGTGCGGAGCAGCGCCGTCTCTACGGCCTGGCGCTCGAGCAGATCCATTACAACATCGACAAGCTGATGAGGCCGGGCATGAATTTGCGCGAGGCCGCCGAGCTTGCCTGGCGGATCCCGGACGCCTTCGTCAAGAACCGCTATTCCAGCGTCGCCCATGGGGTCGGGCTCTGCGACGAATGGCCCAAGATCACCCATGCCCGAGATCGCGAGCGCAGCGCCTATGACGGCGAGCTGGTGCCGGGGATGACCATCTGTGTCGAGAGCTATATCGGCGAGGAGGGGGGCCGGGACGGGGTGAAACTTGAGCAGCAGGTGCTGATCACCGATGACGGCCATCGCCTGCTTTCGAATTTTCCCTTCGAGGAGAGCCTGAGCGCCTAGGCGAGCGGCGAATCGTCAGCAGTGATAGGCGCCGTTGCCGTAGGTCGCGGGCGAGCCGTTGGGGCAGATGACAGTGGCGCCCGGCGGCAGCACGACCGTGGGGCCCGATGAATAGCTGACGCAGCCGGCGAGCGACGCGGTCAGGAGCAGGGCCCCGACGAGGCCGGCGATGCGGCGCACGCGCTCCCAGCTCGATCCCGGCATTGCCTCGCGACTGCTTTGGCCCTTGAAACGCCTCATTCGCACGCTTTCCCAATTTCCTAGTTAAAAACGCGCCCCGCGAGGATGGGTTCCATTCCGGACTCTCCCGCGTAGCGGCGCTGCTGCGACGAGGGTGGCGATCCCAACGGTGGCGTCGCAAAATCATTTGTCCGGACAACTTGTATTTGTCCGGACAATATGGTATCGAACTTGAGAATCCGTCGAAGGGCGCTGCCGATGTCGATACCGGCCTATCTTCAGATCCTGCAGGAGCTGCGCACGCGCATCGTCGGCTCGGTCTACCGCATCGGCGATCGAATCCCGACAGACGAGGCGCTGATGGAGGAGTTCGGCGTCAGCCGCTTCACCGCGCGCGCCGCCGTCGACGTGCTCGTCGCCGACGGGATCGTCAAACGCTATCGCGGCCGCGGGACCTTCGTAATCGCCCGTCCGAACGGAGCCGGGAGCTGGATGCTCGCCTCCCTCGACGACATCGTCCTCAGCAGCTTCCCGAGCGCGCCCGTCATCGTCGATTGCGCCAATGCCGTCTGCGACCGGCGCGTCGCCGCGGCGCTGGCCCTCGACGACGATGCCGAGGCCTTCCGCATCCGTCTCATGCGCCGGGCGGATTCGGGCCCCTATGCCTATTCGATCATTCACGTCCCGCTGCCCTTCGCCGCCAGGCTCCCGCGCGGCTGGCGCAAGAAGCTGTCCTCGGCGACGGCCCTGGTCGGCATGGTGGCCGAGGCGAATGGGCTCTCGCTCTACAAGGCGATCCAGGTCGCCTATGCCAAGCCCGCCGCCGCGGCAGAGGCACGCGCGCTCGAGCTTTCTCCGGGCGCGCCGCTCCTGGTCCTGGAGCGGACCTTCATGAGCCGCGACGGCTTGGCGATCGAGCATTCGCAGATCTTCTGCCGCTCCGATCGCTACAAGCAGATGATCGAGTTCCGGCGGCCGAGCGCGCGGGCCGGAGGATGACGCTCTCTCAGGGAAGCGCAGGGGAGGACACCGATGAGCTGGCGAATCGCGATTCCATGGCTTCTGACGGCCGGGCTGATGCTCGGCGGCAATCCCGTGCGGGCCGAGAACCATGCCGCTCTCGTGGCGGGCGCTCAGCGCGAGGCGCAGCTCAATATCGCGGATGCGGCACCGGGCGAGAACTTCACGAAATTCCTGGCGGCGTTCAAGGCGAAATATCCGTTCCTCGATCTTGCGACCGGGTTCTATTCCGCGCCCACGGGCCGCGTCCTGGCGCGCGTGAATGCCGAGCTCGACGCCAAGCACGTCACTTTCGACGTCATGCTGGCGGCGAACATGGCCGCTTTCGTCAAGATGACGCGCGCCGGCAAGCTCCAACGCTACGACTCCCCCGAATACGCGGCTTATCCGCCGAACGCCAAGCAGGACGGCTATTGGGCCGCGGTCCAGGCGATCGGCGTGATCATGGCCTATAACGAGAACCGTCTCTCGGCGAACGACGCGCCCCATGCTTGGGCCGATCTCTTGCTGCCGCGCTTCGCAAACCGCCAGATCGCCTTGCAGAACGCCGCCTCGGGCACGCAATTCAACCAGATCTATCTGCTGCAGCAGGCCCTGGGCCTCGATTACCTGAAGAAGCTCGGCGCGCAGCGGCCCGTCGTGATGGCCACGAGCGCCCAGGTCACGGACGCCGTCATCCGCGGCGAGGTGCTGATCGGCGCCACCCTCGATCATTGGCGGGCCTTCGAGCCTGCCGCGGCGAAGGCGGGGCTGCGCCCGATCTATCCGGCCGAGGGGATGCCCCTGACGCTCGCGCCCGTCGGCATCGTCGCCGGGGCGCCCCATCCCAACGCCGCCAAGCTCTTCATGGATTTCATCTTGTCGCAGGAGGGCCAGACGCTGCTCGATACCAAGCTCTACGGCATGTATTCGATGCGTCCCGACGTGCCGCCGCCCCCGGGGCAGAAGCCGCTCGCCGAGACCAAGCCGCTGCTGCCGACCAATCTCGACGATTACCTGCGCGCCAGCGCGCAGTTCCCCGCCGAGTTCGATTCCCTGTTTCATTGATCACAAGCCGACACGGTCTGGACATGATCGGAACGGCGGCGACGGTGCGGCGATCGGACGTCGGAGCTTTCCGGCTCCTGCGGCCGCGCTGGCCGTCGCCCGAGCGCGCGCTCTTCATCGCCGCCGCCTTCGCGGTCACGCTGCTGGTGGCGCCGCCTCTCGTGGCGGTGGTCGCGACCAGCATCGGACAGGGTGCTGCGGCCGCCCTCCTCACGCCGCTGCATCAGCCGGCGATCCTCCTGAATACGCTCGTGCTCGGCCTGGCGGCGACGACCGGCGCCGTCACGATCGGCGGGGGATTGGCGCTGATGCTGGGCGGGAATGGCGTTCCGGGTCGCGGACTGCTCGAGCGCCTGGTGATCGTCCCCCTCTATCTGACCCCGCTCCTGACCGCCATCGGCTGGAGCTGGATCGGCTCGCCGCGCAGCGGCCTTCTCAATCTTTTTCTCCATGGGGTGGGCCTGACCGAGGTGGACGTCAACATGGTCTCGGCCGGCGGCGTCGTTGCGGTCAGCATATTGTCCTATGCGCCGCTGCCCTTCCTGCTGATCTCCGATGCGCTGCGCGGAATCGACGCCGCGATGATCGAGGCCGCCCGCGTGCACGGGGCGTCGCGGCGCTTCGCGCTGCGCCGGATCGTGCTGCCCTTGCTTCTCCCGGCCGCGCTCGCGAGCTCGCTCCTCGTCTTCGTCCAGGCGATCGGCATGTTCAGCGTTCCCGCCGTGCTCGGCATGCCGAGCGGGTTCAATGTCGCCACCACCGAGATCTTCCGGCTGCTCGAGAACTATCCGCCGCGGATCGGCGAGGCGACCGCCTGGGGTCTCTATCTCCTCGCCGTCACCGCCGCGCTCACCTTCGCGCAAAGCGTGCTATTGGGGCGGCGCTCCTTTGCGACGATTACCGGAAAGTCCTTTCGTCCCCACGTTCCGGGACGATCCAAGGCTCGCCACCTCTACGCGGCGGCCGCATGGCTCTACGTGCTACTGGCGACCGTCCTGCCCTTGCTCGCCTTGCTCTGGGCGGCGTCGATCGACTTTGTCACCGCCGATCCTCGCCTGATGCGGCTCACCGCCCGGCATTTCGCCTTCGTGCTCTTTCAATATCCGAAGACCTGGCTTGCTGCGGGCAATAGCGCGCTCCTCGGCGTTGCCACCGCCACGCTCGTGACGCTGCTCGGTCTGGCGGTGAGCTGGGTCGTGATCCGCACCCGCCTCCGCGGCCGCACCTCTCTCGACCAGCTCAGCATGGTGCCGCTCAGCATGCCCGCGATGGTCTTCGCCCTCGGCCTGCTCTGGGTCTATGTCGCCATCCCGTTCCTGCCCATCTACGGCACCATCGGCATTCTCCTCGTGGCCTATGTGACCCATTACTTGCCCTTCGGGGTGCGTGCGGCGGCAGGCGCCATCCGCCAGCTCCATCCCGAGCTCGAGGAGGCGGCGCGCGTGGCGGGAGCGTCGTGGCTCCAGAGCATGCGCTGGATCACCATGCCGCTCCTGCGGCCGGCCCTCTTCGCCAGCTGGATCCTCCTTTTCGTCATGGCGTTGCACGAGGTGAGCGCCTCGATCCTTCTTTACACCAGCAGCAGCACGGTGCTTTCGGTCACGACCTTCGATCTATGGGAGAACGGCAATCCGAGCGACGTCGCCGCCCTTGGCTTCGCGCAGCTTGCCGCCACCTTCGTCATTGTCGGATTTCTGCTGCGCGCGCGGCGGCGGGCGGTGCTGGCATGACGGCGCACGCGACCCGCGAGGAGGGCGACAGCATTGTCGCCGTGGAGGGCTTGGCCGTCTGGCATGGCCCCGTGCCCGCGGTACGCTCCCTGGACCTCACTGTCCGTCGCAGCGAAATCTTGACGCTGCTGGGGCCGAGCGGCTGCGGCAAGACGACGACCTTGCGCGCCATCGCCGGGCTGGAGGCCCCGCGCGGTGGCCGCATCGCCATCGATGGCCGGACGGTGTTCGACGCCGGCCGTGGGGTCAACCTGCCGCCGGAGAAGCGTGGGCTCTCGATGGTGTTCCAGTCCTACGCCATTTGGCCGCATTTGACGGTGTTCGAGAACGTCGCCTTCGGCTTCCGCGCGCGGGGCATCGGCGGCGACCGGGTGCGGGAGGCCGTGCGGCGCAGCTTGGCGCTCGTGGGGCTCGACGCCCTCGCCGAGCGGCCGGCGACGCGGCTCTCGGGCGGGCAGCAGCAGCGGGTGGCGCTGGCTCGCGCGATCGCCTGCGATCCCGGCGTCATCCTCCTCGACGAGCCGCTCTCCAACCTCGACGCCCAGCTCCGCCTCGCCATGCGCGCCGAGCTCAAAGAGCTGCAACGCAAGCTGAGCCTGACCGCGATCTACGTGACCCATGACCAGGAGGAGGCGCTGGTCCTCTCCGATCGCATCCTCGTGATGCGGCAAGGCGAGGTGGAGCAGGCGGGCGCTCCCGCCGAGATTCGCGAGGCGCCGGCCAGCCGCTTTGTCGCGGAATTCATGGGCGTGCGCAACATCTTCCCCTGCATGGTCGCGGGAGGCCAGGGAGGCCGTCCCGTCGCGATGCTCACCGGAGGCGTGCGGCTGGAGACGCGAGCCGCGGCGACCAGCACAGGCCCGACCTTCGTCTGCTTCCGTCCCACCAGCGTGCGCCTCTTCGCTGCTGCGAATGGGGGCGGCTATCCCGGCACGCTCGTCCGGCGCGCCCTGCTGGGCGATCTCATGCAATCCGTCGTGCGTTCCGGCGAACTCGAGATCTGCGCGCACCACTTCCCGGGCGACGGCCTTTCCGAAGGTGATTCCGTGCGGTGGTCGGTCGCGCCCGATGCCTGCTTCCTTGTGCGCGCGTGACGACGCGACTTATCCGAAGGAGAGACTCGTGAGCGTATCCATCCAGCACCAACGTTCCGCGAACAACACGCTGCGGATCGTCTGCCCGAACGGGCATCTCGGCTTCGCGCCGATCCGGACGGGCAGCTACGAGATCGGGCTGAAATCGGAGCCCGACCTGATCTGCGCGGATTCGGGCTCGAACGATATCGGTCCCGGCCCTCTCGGCGAGGACGTCTCGTGCAGCCCGCTCGCCTGGCAGACCCATGATCTGGAGCAGATGCTGCTCGGCGCGTGCCGCCTTGGGATTCCCATGATCGTCGGCTCCGCCGGGGATACGGGCAGCGACAGCCGCGTCGATCTCTTCGTCGGCATCATCAAGGAGCTCGCGGCGAAGCATCGCCTGCCGAAATTTCGCATCGGCTATTTCTATTCCGAAGTGCCGAAAGCGGTGCTGCGAGACAAGCTCGAGGCCGGCGAGGAGATCCAAGGACTGGATTCGCGCCCGGCCCTCGATCTCGCAACCTTGGACGCGACCGACCGCGTCGTCGCCATGGCCGGCGTGCATCCCTATATCCGGCTCCTCGAGGCGGGGGCGGATGTCATTATCGGCGGGCGCAGCAGCGATTGCGCCATCTTCGCCGCACCCGCGATCCGCAAGGGCTTTCCCGAGGCGCTGGCCTATTACTACGGCAAGGTGCTGGAGTGCGCCTCGTTCTGCGCCGAGCCTTACGGCGGCAAGGAATCGGTGCTCGGCGAGATCACCATGGAGGACGTCAAGGTGACGGCCTTGCTGCCGGAGCAGCGCTGCACGATCGCCTCGGTTGCAGCGCACGCCATGTATGAGCGTCCGAATCCGTTCTACGAGCATTTCCTCGGCGGGCATATCGACATGAGCGAGTGCCGCTACGAGCAATATGACGAGCGCACCACCCGCATCTCCGGCCCACGCTACGTTCCCGCCCGGGAGCTGCGCGTCAAGCTCGAGGGCTCGGGCAAGGTCGGCGAGCGGTATGTCGGCATGGTCGGCGTGCGCGATCCCTACACCATCGCCAATATCGACGCCGTCATCGCCTGGGCCCGCCAGCAGACGCGGGATCGCTTCGGCGAGAGCGGCTACGAGCTGCACTATACCGTCTATGGCCGCAACGGCGTCATGGGCGCGCTCGAGCCGCTCAAGGACAAGCCGGGGCACGAGCTCTGCATCCTTGTGCAGGGCATCGCGCCGACCCGCGACGTGGCGATGGAGGTCTGCATGACGGGATTGCGCCAGATGTTTTATGCCCGGCTGTCCCAGACGAAGGGAACCGCCGGCGGCGTCGCCTTTGCCTTGGACGAGGTGCTGCCGGCGAGCCCCGCCTATCGCTGGACGGTGAACCACACGATGCGCGTCGACGATCCGATGGGGCTGTTCCGCACCGGCCTGACCGAGGCGGGGATATGAGGCGGGCGATGGCGACGCGCAAGCTCTTCGATATCGCCAAGACGATCCGCAGCAAGAACGCGGGCGTCGACCGCATCACCTTCGACATCATCTTCCCGGATCGGGCGAGCTATGACCTGGTCCGCCGCAGCGGCGTCATCTCCCGCGAGGCGGTCTGCCGCATTTTCGCCATCCCGCTGGAGCGGATCACCGACTACGTCGCCTTCGATCCGGCGCTCGCCATCAAGTTCACCATCGCGCGCACGATCGCGAGCGGCAGCCCCGGGGACAGCGACATCTTCGGCAGCCAGCAATACGGTCCGCTGCTCGGCGTCGAGGTGCCGGCTTGATTGCGGCGGGCCGGTCTCCGAGAATGTCCGGCCATGACCGCCGCGCTTCCGAACGCTCCCAGCCCCGGTAGCCTCCGCTCGGCCTATCTGCGCGAGGAGCATGAGATGCTCCGGCGCCAGGTCCGCCGCTTCGTCGAGGAGGAGATCAAGCCGAACGCGGCGGAATGGGAGGAGCAGGGCTCGGTCCCCCGCGCGGTGCTGCGGCGCATGGGCGAGCTCGGCTTCTTCGGCATCCGCTATCCTGCGGAATATGGCGGCGCCGAGATGGACACGCTGGCGAGCGCCGTTTTCGCCGAGGAGCTCGGCCGCTCGACCTTCGGCGGCGTCGCCATCACGGCGCTCGTCCATACCGACATGGCGTCGGTCCATCTCTTCAACGCGGGATCGAAGGCGCTCAAGGACCGCTTCATGCCCGGCATCGTCGCGGGCGAGCTCATCACCGCCGTCGCCATCACCGAGCCCGGCGCCGGCTCCGACGTCAAGGCCATCCGCACGACGGCGCGCCGCGATGGCGCCCATTACGTCCTCAACGGCAGCAAGCTCTTCATCACCAACGGTGTGCTTGCCGACCTCTATTGCGTCGCCGCCAAGACCGACCCGCACGCCAAGCCGTCCCAGGGACTCTCGATGCTCCTGGTCGAGAAGGGAACGCCCGGACTGCGCGTCAGCCGGGCCCTCGACAAGCACGGCTGGCGCTCCTCCGACACGGCCGAGCTTGCCTTCGAGGATTGCCGGGTGCCCGCCGAGCACATCCTCGGCGGGGAGGGGCGCGGCTTCTACGCGATCATGCGGAATTTCCAGAACGAGCGGATCGTGCTCGGCGCCATGGCGATGGGCGAGGCCCAGGCGGCGCTGGCGCTGACGCTTGCCTGGGCGAGGGAGCGCAATGCCTTCGGCGGGCCGCTGTGGAACAAGCAGGCGATCCGGCTCAAGCTCGCCATGCTGGCCGCCAAGGTGGAAGCCGGGCTGCAGCTCGTCCATCACGCGGCATGGCTGGACGCGCAAGGCTTCGACGCCGTCAAGGAGGTCTCGATGGTGAAGGCCTATTGCGGCGAACTCGTCAACGAAGTGATGTATCACTGCCTCCAATGCCATGGCGGCATGGGCTATATGCGCGGGACCACCATCGAGCGCATGGCGCGCGACGCGCGGGTCCAGGCGATCGGCGGCGGCGCCACCGAGGTGATGCTCGAGGAGATCGCGAAGCGCCTATAGGCGAGAGCTCAGGCGGCGCTCCGCATCGAAGAGTCGGCGCTGCTCTCGCGGCTTACAACGAGCATGAACGACGAGACGTCGGCGCCCTCTCGACGCGCGAAACGGAGCGCGTCATCGTATTCGCGGAAGATGCCGAGAACCATCCCATCGGATCGCAGCGCAAACCAACGGCCGATATCATTGGCGAAGGCATCGAAAGTTGAGCTTGGACCCGTATCGCCGTGGCGCGGGTCCGGATCCATTTTCAGTATGGTTGACATCGACGTGGCTCACTTGCGGAAATGCGGCGGCCCTCAGAAGGCGAGGGGCAGGATGAAATCGGCGGCGATCGTCCAGGAATGGTGGCTCGTGCTGTTGTTGAAGGGCGCGGTGCCGTTGAGCGAGCGGTCATAGCGCAGCTCCGGCCGGATCACGAATCCGTCGATGGCTTTCGGCAAGCCCTGAGGCTTGACGTTGACGCCGCCGGTGAGTGCGCCATAGGTCGTGCGCCCGCCGCTGACGACGCCGCCCGGGCTGATGTCGAAGCCGCGCTCGGCGCGGACGAAGTCGAGGGGCTCGTTGAAGGAGGCCACGAAGGCGCCGTTATTGTCGCGCCACACCTCGCCGCGCCCGACGAAGGTGAGCCAGTTATTAAGCGTATAGGCGACATATTGAGCGCCGCCATAGCCTGTTGACCTCAAACCGTCGTCGTGGACGTAGTTGAGGTCGGTCGTGAAGGTGAGCTTATCGCTCGCCTTCCAGGTGATGACGCCGTCATTGATGTAGCGCAGGTCGTCATTGACGCTGTTGCCGAAGGCGCGCTTGGGGTTCTCCGGGCCAATATGGGTGAGGCCCATGATGGTGAGGTCGCCGCCGAGCAGGGTGAGCCCGACCCCACCCTGGCCGTGAAGAAGGGTATCGTTGTTCAGACCGTCGCCGCTGCTGCCGAGCCAGGCGTTCACGCCGGTATCGAGACCGGCATAGATGTCGAGTACCGAGTTGACATGCGTCGTCGTGAGAACGCCGGTGTGCTGGAACGGCACACCGAAATTGAAGATGTAGGAATGGGAGTAGAAGGAGTTCTGGGTGGCATCGATCGCCTCGGCGCTCATGGGCGAGGCGAACTGGCCGAGCTTCACATTCATGCCGCCATCGGTGAGGATCGGCAGATGGGCGCTACCATAGGCCTCGACGATGGCAATCTGGTTGGTGTCGTTGATGACCCAGTTGAACTGGCCGTAGACGTGGGTGAAGCGCGCATCCGAGCCGTATAGGCCCTGGAGCTTGAAGCCGAAATCATAGCCGGTTGCCTTGGGATCAAGTGGCCGCTCCGCGGTGACCATCAGCTGGTTGAGCGACGGCTCGTTGGTGTGGTCGTCGAAGAGCCGGCCGAAATTGCGGCGAGGTGCATTGGGATTGCCGGTGATCCCCGCCTCGAGATGGCCGTAGAGCTTGACCGCATCCAACCAGCCTGCGGGCGCCGCAGGCTGTTGGCCGGCATCGTTCGTCTGCGCGGGCTGGGCATTCTCCTCCGCCGCGCGGGCGGCGTCGGCCGCCCACGCCGTTCCGTCGGACGCGAAGGTGGACAAAAGGAGCAGCAGCCCTGCCGTCATGCCGGTCTCGCCATGGCTGGGGTGCTGCCGGTCCGCACGCTTTCTCATTACGCGATTCTCCCTCATTGTTCGCTCAAGGAGCGGCCGGCTCGAGCTCGACCGTAACGGCGTTCATGCCGCATCATGTCAGGGCCGCGCATCGATGAGCTCGATGCGCACGGGGACCAGCCCGCGTGCCTTGAAGTCGAGCAGCTCCGCGGCTTTCGCGGACAGGTCGATGACCCGGCCCGCGACATAGGGCCCACGATCATTGATGCGCGCGATGACGACGCGGTCGTTGCAGAGGTTGATGATGCGGACCCAGCTATTCATGGGCAGCGTGGCACGCGCCGCCGTGAGCGCATTCATATCGAAGATCTCGCCGCTCGCCGTCCGCCGGCCGTGATAGGGCCGGCCATACCAGGATGCAAGGCCCGTCACTTGGCTCGAGCAATCCGAGGACGGCTTCGGCCGGTGACGAGGCGGCGGGGCAAAGCAGGGCGGATGTGGATCCCGTTTCGGCGCCGCCGGCGACCAGGACAGGGCCTGGGCAGTGCTGGGCAAGGTCAAGAGCAAGGCAATGACTAGCCCCGCGAGGCCGATGCGGCGCAGGCGTCGATCCTGCGCGACGCATCGGGAGCGCGTGCGCAACGATGCGGCCACCTTCGCGGCCGGGGTGATGACGACCCGGATCGCGGTGAGTGCAAGCGCGGGCAGAATGTGCAGAAGCTGCCGGTTGAGCACGGTCCCTCACACCGGCGCCGCTCAATGGCGCCGAGATTGGAATACCGCTGCGCGCCGTAAAAAATCGATTTGAGTTTCGAGCCGCGAAAATAAAAGGCGAAGGCGCAGCGGGTATGGGATGCCGCGCGTCGGGCCATGCACGGGGTTGATCTGGGTCAACGAAACGACATGCCGGCGATGCTTAAATTCTTTGAGTGCTCGTGAAAGGCGGCCGATCTTTATGGGATTTTTATTCGCGGCGCGATTTCCATATCGATTTTTTATGCGCCTTTTCCCTAAGAGTGTCGTCGTCCGCGCCTCTGCTCCTGCGCATGTAACGGATGGCGTGTTGTCGCGCCGAAAGCGGGGCGGAGCCTTAAGGAAGAGGCGTCCATGCTCGACGTGATCATGCTGGCCCTGGGGTTGGGCTCCTTCGCCCTCCTCATCGGCTATGTCGTCCTCTGCGAAAAGCTATGAGGTCGCCGTGATGCTCGACTTCGTCCTCGGCGGTGTGGTCTCCCTCGGGCTGCTCGCCTATCTCGTCTACGCGCTCGTCCGCCCCGAGCGGTTCTGACCACGCGGGAAGCCTGCCATGACAATCAACGGATTGCTCCAGATCGCGATCTATTTTGCGATCATCTTGGCGCTCACCAAGCCATTGGGCGGCTACATGACGCGCGTCTTCCAGGGCGAGCGCACTTTCCTTTCGCCCGTCCTCCTGCCCCTGGAGCGGCTCTGCTATCGCCTCGCCGGAGTCGATGCGAAAGCCGAGCAGCACTGGACGATCTATGCGGTCGCCATGTTGCTCTTCAACCTTGCGGGCTTTCTTTTCCTCTACGCCCTCATGCGCCTCCAGAATCTCCTCCCCTTCAATCCCCAGAGCCTGGTGGCGGTGGCCCCGGACCTTTCATTTAATACGTCTGTCAGTTTCGTGACGAACACGAATTGGCAGAATTACGGCGGAGAGGGCACGCTGAGCTATCTCACCCAGATGCTCGGCCTCACCATGCACAATTTCGTCTCAGCCGCGACCGGCATCGCGCTCGCCATCGCGCTCATCCGCGGCTTCGTGCGCAAATCGGCGAAGAGCATCGGCAACTTCTGGGTCGATCTCACCCGCTGCGTGCTCTACATCCTGCTGCCCATCGCGGTCGTCGCCGCCTTGCTCCTCGTCTGGCAGGGCGTGCCGCAGAATCTCGGCGCCTACACCACGGCGACGACCCTCGAGGGGGCGAAGCAGGTGATCGCCCAGGGCCCCGTCGCCTCCCAGGAAGCCATCAAGATGCTGGGCACGAATGGCGGCGGCTTCTTCAACGCCAACTCGGCCCATCCCTTCGAGAACCCGACGGCGCTCAGCAACCTCCTCGAGATGCTGCTGATGATCATGCTGGGTGCCGGGCTCACCAACGTCTTCGGGCGCATGGTGGGCCGCGAGATGCAGGGCTGGGCCCTCTTCGGCGCCATGGCGATCCTCTCGATCGCCGGCGTCCTCGTCATCTATGGCGCCGAGAGCGCCGGGAATCCGGCCTTCGCCGCCTTCGGCGTCGACCAGGCCCCGAGCGCGCTTCAGTCCGGCGGCAACATGGAGGGCAAGGAGGTGCGCTTCGGCATCGCCGAGACCGCGCTCTTTGCCGACGTCACGACTGACGCGTCCTGCGGCGCCGTGAACGCCATGCATGACAGCTTCACGCCCCTGGGCGGCATGATCCCGCTCATCAACATGCAGCTCGGCGAGATCATCTTTGGCGGCGTCGGCTCCGGTCTCTATGGCATGCTGCTCTTCGCCATCGTCGCCATGTTCATCGCCGGGCTCATGGTCGGGCGAACGCCGGAATACGTGGGAAAGAAGCTCGAATCCCGCGATGTGAAGATGACCATGCTGGCGCTCCTCTGCCTGCCCTTCTCGAATCTCGGCTTCACCGCCCTTGCGACGGCGCTGCCGGCGGGGCTTGCCGGCATCGCTAATCAGGGACCGCACGGCTTCAGCGAGATCCTCTACGCCTTCACCTCGACGACGGCGAACAACGGCAGCGCCTTCGCCGGCCTGAGCGGGAACACCCTCTTCTACAATCTCACCCTCGCCTTCGCGATGCTGATCGGTCGCTTCGCTATGATCGTGCCGATGCTGGCCGTAGCGGGATCGCTCGCGCAGAAGAAGCTGGTGCCCGCCTCCTCGGGCACCTTTCCGACCGATAACGGCCTGTTCGTTGCCTTGCTCCTGGGCGTGATCCTCATCGTCGGCGGCCTCACCTTCTTCCCGGCCCTGGCGCTCGGCCCCATCGTCGAGCACACGCTCATGCACGCCGGCACCCTGTTCTAGAGGAACGACCATGGACATTTTGACCAATCAAGCCCTGCCCGGCGCAAGCCGGCGGCACGGTTCTGGCGACAGGAGGCACGGCAAGGGGCCGGCGGCGGGCGTGAACCGCGAAATCCTCGCGACGGCGATCAGCGACGCCTTCCGCAAGCTCGATCCCCGTAGCCTCGTCAAGAACCCGGTGATGTTCGCCGTCGAGGTCGTGGCGGCGCTGACGACAATTCTTCTCATCCGCGACCTCGCAACGGGCGGCGGCCAGATCGGTTTCAGCGCGCAGATTATCGGCTGGCTGTGGTTCACCGTCGTCTTCGCGAATTTCGCCGAGGCGATCGCGGAAGGTCGTGGCAAGGCTCAGGCGGAGGCGCTGCGGCGCACCCGCACCGAGACCAAGGCGAAGAAGCTGCGCGCCGTGGAGTCGCGCGCTTATGACGAGGTCTCGGCCCTCAAGCTGAAGCAGGGGGACATGATTCTCGTCGAGGCCGGCGACGTCATCCCCGGCGACGGCGACGTGGTGGAGGGAATCGCCTCGGTCGATGAATCGGCGATTACCGGCGAATCAGCCCCGGTGATCCGCGAAAGCGGCGGCGACCGCTCCGCCGTCACCGGCGGCACCCGCGTGCTCTCCGATTGGCTCATCGTGAGGATCACGGCGTCGCCGGGCTCGACTTTCCTCGATCGCATGATTGCCCTCGTGGAGGGCGCCGTGCGTCAGAAGACGCCGAACGAGATCGCGCTCAACATCCTGCTCGCGGGGATGACGATCATCTTTCTCTTCGTGGTCGTCACCATTCCCGCCTTTGCCGCCTATGCCAAGGGGCACGTCTCCGTGCTCGTCCTGGTGGCGCTCTTCGTCACCTTAATCCCAACGACGATCGGCGCGCTGCTCTCGGCGATCGGCATCGCCGGCATGGATCGTCTGGTCAAGTTCAACGTGCTCGCCATGTCTGGCCGCTCCGTCGAGGCGGCGGGCGACGTCGACACACTCCTCCTCGACAAGACGGGCACTATCACCCTCGGCAACCGCCAGGCAACTGAGCTCATTCCGGTCCCGGGGGTGAGCGAGACCGAGCTCGCCGATGCGGCGCAGCTCGCCTCCTTCAGCGACGAGACCCCGGAGGGCCGCTCGATCGTGGTGCTGGTGAAGGAGAGATACGGGCTGCGCGGCCGCGAGATGGCACCGCTCAATGCGCGCTTCGTCAAGTTTACCGCGCAGACGCGCATGAGCGGCATCGATCTCGAGGGTGCGTCGATCCGCAAGGGGGCGGTCGAGGCGATCGTCGAGCATGTGCGCCAGGTCACCAGGAATCCCCGCATGCCGGTGCCGACCGAGCTCGCGCAAATCTCCGAGCGGATCTCGCGCGCCGGCGGCACGCCGCTCGCCGTGGCCAAGGACGGCCGCGTGCTCGGCGTCATTCATCTCAAGGACATTGTCAAGGGTGGCATCCACGAGCGCTTCAACGAGCTCCGCCGCATGGGCATCCGCACGGTCATGATCACCGGCGACAACCCGTTGACGGCGGCGGCGATCGCCGCCGAGTCCGGGGTCGACGACTTCCTCGCCCAGGCGACGCCCGAGGACAAGCTGCGCCTTATCCGCAAGGAGCAGGCCAAGGGCAAGCTCGTTGCCATGTGCGGCGACGGCACGAACGACGCGCCGGCGCTGGCCCAAGCCGATGTCGGGGTCGCCATGCAGACGGGCACCCAGGCGGCGCGCGAGGCCGGCAACATGGTCGACCTCGACTCCGATCCGACCAAGCTCATCGAGATCGTCATGATCGGCAAGCAGCTCCTTATCACCCGCGGCGCGCTCACCACCTTCTCGATCGCCAACGACGTCGCCAAGTATTTCGCCATCATCCCGGCGATGTTCGCCGCCTTCTATCCCAGCCTCGGCATCATCAACGTGATGCACCTGGCGACGCCGGAGAGCGCCATCCTCTCGGCGATCATCTTCAACGCGCTTATCATCATCGCCCTCATTCCCCTCGCGTTGCGCGGCGTGAAGTATCGCCCCGAGAGCGCGTTCCGGCTGCTGAGCCGCAACCTCCTCGTCTACGGCATCGGCGGCGTCATCATCCCCTTCATCGGCATCAAGGCCATCGACCTCGTGGTCAATGCCGTCGGCCTCGTCTGAGGAGCATGCCATGCTCAAGGAAGTCCGTCTCGCCATCGTCCTGCTTCTTCTGCTCGCGGCGCTGACGGGACTCGCCTATCCCCTCGCCATTACCGCAATCGCGGAGATCATCTTCCCCTGGCAGGCCCATGGCAGCTTGGTGGAGAAGGACGGCAAGGTGATCGGCTCCGCCCTCATCGGCCAGAACTTCACCGCGGACAGATATTTCCACGGCCGCCCTTCGGCGATCACGGCGCCCGATCCGAAGGACCCGTCGAAGACGGTCGCGACGCCCTATGACGCGAGCAACTCGATGGGCTCCAATGCCGGGCCGACGAACAAGGATTTCGTCGACGGCGTGAAGGCAGCCGCCGCCGAGCTCCACAAGGAGAACCCGGCGGCGCCAGTGCCTGTCGATCTCGTGACCTCATCCGGCAGCGGCCTGGATCCGGACATCACCCCGGCGGCGGCGCGGTTCCAGGTTCCGCGGGTCGCAAAGGCGCGCGGCATGTCCGAGACCGCTCTGGCGACGCTCGTGGAAAAGCATACCGCGGGGCGCGTCCTCGGCATTTTCGGCGAGCCGCGCGTCAACGTGCTCGCCCTCAACATGGCGCTCGACGCCCAAAGCGGAAAATAGATGCCGCTTGCCCCTTGGCGACCGAAGGGGCGTCGGATGCCGCGAAAGATCGGCTATAATCCGCCCGGGAGCCTGCGCACCCTCGCTGGAACGGGTGGATTGGATTGCGATGAGCTCGACCGATCAGCCGGATCGTGAGCAGCGTCCCTCGCCGGACGCCTTGCTGGCGGCGGCGCGGGCGGAGCGTCGCGGCAAGCTCAAGATCTTCCTGGGTGCCGCCCCGGGGGTCGGCAAGACCTATGAGATGCTGACCGCAGCGGCGGCGCGGAAGCGGGAAGGGGTGGATATGGTGATCGGCGTGGTCGAGACCCATGGCCGCGTCGAGACCGAGCGTCTCCTGCGCGGCCTCGAGATCGTGCCGCGCCGCCGCGTCGACTATCGCGGCCGCATCCTCGAGGAGATGGATCTCGATGCCCTTTTGGCGCGCGCCCCCCGGCTCGCCCTCGTCGACGAGCTCGCCCACAGCAATGCGCCGGGCTCCCGCCATCCCAAGCGCTGCATGGATGTCGAGGAGCTGCTTGCCGCAGGCATCGACGTCTATACCACCCTCAACATTCAGCATGTCGAGAGCCTGAACGACGTGGTGGCGCAGATCACGCGCATCCGCGTGCGCGAGACGGTGCCAGACAGCATCATCGACCGCGCCGACGAGATCGAGGTGGTGGACCTCACCCCGGAGGACCTGATCCAGCGCCTGCACGAGGGCAAGGTTTACGTGCCGCACCAGGCGCAGCGCGCGCTCAGGCACTATTTCTCGCCGGGCAATCTCACTGCCTTGCGCGAGCTCGCCTTGCGCCGCACGGCGCAGCGCGTCGACGACCAGATGCTCACCTATATGCAGGCGCATGCCATCGCCGGCCCCTGGGCCGTGGGCGAGCGCGTGCTCGTCTGCATCAGCGAGAGCCCCGTCTCGGCCCAGGTCGTGCGCCGGGGCAAGCGCATCGCCGATCAGCTCAAGGCGAGCTGGACGGTCCTCTATATCGAGGCCGCGCGCCACCAGCGCCTTTCGGAAGTCGAGCGTGACCGCATCGCCGACACGCTGCGCCTTGCCGAGCAGCTCGGCGCCGAGGCCATCACCATTCCCGGCAACAACGTCGTCAATGACATCCTCGCTTATGCCCGCGCCAACAACGTGACGCGCATCATCCTCGGCAAGTCGAGCCGCTCCCGCTGGTTCGAGATGCTGCACGGCTCCGTCGTCCACGATCTGGTGCGGCGGGCCGGCGAGATCAGCATCGAGGTGGTGGCGAGCCGGGGCGAGGCGCTGCCGGAGAAGACGGTCGAGAGCCGCGCCCCGAGCGAGCCCTTCGATCCCGTTCCCTATCTCGTGGGAACGGCGACCATGGCGCTGGCCCTTCTTGCCGCTTTCGCGCTCAGCCAGGCTGTCTCGGTTCCCAATCTCTCCCTCGTCTTCCTGCCGGCCATCCTCTTCACCGCGGTCGCCTACGGGCTGTGGCCCTCGCTCTACGTGTCCCTGCTCAGCGTGCTCGCCTATAACTTCTTTTTCCTGCCGCCCATCTACACCTTCACCATCTCCGATCCGGCCAATGTCGTCGCTCTCATCTTCTTCAGCATGGTCGCGGTGCTGACGAGCAATCTCACGGCGCGCACCCGCAGCCAGGTGATTGCGGCCCAGAACCGCGCCAAGGCCACGGCGGAGCTCTTCGCCTTCAGCCGCAAGCTCGCGGCGACGGGCGATCTCGACGACCTCCTGTGGGCGTTCTGCTACCAGGTGGCCTCGATGCTCAAGGTGCGCGTCGTCGTGCTGCTGCCGGAGAAGAGCGGTGCTATCGCCGTGCGCGCCGGCTATCCGCCCGAGGATGAGCTCGACGATGGCGACATCGCCGCGGCGAAATGGAGCTGGGACCACAACCAGGCGGCGGGGCGCGCCTCGAATACGCTGCCGGGGGCGAAGCGGCTGTTTCTCCCGTTGCGCACCGGGCGCGGCATCATCGGCGTCCTCGGCATCGACCGCGACCGGCCCGGGCCGCTCTTGACGCCCGACGAGCGGCGGCTCCTCGACGCGCTTGCAGATCTCGCCGCCGTCGCCATCGAGCGCATTCGTCTCGTCGCCGACATGGACGAGGCGCGCATCTTCGCCGAGACGGAGCGGCTGCGCTCGACCCTCCTGACCTCGATCTCCCATGACCTGAAGACGCCGCTCGCCTCGATCATCGGCGCCGGCACCACCCTTGCCGGGCTCGCCAGTGGCGGCAACCCGGCGCAGTGCGAGCTGATCGCCACCATCCGGGACGAGGCGGAGCGGCTCAACCGCTTCGTCGCCAACCTCCTCGACATGACGCGGCTCGAATCCGGCGCACTCGACGTGAGGTGCGAGATGCTCGATTCGGGCGAGCTCCTCGAGACGGCGCTCAGGCGGGCGGCGCGGCTCCTTGCGCATCATCGCATCGAGGTTGAGGTCGAGCCCGGCCTGCCGCTGATCTCGACCGATGGCGCACTCTTCGAGCAGGCCCTCTTCAACCTCCTCGACAATGCCGCCAAATATGCGCCGCCCGGGTCCCGCATCCGCCTCTCCGCGCGCCGGCAGGGAGACAAGCTCACCGTCACGGTCGCCGACGAGGGACCGGGAATCCCGCCCGATCAGCTCGAGCGCATCTTCGACAAGTTTCATCGCGCCATCGAGGGCGACCGCCGACCCGCGGGCACCGGGCTCGGCCTCGCCATCTGTCGCGGCTTTATCGAGAGCCTCGGCGGCCAGGTCACCGCCGCCAACCGCGCCGATCGCAGCGGCGCCCTCTTCACCATCACCCTGCCCCTCGCCGCCGCGGCGAGCGATGCGCCGGCCATCGTCTCATGAGCCGGGCCCATCGCATCCTCGTGGTCGACGACGAGCAGGCGATCCGGCGCCTTCTCGCCGTCGGCCTCGCGGCCCAGGGCTATGTCACGAGCGAGGCCGCGGACGGGGCCGAGGCTATCGCCAAGGCGGCGGCGGAGAAGCCGGACCTCGTGATCCTCGATCTCGGGCTTCCCGACATGGACGGAAACGAGGTGATCCGGCGCCTGCGGCGCGTCTCCGCGACGCCGATCATCGTGCTCTCGGTGCGCAACGACGAGAAGGGCAAGGTCCTGGCCCTCGATCTCGGCGCCGACGACTACGTGACCAAGCCCTTCGGCATGGAGGAGCTCGTCGCCCGCATCCGCACAGCACTTCGTCGCCGTTGGCAGGAGCAGGGGGTGGCGCCGGTGTATCGCGCGGGCGAGCTCAGCGTCGATCTCGTGCACCGGCGCGTTGCCGTGGCGGAGCGGGAGGTCAAGCTCTCGGCCAAGGAATACGACCTGCTCAAGCTCCTCGTCACCCAGGCGGGCAAGGTGCTCACTCACAATTTCATCCTGCGCGAGGTCTGGGGGCCGGCCCATACCGAGGATGTTCAGTATCTCCGCGTCTATATCCGCACCTTGCGCCACAAGCTCGGCGACGATCCCGCGCAGCCCCGCTATATCCAGACCGAGATGGGGGTGGGCTACCGGCTGCGGGCGGCCGACGAGGCCGCGGTACCCGGCTGACGGTCGTCGTACCGTCATGGTATTCTGCGACCGGGAGGCCGAAACAAGAATTCGCCGCGGGGGCGTTTGCGTTTCGATTGAATTGCCGGGAGAACGTGTCATTCCTGCGGAAGCGGAAATCCAGTAAAGCCTGGGCCCCCGGCTTGCGCGGGGGCGGCGATCACGGCGCTTCAAGCCAAACGGAGGCGCTCAACTCCGGAAGATCGGACGGCGGGCAAGGGAACGAGGCGAGTGCAGGCAGTTTCTCTTCAGGACGTGAGCAAGGCCTGGGCGACCGGGCGCGCGGTGGACCGGGTCAGCTTCGAGGCCGAGGCGGGGTCGCTCCTCGTGCTGCTCGGCCCCTCGGGCTGCGGGAAGTCGACGACGCTCCGCCTCATCGCCGGGCTCGAGCAGGTCGACGAGGGCCGCATCCTCATCGCCGGCCGCGACGTGACGGCGCTGCCGCCCGCCAAGCGGCGCATCGCCATGGTATTCCAGTCCTACGCGCTCTTTCCCCATCTCACCGTCGCCGAGAACATCCTGTTCGGCCTCGAGGTGCGCGGCACGCCGAAGCGGGAAGCGCAGGCGCGCATGGCGCGCGTGGTCGAGCTGCTCGGCCTCGGCCCGCTTCTCGCGCGCAAGCCGTCCCAGCTCTCGGGCGGCCAGCAGCAACGCGTCGCGCTGGGACGCGCCATCATCGCCGAGCAACCGGTCTGCCTCATGGACGAGCCGCTCTCCAACCTCGACGCCCAGCTTCGGCAGGACATGCGCCGCGAGATCAGAGCGCTCCAGCAGAAGCTCGGCATGACCATGGTCTATGTCACCCACGACCAGTCGGAGGCCATGAGCATGGCCGACCGCGTCGTCCTGCTCCGCAGCGGCCGGGTCGAGCAGGACGCCCCGCCGGCGGCGCTCTATGCGCGCCCGGCGACCCTCTTCGCCGCGCGCTTCATCGGCACGCCGCCTATGAACATCCTGCCGCTTGCCGACGGTCCCGCCGGCGCCATCGTTGCCGGGAGCGACGGGCCGCCCGTCCTTGAAGGCCGCGGCGACGGCTTCGCGCTCGGGCTGCGCCCCGAGGAGATCAGCCTGGGCGACGGCGACGGGCTGCCGGCGGGGGTGATCGCCGTCGAATATCTCGGCGCCGATTCGATCATCACCACGGTGGTTGGGACGGCGAGCGTCGCCCTGCGCGTGCCGGGCAGGGCCGCGGTGGGTCCGGGGGCCGCCATCCGGCTGCATTGGTCCCCCGAGGCCGTGCATGTCTTCGAGATCGCCGGCGGCACGCGCGTCGAGCGACGCGCGACGATTGCGGCCGGCGAGCGGCGGGTCCGCGCTTGAGGTATCGGTCAATGGCGAACCAGAATTTTGCATCCCTTGCGAACGAGGCGGCCGTATCCATCTATAGTCGTTCAACGCATTCCCACGTCATGCGCAAACTTGTTCCGCGCATCCACGACTTCATTTCAGTGAAAGACGCGGGTGGCCGGGCCAAGCCCGGCCACGACGGCTCGGGTCTCGTCGTCAATATGAATGGGCCAGGTATCGGGGGAGGAGAAGCATGACAACGGCATGGAAGCGGCTTGCGGGGGCGGGGTTGCTGGCAGCGGGGCTGGCGTGGAGCGGGCAGGCGGCCGACGCCGCCACGACGCTGCAATTCTACTATCCGGTCGCGGTAGGCGGCCCAATCACCAAGATCGTCGACGGCATGGTCGCGGATTTCGAGAAGGCCCATCCCGACATCAAGGTGACGCCAATCTATGCCGGCACCTACCAGGACACCATCGCCAAAGTGCTGACCGCGATGAAGGGGGGCGACGTGCCCCAGGTCGCGGTAATGCTGTCGGCGGATCTCTTCACCCTGATCGACGAGGACGCGATCACGCCCATCGACGCCCTTGCCAAGACGCCTGCCGACAAGGCGTGGATGAGCGGCTTCTATCCCGCCTTCATGGAGAACAGCCGCACCGGCGGCAAGACCTGGGCGATTCCCTTCCAGCGCTCGACCGTGGTGATGTATTGGAACAAGGAGGCCTTCAAGGAGGTCGGGCTCGATCCCGATCACGCGCCGGCCACCTGGGACGAGCTCGTCGACTACGGCAAGAAGCTCACCAAGCGCGACGCCGGCGGCAACGTCACCCAATGGGGAGTTGAGATTCCGTCCTCCGGCTTTCCCTATTGGCTCTTCCAGGGACTTACCACGGAAAACGACGTGCGGCTGATGAACGAAGCCGGCACCGAGACCTATTTCGACAAGCCTGCGGTGATCGAGGCGCTGCAATACTGGGTCGACCTCAGCCGCAAATACAAGATCCAGCCGCCGGGCATCATCGAATGGGGCACCACGCCGCGCGACTTCTTCGAGCGCAAGACCGCGATCATGTGGACGACGACGGGCAATCTTACCAATGTGCGCAAGAACGCGAAGTTTCCTTTCGGCGTCGCCATGCTGCCGGCGAAGAAGCGCCGTGGCTCGCCGACAGGCGGGGGCAATTTCTACATCTTCAAGAAGTCGAGCCCGGCGCAGCAGCAGGCGGCGCTCACCTTCGTCGAGTGGATGACCTCGCCGGAGCGCGCCGCGCAATGGGGCATCGACACGGGCTATGTCGCGGTCTCGCCCGCGGCCTGGGAGACGCCGGCGATGAAGGCCTATGTTAAGGACTTCCCGCCAGCCGCGGTGGCGCGCGACCAGCTTCAATACGCGGTCGCCGAGCTCTCCACCCACGACAATCAGCGTGTCACCAAGGCGCTCAACGACGGCTTGCAGGCGGCCCTCACCGGCGCCAAGACGCCGGCCCAGGCGATGAAGGACGCCCAGGCCGAGGCCACGCGCCTGCTGCGGCCCTATAAATAGGCGAAGGCAGCGTGACCATCGAGGCGAGGATCGCGGCGGCGGGCGGCGAGGGGAAGACCGCCCGCGCGCCGGCGACCCGCGAGCGCGCCGCGCCGATCGCGCTCCAAATCTATGGCTGGCTCCTCCTGCTGCCGGCGGCGGTGCTGCTCGTCGCCTTCACCCACTACCCGGCCATCTCCACCTTCCTCCATAGCTTCTTCTCGACCCCGAAGGGGAGCCGGCCGAGCCGCTTCGTGGGCCTCGATAATTACCAGGCCATGCTCGCCGATCCGGTGTTCTGGCAGGCCCTCGGCAACAACATCGTCTACGCCATCGGCACGATCCCCGTCTCGATCGCTTTGGCACTCCTCATGGCGGTCTGGGTCAACGGCAAGCTCAGGGGCCGCGGGCTCCTGCGCCTCGCCTATTTCGCGCCGACCGTGCTGCCGATGATCGCCGTCGCCAATATATGGCTCTTCTTCTATACGCCAGGCTACGGACTGGTGGACCAGCTCGGCGGGCTCCTCGGCTTCGGCGCCCATAACTGGCTCGGCGACCGCCGCACGGCGCTGCCCTGCCTTATGGTGGTGACGGTGTGGAAGGAGGCGGGCTTCTTCATGATCTTCTATCTCGCGGCCTTGCAACAGATCCCGCCCGTGCTCGCCGAGGCTGCGGCCATCGAGGGGGCCTCGCGCTGGAAATTCTTCCGCCGCGTCACCTTTCCCCTCCTCATGCCGACGACCCTCTTCATTCTCGTCAATGCGGTGATCAACGCTTTCCGAATGGTCGACCATATCGTGGTGATGACCCGCGGCGGCCCCGAGAACTCGACCGAGCTCCTGCTCTTCTACATCTACGAGGTCGCCTTCAAATATTGGGATACCGCCTATGGCGCGGCCCTCACCATGGTGCTGCTGGCGATCCTCGGCCTCCTCGCCCTCGGCCAGTTCCTCTATCTCGATCGCCGGGTGCATTACCGATGACGGGCGCCATGACTGCGGGCGGGCTCGGTAGGGGGGTGGAGACGATCGGCGCCTGGCTCCTCGGCGTCTTATGGGCGGCACCACTCCTTTATGCCGTGTGGACGGCCTTCCACCCGAGCGACTACGCCGTGCATTTCTCGCCCTTTGCGCCGCTGACTTTGACGAACTTCGCGAAGGCCTGGCAGGCGGCACCCTTCGCGCGCTATTTCCTCAACAGCTTCATCCTCGTCACCTCGGTCCTCGCGGCCCAGCTCGTGCTCTGCACCTTGGCCGCCTATGCCTTCGCGCGCTTCGCCTTCGCCGGGCGCAGCCTCGTCTTCCTTCTCGTGCTGGTGCAGCTCATGGTCATGCCCGACGTGCTCATCGTCGAGAACTACCGCACCATGCGCGGGCTCGGCCTCGTCGACAGCATTCTCGGCATCGGGCTTCCCTATATGGCCTCGGCCTTCGGCATCTTCCTGCTGCGCCAGACCTTCAAGAGCATCCCCAAGGAGCTCGACGAGGCGGCGCGCGTCGAAGGGGCGAGCTATCTCCAGCTCTTGCGCCGGGTCTACGTCCCCCTCGCCAAGCCCGTCTATATCGCCTATGGCCTCGTCTCGGTGAGCTACCACTGGAACAACTTCCTATGGCCTCTCATCATCACCAACTCGGTGACGACGCGGCCGGTGACGGTGGGGCTCTCGGTCTTCGCCTCGACCGATCAGGGGATCGATTGGTCCGTCATCACCGCCGCAACCCTGCTCTCGACGGCGCCGCTCCTCATCGCCTTCCTTCTCTTCCAGCGCCAATTCGTGCAAAGCTTCATGCGCGCAGGCATCCGCTGAGGGCGAGGCGGCAAAGGGGTCGGCGCGCGTGCCTTCATCGTCGATTGAGACTGCGAGAACTCCCATGACGGCCGAGCCTTCCTTGTCCGGCGACTTCGCCGCCCTGCCGGCGCTCGCGGCGCTGCAAGCCGCACGCTGGCGCGAGCAGGCGGCTTACGTCGCCGCCCATTCTCCCTTCTTCCAGCGGCTGTGGCGTGGCGCAGCACCACCCCGGGATCTCGCCGATCTCCCCGCACTGCCCTTCTGCGACAAGGCGATGCTGCGTGAGAGCCAGGCGGCCCATCCGCCCTTCGGCGATTATCTCGCCGCTCCCGACGCGAAGGTGGCGCGGCTGCACCGCACCTCGGGCACCACGGGCCAGGCGATGAACCTGGCGCTGAGCGCCGACGACGCTGCCCTGACCGCCGAGATCGGCGGCCGCGCTCAGCGCGCCGCGGGGCTCGGCCCCGGCCATCGCGTCGTGCATTGCCTCAATTATCAGCTCTGGATGGGCGGCTTGACCGACCACCTCACCCTCGAGGCGACGGGGGCCACGGTCATCCCCTTCGGCGTCGGCGGCAGCGCGCTTCTCGTGCGCACCATCCGCGAGCTCGGCATTACCGCGATCTCCTGCACGCCCTCCTATCCCGCCGTTCTCGAGCAGGTGATCGCCGAGAATTTCCCCGGCCTCGCGCCGCGCGGCCTCGGGCTTAAGCTCGGCCTCTTCGGCGGCGAGGCGGGGCTCGACGACCCCAATCTGCGCGCGCGTCTGGAGACGGTCTGGGGGCTCAAGCCGCGCAACGCGAATTACGGCGTCTCCGACGTGCTGTGCAATTTCGCCGGGCAATGCGAGGCGCAGAACGACCTGCATCTCGTCGCCCTCGACGCGCTCTATCCCGAGTTGATCGAGCCCGAGTCCGGGAAGGCGCTCTCCTGGGAAGCGGGGCAGCAGGGGGAGCTCGTGCTCACCCACCTGCGCAAGGAGTGCCAGCCTCTGGTGCGCTTCCGCACTGGCGACCTCGTCGCGCTCACGGAAACGGCCCCCTGCGCCTGCGGGCGGACGGCGCCCCGCTTCCGCGTCATCGGGCGCAGCGACGACATGGTGGTGGTGCGCGGCCTCAACGTCTTCCCGACGGCGGTCGCGGCGATCCTCACCGGCTTTGCCGCGCTTTCCGGCGAGTATCGCATCCGCCTGCGCGGGCCCGGGCCTTATGACCGGCTGCCGGTCGAGGCGGAGCTGGCGCCGGGCGAGGTGCTGCGCGAGGCGCTCGCCCGCGAGATCGAGGCGGCGATCAAGCGCGACATCCGCGTGACGGCCGCGGTGACCTTGCTGCCGCCGCGCAGCCTGCCGCGCACCGAGGGCAAGACCAGGCGGGTGATCCGGGAGCAAGCGACATGAGCGAGGCCGTGCTGCGCGAGGCGAGAGACGGGGTGTGCACGATCACGCTCAATCGGCCGGATCGCCTTAATGCCATCAATCCGGACCTGCTTGCCGGGCTCGTCGCGGCGCTGCGCGCGGCGAACGCGGACGATTCCGTGCGCGCGATCGTGCTGCGCGGCGCCGGGCGCGCCTTCTGCGCCGGCGACGATCTCAAGGAGTTCGACGCCCAGGCCCGCTCGCCCGCCATGACCCGCGCCTATGTCGAGCAGATCCAGTCGGTCACGCGCGCCATCGTGCTCGGCGACAAGATGGTGGTGGGCGCCATCCATGGCTGGGCCGTGGGCGGCGGCCTCGAATGGCTGATCAATTGCGATCTCGCCATCCTCGCCGAGGGCACGCGCTGCTTCTTCCCGGAGGTGTCTCTCGGCCTCTTCGTGACGGGTGGCGTGACGGCGCTGCTGCCGCGCCTCGTGGGGCTCCAGAAGGCGCGCGAGCTGATCCTCTTCGGCGAGCGCTTCGACGCCCGCGCGGCGCTCGCCATGGGGCTCGCCTGGAAGGTCGTGCCCGAGGCCGGGCTCGCCGCGGAGGCCGAGGCGACGGCGCGGCGCATCGCCGCCATGCCGCCTGCCGCGGTCCGCGACCTGAAGCGCGTCCTCAATCGCGCCTGCGCCCTCGACGTCGAGGCCGCCATGAGCCTCGAGACCGACGCCACGGTGCGCGGCTTCCTCGATCCCGCGACCCGGGCGCGGGTTGCGAAATTCGGAAAATAGCCGCGGTCGGCCCAGCTATTAACAAGCGCGCGGCGGCCGCCTATAGTGCCCTGAGCCTCGTCAACGAATCCTCAGGGAGAAGCTCCCATGCAGCTCAGGGACAAGAGCCTGTTCCGCCAGAAATGCTATGTCGACGGCGCCTGGACGGACGCCGACGGCAAGGCGACGGTCACGATCCGGAACCCGGCGAACCAGGAGGCGCTGGGCACCGTGCCAGTGATGGGAGCGGCCGAGACGCGGCGCGCAATCGAGGCGGCGGAGAAGGCCCTTCCCGCCTGGCGCGCCAAGACCGCCAAGGAGCGCGCTTCGGTCCTGCGCAAATGGGCGGACCTCATGCTGCAGAACGCCGAGGATCTCGCCGCCATCATGACCCTCGAGCAGGGCAAGCCCTTGGCCGAGGCGAAGGGCGAGATCGTCTATTCGGCCTCGTTTCTCGAGTGGTTCGCCGAGGAGTGTAAGCGCATCTATGGCGACACGATTCCCCAGCACCAGGCGGACAAGCGCCTCGTCGTGGTGAAGCAGCCGATCGGCGTCTGCGCCGCGATCACGCCGTGGAACTTTCCCTCGGCCATGATCACGCGCAAGGCGGGCCCCGCCATTGCCGCGGGCTGCACCATGGTGGTGAAGCCGGCCCCCCAGACGCCTTATTCGGCCCTCGCCCTTTGCGAGCTCGCCGAGCGCGCGGGCCTGCCCAAGGGGGTGCTGAGCATCGTCACCGGCGACGCGGCGGCCATCGGCAAGGAGATGACATCGAGCCCCATCGTGCGCAAGTTCAGCTTCACCGGCTCGACGGCGGTGGGCAAGCTCCTGCTGCAGCAATGCGCCGGCACGGTGAAGAAGGTCTCCCTCGAGCTCGGCGGCAACGCGCCCTTCATCGTCTTCGACGATGCCGATCTCGACGCGGCGGTCGAGGGGGCGATGGCCTCCAAATACCGCAACACCGGGCAGACCTGCGTCTGCGCCAATCGCATCTTCGTGCAGTCGGACGTCTATGAGGAGTTCTCGGCGAAGCTCGCCCAGGCGGTGAGCGCGCTCAAGGTCGGCAACGGGCTCGAGCCCGGCGTCACGCAAGGCCCGCTCATCAGTGTCCAAGCTCTCGAGAAGGTGGAGCGCCATGTCTCCGACGCCGTGTCCAAGGGCGCCCGCATCGTGGTGGGCGGCAAGCGTCACGCCCTCGGCGGCACCTTCTACGAGCCCACGGTGCTCGCCGATGTGCGGCCGAACATGATCCTCGCCCGGGAGGAGACCTTCGGGCCGGTCGCCCCGCTCTTCCGCTTCGACACCGAGGACGAGGCGGTGAAGCTCGCCAACGACACCGAATACGGCCTCGCCAGCTATTTCTACGGGCGCGATATCGGCCGCATCTGGCGCGTCGCCGAGGCGCTCGATTACGGCATGGTCGGCATCAATACCGGCATCATCTCGACGGAGATCGCCCCCTTCGGCGGCGTCAAGGAGTCCGGCCTCGGCCGCGAGGGCTCGAAATACGGCATCGAGGAGTTCCTCGAGGTCAAGTATCTCTGCATGGGCGGCATAGACCGCTAGCGCGAAATAAGCTCGGGTTAGATCGCGAGCCAATGCCCGTCATTCCCGCGCAGGCGTAGGGCTGCCAGGGAAAAATGTTTCTGCTCGCTGAGTGAGTCGATCTCCAGCAGCAAAATCACTTACTGTCGTCACGCGCGGGCCCCCGGGTCCGGCCAACGGCCGGCCCGAGGACAAGCTTCACGTCCCGCGCGTCCACGCCTTCTTTCTTCGGATTGTAAGGCGTAGATGACCGGCACGGAGGCCGGTCATGACGGCAAGAGCGAGTCTCTCATCCGACTTTGCAGCCCAATGCGCGTCCCCGGACAACCCGGCACGCAAGCGGGAATACGGTGATTTTCTGGGCCAAGCTGCGCGGGGGCGACGAATAATGAGCCCGAAAATACGCGCTTGCGCGCGCGATCCTTGCCATGCTCAGGATCCTGCGCACCTCTCGACGGCTTCGCCAAATAAAAAAGCCCCGCCGGAGGCGCAGGGAGTTGCCTCCGGCAGGGTTAGTGTCCGCATCTTCGCGAAGGCCCGTCGGCGCAGATCGCGTCGCCGGGCAGATGGCGAGGTCTCGACATCGCCAAATAATGGATGTAAGCATAGCGAAAGATTTTGGAAAAACAACCGGGAGGAGGGAGAATTCCGAGCCTTTACCCTTGGGGAAATGTCAAGCTATGTTGCCGCACCTCTCAGCGCCCTCTTGAACGTTGACGCGAAGCTTGTAGCGTGGGAATCTGCGTTTCACGTTCTTGCGCTTGATAATTGATAATTACTAGGGAGTACTACCAAATGAGCCATCCATCATTGCGCACGGCCCTCCTGGCCGCGGCGGCGCTTGCCGTGTCCGGTGCCATCGGGGCGGCCGGCTTCGCCACGCCGGCGCGCGCCGACGTGCTGGTCGCGACTGTGGGCCCGATGACGGGCGAATACGCCTCGTTCGGCGAGCAGATGCGCCGCGGCGCCGAGCAGGCGGTCAAGGATATCAACGCCAAGGGCGGCGTGCTCGGCCAGAAGGTCAAGCTCGAAATCGGCGACGATGCCTGCGATCCCAAGCAGGCCGTTGCCGTCGCCAACAAGCTGGCGAGTGAAGGCGTCAAGTTCGTCGACGGCCATTACTGCTCCGGCTCCTCGATCCCCGCCTCGGCGGTCTATCACGAGGAGAACATCCTCCAGATTACGCCGGCCTCGACCAATCCGGCACTGACCGACGACGCGGCCAAGAAGGGCTGGAGGAACATCTTCCGCACCTGCGGCCGCGACGACGCCCAGGGCGCCTTCGCCGGCGCCTGGATCGCCCAGCACTACAAGGGCAAGAAGGTGGCGATCCTCGACGACAAGACGGCCTATGGGGCCGGGCTCGCCCAGCAGACCCTGGCGAACATGGAGAAGAACGGCCTGAAGCCGGCCATGGTCGAGCACTACACCGCGGGCGAGAAGGACTATTCGGCGCTCGTCAGCCGCATGAAGGCGGCGGGGATCGATGTCTTCTACATCGGCGGCTATCACACCGAGGCGGGGCTGATGGTGCGCCAGGCGCGGGAGCAGGGCTGGAACGCCCAGCTCATCTCCGGCGACGCCCTCGTGACCGACGAGTTCTGGAAGATCACCGGCCCGTCCGGCGAGGGCACGATGATGAGCTTCGCGCCCGATCCGCGCAAATATCCCGAGGCCCAGGCGGTCGTCGCCGAATTCAAGAAGGCCGGCTATGAGCCCGAGGGCTATACCCTCTACACCTATGCGGCGCTGCAGGTGTGGGCCGAGGCGGTGGCGCAGACGAAGAGCCTCGACACCAAGAAACTCGAGGACGCGATCCACGGCCACACCTTCGACACGGTGCTGGGCAAGCTGACCTTCGACCAGAAGGGCGACATCACCCATCCCGAATATGTCTGGTTCGTCTGGCACGGCGGCAAATACGCCCAGATGCAGTAGGCTTATCGCTTGCGATGAGCTGAAGAGGCTTACGTCGTCATTCCCGCGCAAGCGGGAGTCCAGGGGCCTGGACCCCCGCTTTACGCGGGGGTGACGGCTGGAGCCAAGAACAAGTCACATGTCGTTCCGCGCATCGCGAGATCGGCCCGACGCCACCCGGCGTCGGGCCGTTTTCTCGCGCGGTGTGCTTGTCCGGCTATAGAGGCTCCTCCTCACCCGCGGTCGCTGCTCGATCAAGCGAGGTCCTCGCAACGCCAAGGGCGGTCGCGCGTACGGCTGCAAATCGTGTGAGCATACGCATCTTGATTCTTTTCTGATTCTTTCTTGGCATGCCATAGGTTCTTTGAGAGTTGACTTGGCTTCGGCTGCGCCGCAAGAATTACGGATCATGAACATTGTGCTCCGTCGCTTCGCGCTCGTCGTGAGCATGCTGATGGCATCGCTCCTGCCCATGGCGGTAGGGACCGCGGCAGAGCCGATCGGACGCGCAGACGGTCATCAGGCCGGGGCAACGTCGAACGCGGAACTTCCGCAGGCGGACCATATTCTCGTCGTGAAGCACCTGCGCAGATTGTATCTCTTGCGAAACGGGCGCACGATAGGTTCCTTCCTCATCAAACTGGGTCATCACCCCAAGGGGCCAAAGGAGCGCGCCGGGGATGGACGAACCCCCGAGGGCGACTACCGCATCGATTGGCGCGACGACAAGAGCCTTTTCACCCTTGCGCTCCATATCTCCTACCCGAATCTGCGCGATCGCGAGCGGGCCGCGCGTCTACACGTCAATCCCGGCGGCGCTATCGAGATTCACGGCGAGCCCTTTGTCGCGGGAGCCATCAGCCCCGCCAAGCTGCGGACCGATTGGACCGCCGGCTGTATTGCGCTTTCGAATGCGGATATGCGCCGCGTATGGGATCAGGTGCCGGATGGAACACCGATCGAGATCGTGCCGTAAAGCAACGCGAAGCAGGGATCGCGTGGACGTTTTTTTGAATCTCCCGCCCCCGTTCCGCGACGGGTTCTGCCGAGCCGACGTCCTTGATAGCAGCAGATGCGAGGGGCCATTCATGTCGCCCAGGAGAATATTCGCTGAGCAAGTTGTCATCCTGGGGCTCTTGTGAAAGGAGGCCAAACGATGCTTGAAGGACAATACAAACTTGTTCGAGCGGCAATTCTCATCAGCCCGCTCCTGTTGATGACGGCCTGCGCAAGCCAGCACGATCTCGATGCTGTGAAGGCGACGGCCGATCAGGCGCTGGCGACCGCCAATGCGGCAAAGGCCGAAGCGGATAAAGCCCTGCAGACGGCACAATCCGCGCAACAATCGGCCACGCAGGCCGAAAGCGATGCGAAGGCCGCCGACGAGAAGGCCAACCGGATGTTCCAAAGAGGCTTGCGGAAATAGGCGAAGCCGTTGCAGGCGGCTCGCAATCGTCGCGGGCTTGGGGCTGTCGGCCGCCTGGGTCGGCGGCTCCATGCCTTGCGATACCACTGAGCTCCCATGTTGCGGGCGTCGAAGAGGCGAGCCGGACGCCAAAGCCCGGCCTTCTCGCCATATCCGTAGGGCGCCGCCTCCTGCTGCAAGATCGCAAGCTTCCCCCGAGGAGATTTCCAGCCATGCCGCGGTGGAAAATGCTGCTATGGGGTGCTGCGGCGGCGCTCGCATTTGCGCGCTGCGCGGCGTCATATGCCGCGGCCCTCTACCCTCTGGCGCCCGGCCAGCGTCTGATCGGCGAGGTGCAGACTTACGTGACGAAGCGCGACGAGACCTTGCTCGATGTCGCCCGAGACCACGATCTGGGATATACGCAGCTCATGGCTGCGAACCAAAATCTGGATCCCTGGCTTCCGGGTGAGGGGGCGCGCGTCTTATTGCCGACACGCTATCTCTTGCCCGATGCTCCCCATCGCGGAATCGTCATCAACCTGGCACAGCAAAGGCTTTACTACTTCCTGCCGAAGGGCGATGCCGTCGAAACGTTTCCCATCGGCGTCGGCGTCCAAGGCTGGGTGACGCCCCTGGGGGATACGCGCGTGGTCTCCAAAGTGGCAAATCCGGCATGGTATCCCCCGAAATCAATCCGGATGGAAGAGCCGGGACTTCCACGCATGGTTCCCCCGGGTCCGGATGATCCGCTGGGCCGATTTGCGCTCTTTCTCGGCTGGCCATCCTATCTTATTCACGGCACCAACAAGCCCGACGGCGTCGGCAGAAACGTCAGCCACGGCTGCATCAGGTTGTATCCCGAAGATGTGTCGCTTCTTTTCGAGGAGGTGCCCGTAGGAACGCGGGTTCGGGTGATCGACGAGGAGGCGACGATCGCATGGGTCGGCGGGGCACTCTACTTGGCGGCGTACCCGAGCAAGACTCAGGCGGACGAGCTCGACGTCACTGGCCGTTTCAGTCCGGCGCCTATTCCAAACTTGATGGGACAGATTGCGCGCCTCGCCGGCAATCAGGCGGATCGCATCAATTGGGACAGCGTTCGCCGCGCGGAGAGCGAGCGTACCGGCATCCCTATTCAAGTCACCGATCCAGCGCGGCCGTCGAACGCGGCGCGTACGATCCCACCCCAGGATTGAGCATCTCGTGGACCGAGTCTACAGCCGCGCTTCCGCGTGATGTGGGAGCATTGTGGGAGCATGTGGGAACGACCCTAGCGAAATGGCGCGAATGCCGGGTCAAATTTCCCAATGGACTCAATTAGTTACGGGTGGTCTGTGGCTGGGGGACCTGGATTCGAACCAAGACCGCTCGGTCCAGAGCCGAGAGTTCTACCGTTAAACTATCCCCCAAACGCCCTGGCGCCAGCCGAGAGCGCAGGTCGGCATGATCTAGGATGCTTCGGAAAAAAATTCCAGCATTTTGTAGGCTCTTCTGGCAACCATTCCGCCGCAGGGCTCCTTGATCTGCGCTTCTCGAAACGACGCCGTAACGCGCTGGAAAGCCGCTGAAATCGAGCCACGAAGCCCCTTCAATACTGGCAGAAGAAGGGCATCCCGTTATACTCTAAGGCGACAAAGCGAATAAGACCGGCGGTGGCTCGCATCGCCGCCGGCCATGGCAGGCGAGGCAAAGGTTGATCGGTCGGGGGCGAGGTCGCAGCGCTGCGAGCGGGACGAGCCATTCTCGCTCGGGCGATGGCCGCGACCCCGTCTACGCCGCTGTCGACCTTGGAACCAATAATTGCCGCCTCCTGATCGCCCGTCCGGTGCTCAATGGCTTCAAGGTGATCGACGCCTTTTCCCGGATCGTCCGCTTGGGCGAAGGGTTGGAGCGCGATGGGCGCCTTTCCGAGGCCGCCGTGATGCGCACCATAGAGGCGCTGCGCATTTGCGCCGAGAAGATGCGAAGGCGCGGCGTGACCCATGCGCGAAACGTGGCGACGGAAGCCTGCCGTCGCGCCAGCAACGGCGCCCTTTTTCTGTCCCGCGTGGCCAGCGAGACCGGGCTTGCCTTCGAGATCATCGCGCCCGACGAGGAGGCCCGGCTGGCCATGGCGGGTTGCGCCTCCCTGCTCGATCCTCGTATCCCCTATGCGCTCCTCTTCGACATTGGCGGCGGGAGCACGGAGATCATCTGGCTTGCCGCGAGCGGGGGGAATGCGCAGATGCTCGCCTCGATGTCGCTCCCTGTCGGCGTCGTGGGGTTCGCCGAGCGCTATGGCGGATACCAGGTCGACGGTGACGCCTACGATGCGATGGTCGCCGCCGTCGACGCCGCGCTTGCCCCGTTCGATGCAGCGCATGGCATCTCGGCGGCGATCTCTCGCGGCATGGTGCAGATGCTGGGCACTTCCGGGACGATCACGACAATTGCCGGCGTGCATCTGGAACTGCCCCGGTATGATCGCTCGGTCGTGGATGGCTGCTATCTCCCCTTCGATACCGTCCAGCAGGTCGTGGCGCGCCTGCGGGCCATGAGCTACGAGGAGCGCAAGGCCCATCCCTGCGTCGGATACGAGCGCGCCGATCTCGTCATCGCAGGCTTGGCCATTCTCGAGGGTATCTGCCGCTCGTGGCAGGTGGGGCGCCTGCGCGTCGCCGATCGCGGGCTCCGCGAGGGCATCCTTCTCGGCCTGATGCAAGCTCAACGCCCGGCACCTGACCGCGGCGAGGATGTAGCCTTGGCGCTTGCACCGGCGCGGCCTTAGCCGTAGGGAATTTCCCATGGCGCCGCGCAAAGGTAGAGGCGGGCCCGCCGGGCCCCGCAATCCGGCAGTGCGGGTTCGCGCGAGAGGTCGCAAGCCGTCGCAGATCCGTTGGCTGCAGCGTCAGCTCAACGATCCCTATGTCGCGGAAGCGCGCCGTCGCGGCCTCCGCTCTCGCGCGGCTTTCAAGCTCGAGCAGCTCGACGACCGCCTTCGCCTCTTGAGACCGGGAATGCGGATCATCGATCTGGGGGCGGCCCCTGGCGGTTGGACCCAGGTGGCGGTGGCGCGAAGCCGCGCCGGCGAGCCGGGTGGCGGCCGGGTCGTCGCCGCTGACCTTCTCGAGATGAATTCCATTCCCGGCGCCGAAATCCTCCGCCTCGATTTCCTCGCCCAAGAGGCGCCGGCCCTTATCCAGGCGGCGCTCGGCGGGCCGGCGGACCTGGTGCTGAGCGATATGGCGCCGCCAGCGATTGGCCACGCGGCGACGGATCACCTGCGGATCATGGCGCTCGCGGAGGCGGCAGCCGAATTCGCGATGGTGACGCTCGCGCCGGGGGGCGCCTTCGTCGCCAAGGTCTGGCAAGGAGGCGCCGAACGGGCGCTCCTCAGCCGATTGAAGCAGGCCTTCGCCAAGGTCCGGCATCTCAAGCCGCCGGCCAGCCGGGCCGAATCCGCCGAGCTCTATGTGATCGCGACGGATTTCCACGGCGGCTGAGCCGTCCGCCCTCATGGAACCGCTACCGCGGGTGCGCGGCGCCTATGCGCCCAGAGCCCTTCCTTTCGCGCCGGCGATGTGTATATTGGGCCGCCACCCCCTATCCGTGGAGGCGGCATGCAGATCCGCGAAGCGCTTACCTTCGACGACGTCCTTCTCACGCCTGCCCGTTCCGCGGTCCTCCCCAGCAACACCGATACGCGTACGCGACTGACCCGGCAGGTCGAGCTCGGGATCCCCCTGCTTTCGGCCGCCATGGACACGGTCACCGAGGCGCCGCTCGCGATCGCCATGGCGCAAACGGGCGGCCTGGGCGTCGTTCACAAGAACCTTGGCGCTGCGGAGCAGGCCAACGAAGTCCGCAAGGTCAAGAAGTTCGAGGCGGGGATGGTGGTCAATCCGGTCACCATCGAGCCGGATCAGACGCTCGCCGACGCCCTCAAGCTCATGGCCGACCATCGGATTTCCGGGATCCCCGTCGTCGAGCGCGGCAGCGGGCGCCTTTGCGGCATCGTCACGAATCGCGACGTGCGCTTCGCCAGCGACCCTCATCAGCCGATTAGCGAGCTGATGACCAGGGATAACCTCGTCACCGTCCGTCAAGGGGTTCAGATGGACGAGGCGAAGCGGCTTCTGCACAAGCACCGCATCGAGAAGCTGCTCGTCGTCGATGGCGGGTTCCGCTGCGTCGGGCTGATTACGGTGAAGGATATCGAAAAGGCGAAGAATTACCCCCATGCCTGCAAGGACGAGAAGGGGCGCTTGCGTGTCGGCGCCGCGGTGGGGGTGGGCGATGCCGGCGTGGAGCGTGCCGAGGCTCTCTTCGACGCGGAAGTCGACGTCATCGTCGTCGATACGGCGCACGGGCATTCCGAAGGGGTGCTTAAGACCGTCGAGCGCGTGCGCAAGCTTTCCAACTACACCCAGCTGATTGCCGGGAACGTCGCGACGGCAGATGGAGCCAAGGCGCTCATCGACGCCGGTGCCGATGCGGTCAAGGTGGGGATCGGGCCAGGCTCGATCTGCACGACCCGGGTCGTCGCCGGCGTAGGCGTTCCCCAGCTCACGGCCATCCTGGATGTGGCCGAGGCATGCCGCAAGCGCGACATTCCCGTCATCGCCGATGGCGGCATCAAGCATTCGGGCGATCTCGCCAAGGCGCTCGCCGCCGGTGCCGATGCGGCCATGATCGGCTCGCTATTCGCCGGGACGGACGAGAGCCCGGGCGAGGTTTACCTCTACCAGGGTCGCTCTTATAAGGCTTATCGGGGCATGGGGTCGCTCGGCGCGATGGCTCGCGGCTCGGCCGACCGGTATTTCCAGGCGGAGATATCCGACACGCTTAAACTGGTCCCGGAAGGGATCGAGGGACGAGTGCCCTATCGCGGCCCCGTCTCCACCATTATCCATCAGCTCGTAGGCGGATTGCGCGCGGCACTTGGCTACACGGGAAGTGCGTCCATCGCGGAGTTGCAGCGGAATGTGCAGTTCTTGCGCATCACCAATGCGGGCCTGCGCGAGAGCCATGTTCACGACGTCGCGATCACGCGCGAGGCGCCGAATTATTGGACCGAGCGCTGAGCGCTTACGGCCGGCGCGCTTTCGCCAACCAATCTCATGACGCCGGCCGCACGCATACAGGCAGCGATCGAGCTCCTGGGCATCCTCGCACCGCGCAAACGGCCCGCCGATCAGGTGGTGAGCGATTACTTTCGCCAGCGAAGATATATCGGCGCTAAGGATCGGCGAACGATTGCCGAGCTCGTCTACGGCATCATCCGCCGGCAAGCGCGACTCGATTGGTGGCGGGAACGTGGAGGCGGGGCAAGTGTCGACCGGGCGCGTGCACTGATCCTGACGGCCCTCGCTGTGATCGACTCCTGGTCCGTTGATCGCATTGCGGCGGTTTTCGACGGCAAGCCGTACCATCCCGCGTCGCTCACGGCGGACGAGCGCCGCTTGGCCCTCGCCGTCCAAGGTCACACCTTGGATCACCCCGCGCAACCCGATTGGGTTCGCCTCGAAGTACCGTCCTGGCTCCTGCCGAAGCTTGCGGAGGCCTGGGGTCCACGGTTGCCGCGCGAGCTCGCCGCTCTCCAGGACGAAGCGCCCTTCGACCTTCGCTCCAATACGCTGAAAGGAACGCGAGACGCTGCCCGAGCGGCGCTGAAAGCCGAAGGGGTGGACGCAGCGCCGACCCCGCTCTCCCCGATCGGGCTTCGCCTCGACGCGCGCATCGCGATCGCCGCAACCGAGGCTTTTCGTTCGGGGCTCGTCGAGGTCCAGGACGAGGGCTCGCAAATCGTCGCACTGCTCACGGACGCCAAGCCGGGCCAGCGGGTCTGCGATTTTTGCGCAGGTGCCGGCGGAAAGACGCTGGCGCTCGCGGCCGCCATGGAGAACCGTGGCCAAATCATGGCCCTAGACATACGCGATGCGCGCATCGCGCGCGCAGCACTTCGTCTCCGGCGCGGCGGAATCCACAATGTCGCGCGACGCCTGCTCGAAGGGCATCGCGATCCTTGGGTCAAGCGGCACAAGGGCAGCTTCGATCGCGTGCTTGTGGATGCACCCTGCACTGGGATTGGCACATGGCGGCGCAACCCGGACGCCAAATGGCGAATTGGCCCGGAAGACCTTACGGAGCTCACGGCGCTTCAAGCCGATATTCTGGCCAGTGCTTCCCGCCTCGTCAGGCCGGGCGGCCGGCTCGTCTACGCCACCTGCTCCGTCCTTCCGGAAGAGAATCAGTTGCAGCTCCCGCGGTTCCTTGCCGCCCATCCGGATTTTCACATCGTCCCTGTAGCGGGGATATGGCGAGCGACCATCGGCGGGACCTGCCCGGCGACCGAGGCGACGCTCGCGCTCACGCCGGCTCACCATGGAACCGATGGCTTTTTTGTGGCGATCTTCGAGCGAGGCTGACGCCGACGAAAAGTCATGCTAGCGTTCGGCCATGGTTCTCGTGAGGCAGGGCTATCTTTCCGACGCGGATGCGGTCGCGAAGGTCTATGTCGAGACTTGGCGCACGACCTATGCCGGCCTTCTGCCCGACCGCGTTCTTACGGGAATGCGGCAGGAGAATCATCGTGCCCGCTGGCTCTCGGTGCTTCAACGCAGCGGCGAGACGGTGCTGGTGGCGGAAGAAGGGAAGTCCGGCGTCGTGGGCTTCGTGAGCTTTGGTCCGGTGCGGGACGGCGTGCCCGGCTACGATGCCGAAATCTATACACTTTACGTCGCTCCCGATTACCAGAATCGGGGGATCGGCAACCGCCTTCTACGGAGCGCCTTCCGCCGGATGGCTGAGCGCGGCCTGCACGGCGTAATGCTGTGGGTCCTGGCTCGCAATCCTTCTCGTTTTTTTTACGAGGCGGTCGGCGGAATCAAGATGGCGCAGCGAAGGGAGCGCCTGTGGGGTGTCGTCTTGCCCGAGATCGCTTATGGCTGGCCCGATCTCACGCGCGCGCTCAATCGCTCGAGCGACGGTGCGCGCGCCGGATAGGGGCGACGATGGGGCTGGCGGCGGGACACGGCCTTCGCTATCTTCCCGCCTCCCAGTCGGCCCCAGGACATGACAGATCGCGTTCTCATCCTCGACTTCGGCTCCCAGGTCACCCAGCTCATTGCGCGCCGCGTGCGCGAGAGCGGAGTCTATTGCGAAATCCATCCTTTTAACCGGGTGAGCGACGAAGCGCTCGCAAGCTTCGCTCCGAAGGCGATCATCCTGTCCGGCGGCCCCGCCTCGCTGACCCTTGCCGATTCGCCGCGCGCGCCGAACCGGGTCTTTGAGCTCGGCGTTCCGGTCCTGGGCATCTGCTACGGCTTCCAGGCCATGTGCGCCCAGCTGGGCGGCGAGGTCCAGCGATCGGAGCATCAGGAATTCGGCCGCGCCTTCGTGGATGTGACCGGCGATTGCGCGCTTTTCGATGGCGTGTGGCGCAAGGGTGAGCGCCAGCAGGTTTGGATGAGCCATGGCGACCGGGTGATCCGGCTCCCGCCCGGCTTTCGCGCCGTCGGGGTGAGCGATGGCGCGCCTTATGCGATGATCGCCAATGATGCGCGCCGCTTCTACGGTGTGCTGTTCCATCCCGAGGTGGTGCATACGCCCCATGGAGCAGAGCTGCTCGTCAACTTCACTCACAAGGTGGCCGGCTGCCGCGGGGATTGGACGATGGCGGCATTCCGGGCCCAGGCCATCGAGCGGATTCGCAAGCAGGTCGGCAAAGGGCGGGTGATTTGTGGCTTGTCCGGCGGTGTCGATTCCTCGGTGGCGGCGGTGCTGATTCATGAAGCGATCGGCGATCAGCTCCATTGCATCTTCATCGATCATGGCTTGCTGCGGCTTGGCGAGCGGGATGAGGTGGAGCGCGTCTTTCGCGATCACTACAACATTCCCCTTGTCGTGCGGGATGCGAGCGAGCTTTTCCTCGCGCGCCTTGCCGCGGCGGACGATCCGGAACGAAAGCGCAAGATCATCGGCGCCACCTTCATCGATGTCTTCGACGAGGAGGCGAAGAAGCTCGGCGGCGCCGATTTCCTCGCTCAGGGTACGCTCTACCCCGACGTCATCGAATCGGTTTCGCCTCTCGGCGGCCCCTCGGTGACGATCAAGTCTCATCACAATGTGGGCGGGCTCCCCGAGCGCATGAAGCTCAAGCTCGTCGAGCCGTTGCGCGAGCTCTTCAAGGATGAGGTTCGCGCCCTCGGCCGCGAGCTGGGCCTGCCGGAGCGCCTCGTCGGGCGCCATCCCTTTCCAGGCCCCGGGCTCGCGATTCGCTGCCCCGGCGGGATCACGCGGGAGAAGCTCGAGATCCTGCGCAAGGCCGACGCCATCTTCCTCGAGGAAATTCGCAACGCCGACCTTTACGACGCGATCTGGCAGGCCTTCGCGGTCCTCTTGCCTGTGCGCACCGTCGGCGTCATGGGCGACGCGCGCTCCTACGACAATGTCTGCGCCCTGCGCGCGGTGACCTCAACCGACGGCATGACCGCCGATTTCTATCCATTCCCGCATGAATTCCTCGCCGCGACCGCAACCCGCATCATTAACGAGGTGCGAGGCATCAATAGGGTCGTCTACGACGTTACCTCGAAGCCCCCCGGGACGATCGAGTGGGAATGATTCAGGCCCATCCGGCGCTATCCTGCAGTGTCCCGAAAACCTCCATAACGCACTGATAAACAAAACAAAATCACTCAGAGGCGTTCGGAGACTATCGGCCGGCATAGATCGCCGCTGACGGACCCTCTGACGGTCCGCCTTCCCATTGCGAAGTCCGTTTTCGTCCGATACCGTCAGGGTCTGAGTGGCCTCTGACGGTCTTTTTTTCGACCTAAGATACTGTAAGAAAAAGAGATTTCGTCACGAGGACGCCCGAAAATGGCCTGACGGTCTTTTTTTGAGGAGGCGGCCCAAATGCTGACGGATGCAGCCCTTAAGCACCTGAAACCAAAAGACAAAATTTACAAGGTGACGGACCGGGACGGCATGTATGTGCTCGTGAAACCCTCGGGGACCCTCACTTTTCGGCTGGATTACCGGATGAATGGACGGCGCGAGACCGTCACCTTCGGGAAGTACGGCCCGGCCGGGCTATCGCTCGCCCGTGCCCGAGAGCTGTGCATCGACGCCAAGCGGGCGATCAGCGAGGGACGGTCGCCGGCGATCGAGAAGCAGCGGGAGAAGCGCCGGCTCCTGGAAGCGAAGAGCTTCGGCGAGTTCGGCGAGAAGTGGCTGACCACGGCGCCGACCATGGCGGACAGCACGCGGGCGATGCGCCGGTCGATCTTTGAGCGAGAGCTGCTGCCGAAGTGGCGCACCAGGCTGCTGACCGAGATCATCCCGGATGACCTGCGGGCTCTTTGCGGCGCCATCGTCGAGCGCGGCGCGCCGGCGACGGCGATCCATGTCCGTGACATCGTCAAGCAGATCTACGGCTTCGCGATCCTGCACGGCGAGAAAGTGTCCAACCCTGCTGACGATGTGGGGCCGTCTTCCATCGCGACCTTCGTGCCGAAGGACCGGTCCCTGTCACCGACCGAGATCAGGATCATGCTCAAGCTGATCGAGAACGTGGCGACGCTGCCAACTATTCGGCTCGGCATGCGCCTTTACCTGCAAACGATGGTGCGCAAGAGCGAGCTGCAGGATGCGACCTGGGACGAGGTCGATTTCGAGAATGCCGTCTGGACCATCCCGAAGGAGCGGATGAAGCGCTCGAAAGCGCACAACGTTTATCTGTCGCGGCAGACGCTCGACATCATGATCGCGCTGAAGACCTGCGCCGGGAATTCGCGATACCTGTTGCCATCGCGCTACGATGCGGATGCACCGATGTCGCGCGCGACATTCAACCGTGTCACTTACTCGGTTGTCGAGCTGGCGAAGAAGGAAGGTCTGCCCCTCGAGCCGTTCACGGTTCACGATCTACGGAGGACAGGATCCACGCTGCTCAATGAACTTGGGTTTAACAGCGACTGGATCGAGAAGTGCCTTGCGCATGAGGACGGCCGTTCGTCACGCGGGGTCTACAACAAGGCTGAGTACGAAGTTCAGCGCCGCCATATGATGCAGGAGTGGTCGGATATCATCGACGCCTGGGTCGCGGGCAAGAAGCGTGTCCCGGTACTCATCCCGCCTTCGATGCCGCTGCTTGAGCCCGACCCAGCTCTCGAACCGGGCGTGAGCGCCGTTGTCTGACGTCAGGAGGCTGCGCGCGCGCTATTGGGGCTGATCGGCGGGAAGCCAGCCAAGCTTCGACCTCCGCCAGATCCCAGACGACACAGCGGGGCGAGAGGGCGAAGCGCTGCGGGAATTCTCCGCGCTGTTCCATCTCATAGATGGTGCTATCGGCAAGGGGCACCATTTCGCGCAACTGCTGTCGACGGATGGTTCGTTTAATTGGCGTACCTTCTCCGTAAGTCATTCATCATCTCCTTAGCTGCCGTTCCCGAGGAAATGAGCGCGATAGGTTTCGAAAAGGAAGGGCAGAAGTTGTGGAGTCGAAAAACTGGATGGCATGGCGTGGAAATAGAAGTCATGGAGAAACCGTCTTCAGGCAGATGTCGTATTGAATGCACGTGACTTTTCGGGCAACAAACATGAGAGGGGGGCATTGGGGGACAGCAAGATGTGCCCGATTTGTGATCATCATCACGCATCTTCACGGTGCGTGTGTTTGAATGATTTTCAAGCGCACCGGATCATTACCGTCACGTCCGCTTAGCTCCGCGAGCTGAACAAAGCTGCGAATGTTGAATCGCCGATCGCCCTTCAAACCTCTGCCGAAGCCCTCTAGCGGATTCGCAAGTGTGATCGCGACCGTACGAGCGCGGCTGTGCAAGCACTTAATTCGCGCCGCACGAGCCTTCTATGTGGTGGTCAATTTGCGATATGTTGCGCTCAGATCGTGGAAACGCAATGGCCGGCGCATGTTCACGCCGACGCTTCACCGCTCTGGCGAGGCTCAGAAATCGGCGGAGCGCGGGATTATCATTCCGTGGACACCAAACCGCGTTGAAAAGCAATTCGCTGGCGTCTAACGGCCGGTAGACAATGCCGGCGCCGGGCACCGCGGTCGTGGCCTCGCTGGTCAGCGTCAACCCACGGCCAAGCGCCACCATTTGCAGTAATGTGTCGCGAAAGACAGCTTGGCGCTCGATGGTTGGGCGATATCCAAAGTCTGATAGGTGTTTGAGCAGATAGTCGTGTATTTCTGGACCCGGCTCTGTTTCGCTGACGATAAAGGCTTGGCCGCGCAGCTCATCCCAGGAAATCGCGTCGCGTTCTGCCAGTTCGTGACGCTGTGGAAGCACGACGAAAACCCGTTCGCTCCACAAATGCTCTGCGTCACAATTCAAAAAGGGTGGATGTCCCGCAACAAACGCTACGTCGATATGGTGCCGGCGGACAGCCGTCACGTGCATAGCAGAGATGCCGTCTACCAAGTCCAGTCGTACCCCCGGTTCGACCTCATGATGCGTGTTGAAAAGATCGGCAAGAAAACCTGAGGCAAGCGAAGAATAGATGCCGACCTTCACTGCACCGCACTCTCCCCGTCCCATCGCGCCAGCATCGGTCGTCGCGTAGCGAATTTGGTTTAGCGCGGCGCGCACTTGGCATATGAACCTCTCTCCAGCCTGGGTTAGGTGGACGCCGTCATGATGCCGAACAAATAGGGAGACGCCAATCTCGTCCTCAAGATCGCGGATGCGCCGACTAAGCGCCGACTCTTGAATCCCAATCACCCGTGCGGCGCAGCGAAAACTCCCATAGTCGGCCGCTGCAAGAGCGTATCTGAGATGGCGTAGCTCCATGCTGTGGTTCACCCCAGTGCGTCATCGCCACAGTTCTACGTCGCGACTCCAAAGATTCTTAGCGTGTCCAACCCGGCCATCACCGCAGAAATCAATGTTCTATTCCGAAGGGGCTCAACCCGATGGTGTCAGCACGCGCGCGTCATCGTACTCTTGTGGAAGCATGCACCGAAGGACATAATTGGCCGATAAATGTGCTAATGAAGGGCATGATGCTGGACTTGTGGCGACTTCGCTGCTTTGTGGCCGTAGGTGAATTGGAACATGTCGGCTCAGCGGCAGAGCGCCTCCACATATCGCCGTCTCCGCTGAGCCGTCAGATCCGGCAGCTAGAGGAGGAGCTCGGCCTCGAACTCTTCGATCGAGTGGGTAAGCGACTCCAGCTGACCACCGCAGGTCGCGATTTCCTCGGTCGGGCTCGACGACTACTGGAGAGCGCTGAAACCGTAGAGCGTGAAGGCAAGGGCCTTGCATCGCCGAACGCTGGGCCCGTTGCTGTAGGCTATATTCAAGAAGCGATCCTGAATGGGATGATACCAAGGGTAGTTAAGCGTCTCGGCCCAAATAGTGGTATCAGTCTCCTGTTCAATCAGATGCGGACAGTAGAGCAACTAAGAGCGCTCGAAGCCTCAAAGATAGATATCGGGATTTTGAGCAGCCCTCCAACTGAAAGGCATTTTGAGTGCCGCCTTTTATCAAGAGAGCCGTATTCCGCAGTGTTTTCCTCCGAGCACCGATTGGCCCGCGTCCAACGATTGAAGCTAGAGCATTTAAGGGACGAAGTGTGGGTCGGACCGCCACTTGAGGTCTGGCAGACGCTTAGCGACTTGCTTTCCAGCCGCGGCGCCGCCAGCGTCACGGCTCACGCGACATTTGATATAGCAGCCAGCTTTGCAATGGTCCGTGAAGGAATAGGCTACACAATAGTTCAATCTAATATATCAAACTGGGATGTGGCCGGATTGGTGTTCCGACAGCTTCCGCGGTCGTGGCTTAATCTTGAATTGCATGCGGTGTGGAGACGCGATGCGCTTAATGGAGCCGGTAGACGGGTTCTTGAACAATTCAGTCGGGCTCCGGAGTAGAATAGATCACTAGGGCTCGACAGGCGAGAATGGAGAATCCTCGTTGGGCGTACGTGTCCCCTCTAAGCATGCAAGCAGGGGATCGCAAATTGACATGATCCCACTTTCAACAGAATCTGGATATTCAAATCCCGCAGAACGCGCGACGTCTTTCGCAATCCGGCTATAAAGCGCCACAGTCGCTTTGAAGGCCCTGCTCGAGTCTAAAACGTCAAAACGTCCAAACACCTGCTGCAGCTCATCCCACGTCGCTTTGTCGACCCACTGCTTCATCTGTGTCCCGATGTGCCACACATCGACAGGGCGCGATGACGCGGCATGCCATTCGAGCATCTGAAGCAACAGGGCTTTCATCGTCTGATCACGCTGTTTAACCAGCCATAGTTCGTCACGAATAAGGTACTTCGGGATGTGGGCCGCTTCGAACCAGAACTCTTGCACGGATGCGCGAAAGGCATCGTTCGAGGGCAATGTTCGGGTCGGAGCGTGTCCGCTCGGTGGTGGCAAATCATTTGTCAGGCCTGCCTTATCTAGCAGGATCTTATATCCGCGCTCATACAGCGGCTCGAGCTTTTGATGGTTTGCCATTTCACATAGGCGGGCGGGGCCGGCGAGCGTGTAGTCGACTTTCGTGCCCCCCGAATAAATCGCGAGGCGAGTTGCCCAATGTTGTTCGGGAGAAGGATCCAGAGGCAATACAGTAACTAACTGTCCGATCTCACCCAGCCATCCGAAGTCGGACATAAGCAAAGTGGGATCATCAATGATGATTTCGATATCAATATCGGACAGAGCGTCGGCGAGTTGGTCAGCTCTTGCGAGCGAGCCAGTAAGTATAAGAGCCTGAATCGCGCTATTATCCTGGGCCCATAAGATGATCTTCTGCAAGATTACGTCGCGCTCCGGTGCAGCAGCGGAGGCATTCTTGGTCAACTTCATAGTCGCCACCTATTCGTTATCGGTTCGGCACCTCCCCTGAGATACACCGGGTCTAAGGATGCCGTTGGGTGATTGTGCGAGGAATCGCTGATTTCGTCTTATGTTGTGCCAAGAACGGACATATCCTCCGGCTATTTTGGGGTCGCCCTCAGCACCGCCCCATTCCCGTCCTCTCTCTCGCGATCTGCTGTTCATTTTGAGTAGATCATCACTCTTACTCTCTCTCATCGTTTTGTCCCGGTGCGCTCTCTGGTTCACTTAGGTTGCGCCGGCCTGGAGTAAACCTTCGTTATCCACGAGATCGAGCCCTCTGACGCACCTTCGAGAATCCTCTGTCGGTCGCGATGAACCGCTCCAACATCGGCACGATGAGCTTAATCGGATCTGCAATGGGAACGCCCTGTTCTGTCCCGAGGGCGTCGGCATAGGCTTTGAGATCGCGATGAAGCTGCGCGGGAAGCTCGATGGCCACCTTGACCGGTTTGTCGTCCACAATCGGCCCGAGCTTGAGCCTCACCATTCTGATCCTCCATACGGTTCGAGCACAAGATCGCGGGTGACGATCACCCGCACTGGGAAGCCGGGCCGGATGGTCAGCGTCGGGGCGACGTTGAGCTGTCGGCGGATGATCTCCTGACCCGCATCGTTGATCGTGTCCTGGCCGCCATTGCGGATCGCGCGCAGCAGTCGGTCGTCGTCGTCGATCGCCAACTCGGCGCCGACGCTGAGGAGCGTTGAGAGGCCCGCAGCCTTGGCGAGGTCCCACCAGTGATAGTCAACGCCATCCTCGAGGCCGGCATAGCCGGCCGCGTCGGCCCCCGGCTGGCGCTCGAGGACGATCGAGCGGCCGTTGGGGAAGATCAAACGGTTCCACACCAGCAATACTCTGCGTTGGCCGAACTGCACGGCATTGTCGTACTGGCCGATGATCCGCGTGCCTTGCGGAACCAGGAGAATGCGGCCGGTCGGGCTATCGTAGATGTTCTCGGTCGCCTGAGCGGTAATCTGCCCGGGAAGATCGGAGCGAATGCCGGTGATCAGCGCGGCGGGGATCACCGCTCCAGCTTGCAGGACGTAGGGCGAGGCCGGCGCCATGACCCGATCCGGCGCGACGGTGCGGCGATCGGCAGCGGCGTTGAGGAATGCGAGCTGCCGGTCCTGCGCGCGCTCTTGTGCCGTTGGCATGTTGAGCTGCCCGGGAAGCCCGAAGCCGGCCAGGTTCGTGTTGGTGACGGCGCCGTCCGGTGCGGGTGAAGCGGCGATCGCCCGCGCTTCGGTCTGGAAGAAGACACGGCTCGTGCGCGCGGCTTCCTGCTCGGCGAGGCGCCGCTGCTCGGCGGCATCCACGGCCGGCTGGATGGTCGGGGGAACGACCGGCTGTCCGCGATCCTGCGCGCTCAGGATGGGGCGGCCCAAGTCGCCCGGCAGCGGCGGTCCAAGCCGCGGGCCGGTATAGTCGCGCGGCAGTCCGGCGAGACCGTCGGCCGTGGGCCGATTGGTGGTGGAATAGAGCTCCTCGTTCCGAGGTCCGGCGTTGCGTGTCTGAAGCGCGTAGATCAGCGCGCCGCCAAGGCCGATCGACGCGACCAAGCCGATCCCCGCCAAGGCTTTGCGGGACAGCCGGGTGACTCGGGGCGGGTCGCCGCGCAGGCGCATAGGCGCCGCGGAGTCGCCGGGACCTTGTTCTGTCTCGGGGCGGTCAGGATTGTCAGAGCTGGTCACTACGATGGCCTCCCGTCGCTGCGCGAAATCCTGACTGTCTGCTGGTGGTCACCGCTGCCGAGGCGAAGCTCGGCGGCGCCGAAGAGGCGATCGACGACCAGGATGTTCTGGGAGATGCGGCTGTTGACGATCTGGAGCTCGCCTTCCGAGCCGATGACGAAGAGCGGCGGCATCTCGCCCTGGACGATGCCGCGCGGGAATTCGATGTAGACCCGCCGGCCGTCGTCATAGACGGCGAGCGGGCGCCATGGGGGATTGTCGCCGCTCAAGGCGTAGCGATAGTTGCGCGCCGCTGCCGCCGGGATGACCGGCGTGGCTGGCACACCTTGGCGCTGCGACGCGGGAAGTTGCGGATAGGCCCACGCCACGGCCGGCATATAGGGATTGGCGCCGGCGCGCAGCTCGAGCATGTAGATGCGGCGATCGGTGGTGATGACCAGATTGGTCGTAATCTCGGCGCGTGTCGGCTTTACCAGCACATGCACGCGGCGCGTGACGCCCGACCCGCTCTCGGTGTCGCCGATGATCCAGCGGGCGGTGTCGCCGGCGGCGATCGGGCCGGCGCCGGTCAGGCTCTCGCCGGGCTCGAGCGCGATGTCCGTGATCTGGCCCGGCGAGGTATAGACTTGGTAGAGCGCGCCTTCCGACCACGGGTAAATCTGAATGGCATTGTAGTAGCCCTCGCGGCGTGGCTCGACGCGGGCGGCGGCGTTGGCATTAGCCACCCGAGCGGTCGGAGAATTCGCGGCCGTTCCGCCATGGCTGGGCGTCGGCAAGGCGCGCCAGCGCCGAGGCGATATGGCGGAGCGCGGCGTCGGCCATGCGCCCCTGCACGTTGGCCATCGCCGAGAACGGCGGGTTCATGATGACGACGCTCGGCACGATGGCGGCGTCGAGGTGATCGTGAATCTGCGCGGCGTCGTGGCGGCTCACGGCGATGTTCGGAAACAGCAAGGAGAGAATGCCGGCGCGGGTCTCGGCCAGCTCATTGAGGACGAGCGCTCCGCCCGCGATCTCCGCGAGAATGGCGAGCAGTCCGGTGCCGGCAGAAGGCTCGAGAACGCGATCGGCTGGCGTGACGGCCGCGGCCGCCGCGACCGCGAGGCCGAGCGGGATCGGCGTCGAGAACTGCTGGAGAGCCTCGCTCTCGGTCGAGCGGCGCGTGTGCGTGGGCAGGAGGCCGACGATCTTCTCCAGCATGGGGAGGGCCAGGGCCGGAGAGCCGGCCTTGCGCAAAAGCGCCTTTCCATATTTGCGGAGAAACAGAACGGTCGCGGTCTCGCAGGCGTCGTAGGCCGTTTTCCAGTCCCAGGCGCCGGACGCATCGGAGGCGCCGAAGGCTCTCTCCATCGCGGTACGAAGGATCGCCGCGTCGACCTGTCGGCCCTGTTCGAGATGCGAAAGGAGATGGTGCGCGGCTGCGCCGATGCGGCGGGCGATGTCAGGTGGCGACGCAAGCGGCGGCGTCGCCGCAGGCGCGGCCGCGAGAGCGGTGGATGCGGTCATGTCGGTGAACCTCGGGAGAGCAGGAACGGGCGAGCCGGCCGGCGCTCTCTCTGGACCGCACTGGCTCAAACCCGTCCCGGCCAGGCTCTCCCTCTCGTCACGCCGCTGCCTTCACCGCGCGCCACCACGCGATGCGCTCGTCGCGTGTCGCGTTGGCGAGCCGCAGCAGCAGATCGCCGTGGCACGGCCGCGGCGCGCAGAAGCAGACGAGATCGCGGCCGCGAAGCTCGTCGAGCGCGCGCAGCAAGTGATGCTGGTGCGCAAGCCAGCGCTCGTATTTCGCGATGACGGCGGCGCGATCGCCGTCGGGGCCGATCCGAAACGGATTGCCCCATTTGCTGCCGCGGCCAATGTAGACGGCGCCTGTCGGTACGCCTGCGTGATGCTTGTTGAGAACCCTGCACATCCGACTGTCTCCTGATCCCGTTGCGGCGGACTGGCGACGGGACGCGGTTGAGGCTCGGCAGGTCACATCGCGCGCGATGCGGAAACGGCTCGTCCGTTGACCGTCGAGCCGCCGCGTCCAGACAGGCGACGACGCAAGGGATCAGAGAGTCGGCTCGTTTGGCTGGGTTGCGGACGGCGGCACGCAGGCGTCGAAGGGATTGCCGTCGGTGAGAGGCCGAACAGCGTGAACACGAAATCCGTGCCGTCGCGGCCAAAGGCGCAGATGACGTAGCGCGGCTCGCCGGTGACGGCATCGGCGCATTCCATGAGCGCGAGGTTGCCACCGGCCGCGGCTCGCAGCAGCGTCGCGAGATTCGCCCGCGCGTGACGGGGAATGCTCATCGCGCACCTCGCTTTCCCGGCCGGGCGGATATTGTGCGATCGAGCCAGCCATTGGTCGCGACCCATGCGACGGTCTTGCGACGACCGAGGTCGAGTACATGCGCGCCGCCGCCGAAGGCGTTCACGCGTGGGCGCGAGCAGGTGTTCGCCCATTGGAAACCCCAGCGTCCGCTGAGGCCGAATTCCTTCGCGCAACGGAGCACGAAGTCGATGACGGCCTGCGGATCGCCGGTCGTGTCATCGCGAATCCAGAGCTGTGTCCCGCCGTGCTCGGGCTGGATGGATAGGAGGAACGCTTCGGAGGGCGGGTCCTCCGCCGCGTTCTCCTCCATCATGCGATTGTAGAGATCGAGCGCACGGGCGGCGTTTTTCGGCGTGCCGACGTCGAGAAGACAGGAGAAGTGGGTGAAGAAGTCAGCCATGACAGGCTCCTGAAATGACAAAGACCGGCGCGGTAGCCGGGCTGGTTGAGGGGTTGGGATTGCGGCTGGAGCGTCAGAGCCGGAAATCGGCGACGAGCCGCTGTGCGTTGGCGTGATGCTCGAGCATCTCGCGGTAGAAGCGCTTGCGTGCCTCCCGCTTCGCCGGATCACGTCGCGCCGATCGCGTGAGCTTGCGCCGAGCAGCGCGGATCACTGCTCGGCTGCTGGCCCAGACCGTGACGTCGAGGCGGAGATAGGTGCCGTACATTTCAGCTTCCGTTCGCCTGCTGGGCCGCTCGCAGGGCGGCGAGCGCCGCGCGGAATTCCGCTGCGCCAATTTCCTCGGTGAGGTCGATGCTGGCGGCGACGGACAGGCAAGCGGCGTGAACGTCGTCATCCGACACGGCGTCTGCCGTCAGACCTGCGAAGTCGGAATCGGTCTCGATGATCGACCCGATCTGGTCGCGAACGCGATCCTCCTGGAGCTGTGCGAGGACGTGAGAGGGGAGCCACATGCCGGTGACGTAAGTTTCACCAGCGGCCTCGTAGTCGAGCTTGTCGTTGGACCAGTCATCGTCCTCGATGGCCTGGCGACAGGCTTCAGCGGGTGTCGCGGCGTCATAAGTCCGCTGCCTGTAGACGGGCACACGGTATGTGGTCTCGATCGTGTAAGTGGGCATGAGAGGCTCCTGAAACGAGAAAGCCCGGCGCGAGGGCCGGGCGGTTGAGGGTTGATTGGGGAGGGAGCTGGCTAGTAGCCGAACTCCCACGAGGGCCGGGACTGACCGTCATCTGCGGCCTTCACCGCTTCATCGAGATAGCCGGCGTGCCCTTCGACGAAGGTCGGGTTCTCGACGGGCGTTTCGTCGATCACCGTCACGGCGCAGACGAGGCCGTCTTCGACCTCGACATGGACGGGCACGAGATACTGAAAGACGACGCGGCGCGGCGTGGCCGAGCTGTGCTTGGTCATCGGGATTTCCCTTGTTGAGAAATGGCGGGAGCGACCGAAGCCGCCCCCGCCGCGGGCGCGTCACTCGGCGGGGATCATCGCCGAGTCATCGGCGTCGACTTCGCCGTCACCCGGCTGCTCGTCCTCATCGTCGGCGAGGAAGGCCGGCAGCGCATCGTCACCGTCGGCCTGGCTCGCGTCCGCCGTGCTCGTTGCGTCGGGATCGGCGGGACGCAGCGGCTCCGGTAGCCAGCCGGTATCCGCGAGCAGACGCTCGGCCTCCTTGGCCATGTCGGCCTTCTTGAGGTGGTCGATGAGCAGCGCCTTCTCTTCGCCGAGCGCTTCCCGCACGGCTTCGACGATCCGGCTCTTCGTGACGCGGCCGAGATAGTTCCCAACGGTCGGACGCCAGCCAGCCTCCACCATGTCGAGGCCCGTGGCGCGCGCGAGCCGATCGGTGTCGCGCATCCGCCGGTCGAGCCCGTGCTGGGAGACGCCGTTGCCGCTATAGGGATTCGGGCGCTCATAAAGAGCGTTGATCCCGTAGCTGACGCAGTGCGCGAGCAGTGCGAGACGGCTCGCATCGTCAAGCGCCGCGATCCAGTCCCACAGCCGCTCGTCGTCCTCGAGCGGCATGTCAGCCTTCCACGCTTCCACACGGGCCTGGATGGCCTTGGCGGAAGCGCTGTCCTTCAGGTCGGTGGCCTGAACGGGGAAGTGGACCTCCCGAACCGCTGCCTCAACAGCGGAGCCGTGCGCGTTGCGCTTGAAGGCGTCAAGCACCAGTTTGTGCAGGAGCGCCGTGAGAGCGACGTGCGGGTTGTTGGCGACTGATTCACGCAGCGCCAGCGTGCGATGCGCGGTGAGCTCGATGACCAGGCGCTCGGGCAGCGGTTTGACGCCATCATCGTCCTCATTGTCGCTCTCCGGGTCTTGTCCGCCGATGGTGATGACAGCGCGCTGAACGGACGGTGATGCGGAAGCATCAATCCTGCCGTCCTCGCCATCGATCTCGGCGTCGCCGCCGCCGACGGCAACGGCCGCTTCGTCTTCGGGCCGCACATAGCCACGGTCGACCACGATGTCGCCGTCGCGATCCACGCTGACGAAGACCCCGGCGCGAGCGATCTCGGCGGGATCGTAGACGACCGGGCGCTTCTCGAAGGCATCGAGAGCTTCCTCGATCTCGCCCAGGCGCTGATCGATCTCGTCCGGCAGCTCGTCGGCGCCGTCATACTCCGCCTCGAGCCGATCGTACTCCACGCGCAGCGTCTCGCGTTCAGCCCGTTCCTCGTCGGTGAGATCGACGAAAGAGCCGGTGATCTGGCGCAAGCCGTGGTCGTAGCCATACGGCAGGTCGAGGTCGATCTTCATCCACTTCCAGCCTTCGCTGGCGATCTCCTCGGCCACGGTCTTGAGCCGCTCGCCGACGAGGCGGTGAAGCAGCGCTGGGTCCTGGAGCCAGCCGCCGTTGTCGTCCTCGAACAGGTCGCGCAGCACCGCGCCCCCGGCGGCGACATATGCGTCGACGCCGACGAAGCGCGCGCGCTTGTCGGAGGCCGGGATCGTGGTCTCGGTCAGCAACTGGCGGATATGGAAGGGTTGCCGATTGTACGAATGCTGCACGGCTTCCCACACCTGCTCCTGACGCTCATGATCGGGGTTGACGGTGAAGGCCATCAACATGTCGAGCGTCATGCTCTCCTGGGCATAAGCGTCGCGAAGGACGGGCGAGACCGCGTTGAGACGCAGCCGCTGCTTCACGACCTGCACGGTCGTGAGGTAGGCCGCGGCGATTTCTTCCTCGGTCATGCCATTGTCGAGCATGTCCTGGAACGCCCGGAACTGATCGAGCGGATGAAGGCCGGCGCGCAGCAGGTTCTCGGCGAGGGAGTCGTCCTCGGCGAGGATCTTCGTGTCGGACTTCCGGACGACGCAGGGGACGAGTCCGTCCCTCGGAAAGCGCTTGGCCTTCACCAGGCGCTCGATGGCGCGATAGCGGCGCCCGCCGGCCGGCACCTCGAACATGCCGGTCTCGTTGCCGTCCTCGTCGAGAATTGCGCGGACGTTGAGGCCCTGGACGAGATCCTCGCGTCGGCCGATGTCGTGGACCAACTGGTCGATGTCGGCTTCCGGCCGGGTTCGCCGAACGTTGGCTTCCGAGAGCACGAGCTTGTTGAAGGGGATGTCGCGCGAGCGCGAGAAGACGATCTTCTTGGCAGCTTTTGCCATGTCGGGTTACTCCGCGACGGGCACCGAGAGCCTCTTTCTCGGCTTCCAACCCGTCACGAAGCGAAGCGTCGCCCTCTACCTCTGAGGACGGCGCCGACAGCAGATGATCCGGATTTCCGCAGAGGCGGAGATAATGAAGTGTGCGTTTCCGGCTTTGCGGATTTCTGGATGTGCGCCTCACGCGCCGCCACGACGTGGCGAAGCCGCTCGGTAGAGAATGCGCTCGGCCGCTCGAATGCTTCCCGCCTTGCGGGCGGCCTCCGCCCAGACCGAGATCGGAAAGTCGCCGGTAAAGAGAATGTCACGCTCGATTCCCATGCCGAACGGCAGGAGGATCGAAGCGATTTCCTCGAGCGAGAAGCTGCCTAGCTCGGGCGAGCCGAGATCGGCGAGGCCGAAGAGCGTGTCCCCGTCTGCGTCCAGCTCGGTCGCGAGCCAGACGCCTTCGCCCAGCGGGTTGAAGAACTTGACCACGGGCAGGTGGTCGGCCCCGCGATCACGTCCGTTGGCGAGCAGACGCTCGCGCAGGTCATTGGTGAGGAGGATCATGCCGCCCTCCTGTCATTCGCGGATACGCTGCCTGTTGCGGCCTCGGGGAGAAACGCAAGCAGCCAGTCGGCCGCCTTGCTGGCCTGCGATGCAGCACGTACGATCGCGCGATTGTCTTCGTGCAGCACCTCGAGCCACGAGCCGATGTAATCGGCATGGCGCACGGTCGGGACAATGCCGATGGAGGCGCAGCAGAAGGCCGCGTTCATTTCGGCGACCAGCTCTTCGAAGGCATACTTCTTCGAACCGAAGGAGCCGGAGAGGTCGCGGCCGAGACGGGACGCATGGCCTGTCGCGTGGCCGAGTTCATGCAGCGCGGTGCGATGCCAATTGATGGTTTCGAAATACGCCTGCGGGGGAGGTACTTGCACATAGTCGGCCGCCGGCATGTAGAAGGCGCGATTGCCTCCGATGCGGAAGTCGATGCTGGTCGCCTTGATCAGTGCCTCGACCCGTGGCTCGATCATGCCAGGCTCGGGCGCAGGCGGCGCGACCGCGAGGTCGCCGGGCAGATCCTCACATTGAGCGATGTTGAACACGGTGAAGCGTTTGAGGAACGGAATTGCCTGCGCTTCCTCGCCGGCCTCCTGCGCGCGTCGCCGTTCTTCATCGGGAATGAACCGATCGGCATAGACGACGGTCGTGCCGCGCTCGCCTTTGCACACGTGACCGCCGACCGACAGCGCTTGGCGAAAGGTCAGCCAGCTCTGGACCGGAAAGCCGTGCTCGATCACGGCGCCCCAGAGGATCAGCACGTTGATGCCGGAATATTGCCGCCTGGTCACGGCATTCGCCGGCATGGCGAGCGGCGCCTTCGCCGCCGCCGTGCCCCACGGCTGAACCCAGGGTACGCGCCCGGCCTCCAGCTCGGCGATGATCTTGTTGGTGATGTCGTCGTAAAGGCTCGTCCGGTCGGCGCCGGAGCGAGCATTGCGTTCATGCCTGGACATCGCGGTTCTCCGCGACGGGTGCCGGAGGCCTCTCCTCCAGCTCTCAACCCGTCACGGCAAAGCCGGTCCGCACTCTCACTCTAAAGGGGGCGTTGCGGGGTCTCCCCGCAGAAGGGGTCGGCCGAGACCGAGGCTCGGCCGCAGGGGAAGGCTTTCCCCTATAAGGCAAGGGAACTAGAGGCACATGGATGCCATCAACTGTGCTCGGCTGTTCTGGACCTGGCCCTTGCCAGACGGCGTCAAGAGATCGAACTTTTACCTCAAATAGCTGAATGTCGACGAGGTCGGAACGATGCCACAGCTAGATGCAGGCGAGCCCATCTGGACAGTCGATACCTGGATTGTGAAGTCAGAAAGAGAAGCACACTTCTTGAAAAATTGTGGTGCCTTAGGTCCAGGAAAGATGACGGTGTATCGGGACGTCGAGAAGGTGAGCTTCTTCTGGTCACCGGCCAAGTGGGAAAATCGCGGCGCGCTTGATGAGTGGCGAACGAGCGACCAATACAATGCCGGTCTCGCGCTCGTGGCTGACGACGTGCTCGAACATAAGACTCATTTGATGGAAAGCGTGCCGGAGTTTCCACCGAAGTGAACATTTCAGGATTGCGGACGCCACGACCGATACCGTCGGCCGGTTCTTCACGGTCCCGCTCGGCGGCGCGGGAGTGTCGCCGCTGAAAGGTTGGCCGAGACCCCCTTGAGGCTCGACCGCAGGGAAAGGGCTTTCCCCACTTGAGAAAGGATGAGTTATCGTAGTTGAGCTACGACAGCGGCAACAAAATCAAACAATACGATCTATTGCCGCTCCAGGAACCCCCGTCCTTCGAAGATCGCAGGCATCGCCTTCTCGATTCGCGTGACCCGCGTCCCAGACTGCTTCGCGCCGGCGAAGTGAAGCAGGTATCCCCTTTGCCGACCTGGCGTCAGCGCCTCGAAGGCGCGCTTGAATCGTGGATCGTCGCGGAACTTCTCCTTTAACTCCTTGGGCACGGGAATCTTGGGGGGCTTCGTCTCGACCTTCATTCCGGCCTGCGCGGCCGCCACGGCCTCGCGCACATAGGCGTTGATGGTGGCTGTCTTGGCCGCAATCTCGCTGACGCTGGTGAACTTCATCACTCGCGCCGCCTGAACCTGCCCGAGTTGCACCAGCAGCTTCTTCGTGTCCTTCAGCAGCGCACCCTGAAAGAAGCCCAACGCGCAATATTCTTTGAAGCCCTGAATGATAACGACGTTTTTTCCATCCAGCGTGTAGCAGGGCTTTCCCCATTTGCACTCCTCACAAAGATCGAACCTGGACAATATCCTTTGCAGCTCGGCAATCTCAGCCTGCCACCGCTCTCGATACGCCATCTCCATGCTGCACCTCCGTCTTGCGTATGTCGGAAATCGGCCGATCGATGCCCAATAGCCGCTGAGACTGAGCAGATTGCGTATCGTCGAAATTCGTGTGAACGCGGTTCTGCTTGGCGAACGGGCGTTCACAACGCCAGCGCCCGTTTGAGGTCGTCGTGCTCAAAAGCGCTGGCCATGCGAATGATCTCGGCGGGCCGGGCACCGGCCTCCTTCGCGGTCTCCCGCCAAGTCGCCGTAGCAGCCGCAACTTCCCTAATGATGGCGCGGGCCGCGGCGAGACCGAGACCGAAATATTCCGACGCGGCCTCGAGCAGATCGATCGAGCATGTGCCTTCGTCCAGATCGATGTTCGTCGTGAGTACACGCGCCTTGAGGTCGGTTGGCACGGGGTTGAGGTCGTAGATGGGAGAGAGCGACCAGCCCGTCTTGCCGAGCCACAGGAAGCCGTGATTGCGGAGGTGATCGTCGACATTCGAAATCAGGACGTTGAAGGCGACACGGCGATAGAGTGCCTGGGCGTCGGTCTTCGCTTGCGCCCCGTGCTGCGTCAGCGCATCGACGATCTCAGGATAGCTGCCACGCTCGCCATCCTTCGATCCCGTCATCGCCATTGCGGAGAGGAACGGGATGCGAATGGCGCCGTCCCTGTCGAAGCGGCGAGACAAGAGCACCGCCTTGCCGCCGACCCGCAGCAATTCATGGGAGGGTGTGGCGATGCCGGCGCGCGCCGCGAGGCGTAAAGCGATCTCCTCCCAGGTCTCCAAGCTGTAGTCGTCGGTTTCCTTGGGGAACTTCGCGATGGAGAGGTGGCCGTGCTGATCGATGACCGACGCCTTGGGGCGTGAACCTCCAAGTGACGATCCGGGCGCGAAGATGAGCTGGAGATCCTCGTCCGTCTCCTCGTCGCGCAGGACGCGCTCCGTCACGGCAAGGAGACGCCCGAGCTCGATCAGGGCGGGCACGCCCGCGCGAAGCGGCGCTTGGAACACGTCATCACCTGCCCAGCGGAATCGTAGCGCGCCAAGACGGGTCTCATCGGCGACGCCAAGAAGATAGTCGCTCTCGGCGAGGGTTCGTACCGCGCGGCCTTCGCGCTCAGCGAGCCGCCGCTCGGCACGCTGCATGAGGCGACGGCCCCAGGTGTCGGGGGCCGAATCGCCGAGGGATCCGAAGATGGCTTGTCCGGCCGGCGGCGCGAAGCCGCCGCGGGTCAACGCGAGGGCAGGTTCGATTGAGAAGTGATCCGGATCGCTGAGCCATTCCGGCGCATACTCGAACACCACGGTCTCGTTACCCCGCACCTTGTTGCTGCGGGCCAAGCCGACCGGACGAGTGCGTCCGTCGAGGTCGATATGGACTTCGATGTCAGCCATGATCGGTCGGCCCCGCCGCGCGCTTGAGACGGATGCGCTTCGGCAACTCCGCGCTGGCCAAGGCTTGGCCGACGCTGTCGCGGGCGATATCGGCGATCTCGCCGAGGCCATCGAGCAGGCCAAGCGCCTGCAGGACGGCGGCGTAGATGCCGATGCTGACATTCGCATCGCCTGCTTCGACCCTCTGGAGGGTCGAGCGGGACGTGAAGGCGCGCTCGGCCACGACCGCCATGGGCAGCCGCCGCCGCCGACGGGCATCGTGGATATCCGCGCCCAGTTTGCGCAGAACGCGCCGCACGGCGGCGGGGGGGTGATGTGGTGTCGGCATTTGCGTTCTTCATGCTACCAAGTTTGACATTATGTAGCACGAAGATTACAATTTGGCTAATCCGTAGCTTTCGAGTCATCGGCCCATCCTGTAACAAGGATGGGCTCGGATGATACAATTCCTCGGGCAGCTCCGCCGACGATCCGAGGAAAGTTACCATCGTGGCTCCCTTGGTGCTGGCCGGCGAATCGAGCCGCTCCGAGTGGAAAGAAAGCTGGGGCCGGATGCAGAGAGATTGCGTTGCCCCGAATATTGCCGATCTGTGGCAAACTGGAGCAAGGATCAATCTAGGGGCATTGGCGGGGGATTTGGGTGCTCGAACAGCAGCTTCTTGAGGAATTCTCCCTTCGGCTTCGGGCTGAAATCGCGGAAAAGCGCGCTGAACTTGCGCCGGAGACAATGCTCGCCGATGAGACGGCGCTGGCCGATGTAATGCTGGGATACATGGAGGAGGCCGGGCTTGTAACAGAGCATGAGCTATGTCCCTACGAGGACACCGCCGGGCGTAACAGATGCCGGGTTGTTGGCTATGCGCTGCCTGAGGATTCCGGCCGCCTCGAGATATTTACTGCCCAGTTCGTACCGGATGGCGGCGACACCTACCTCGGCGCCGACGATCTTTCGCGTCTCGCAGGCCGCGCCGCCCGTTTTTTCGGCTATGTTGCCGCACATGACCTAGCTCGTTTCGCCGGTAACGATGCTGCCGCGAGCGCTGCCCGCTACATTGCCGACGAGCTCAAACGCGTCGAGGACGTACGGGTGCATGTACTGACTAACGGCCTAGTCCGAGACAGGTCGGTTAGCACGATCGAGATCGCCGACAGGACGGTCGAGTTCTCGGTCGTTGATCTTGAACGCTTGTACCGGGCATCTCGCGAAACAGTCACCCGCGACCGAATCGAGATCGATTTCACCACGCTCATCGGGCGGCCAATCGCCTGCCTTGAAATGAAACCTCGCCCCAAGGAATACGAGACTTATCTCGTCATATTGCCGGGCGAACTGATCTTCCAGCTTTACGAAGAATTCGGCGCGCGGCTGTTCGAATTCAATGTGCGTTCGTTTCTTCAGGCCAAGGGCAAGGTCAATAAGGGCCTACGGGACACGCTGAGAAACGAGCCGGAACGATTTCTGGCCTACAATAACGGTATCACCGCGACGGCTGACGAAATCGAAGCCGGCCTGTTCATGGGCGAGATGACCATCAGCCGCATCCGTGGTCTACAAATCGTCAATGGAGCGCAAACAACCGCCTCGATCCACCGGGCGAAGAAGGCGGACAAGATCGATATCAGCAAGGTCGCTCTTGCGATGAAGCTCACGCTGGTCGAGCCGGCGAAACTCACCGAATTCGTGCCGCTCATCGCGCGCTATTCCAACACACAGAATGTCATTCAGGTCTCGGACCTTTCGGCGAACAACGAATTCCACATTGGCGTGGAGCAACTCTCCGAGAAGGTCTGGTGCCCGGGCGAAGAAGAGCGCTGGTTTTATGAGCGAGCGCGGGGTGCCTATCAGGTAGCGGCAGCTCGGTTCGGCACGACGCCGGCGCGGCGCAGGGAGTTTGACCGCGAATGCCCGAAGGCGAACCGCTTCAGCAAGACCGATCTCGCGAAGTTCCTCATGTCATGGTGGCAGCGGCCCCAAACGGTCAGCCGTGGTGCACAAAAGAATTTCGCAATTTTCATGTCGGAATTGCCGGAACGCTTCGCAGCCGATTGGCGACCGGACGAAGTCTTTTACAAGGAGGTCGTCGCGCTGGCGATCCTGTTCCGGGCAGCCCAGTCCGTGATCCGGCGGGCGAAGCTCCAATCCTATGGCGCGAATGTGCTCACCTTCATGATCGCGAAGCTCTCATCCGACTTCGGCGTGCAGCTCGACTTGCCGGGAATCTGGGAAAGTCAGAATGTCTCGCCGGAGCTTGTGCGCGTGTTCGAGGACTGGGCACCGCGCATCCATGCTGCGATCATCACCGGCGCCGGGCGCAGCAACGTCACCGAATGGTGCAAGAAGGACGAGAGTTGGACCTATATCAAGACGCTTGATCTCGGGCTCGCCGAACAAGCGCCGGTCGAAATTGTCACCGAAGCCGCGGAAGCCGACGACACGCCGCCACCGCCCCATGTAAACGGTGAGGATCTTGTCGGTCTGTGCTGCGGCATTGACGGCGCCGGGTGGGCGAGGGTGGTGGCGTGGGGCGCCGAGAACGGTCGGATCGCCAAGTTCGACCAGCGGGTCGCGCTCACGCTCGCGAGCTACGCGCTCCAGGGCTGGCAGAAGAAGCCTTCGATCAAGCAGGCGAGAATCGGCGTGCGCGTTCTTAAGACGGCCGTCGGTGCGGGCGTTGTCTCCCTCACCTGACCGTCAAAACCCTTCGGGCTGTATGCGCCCCCTTCGTCCCGACGACTTTGCGCGCTTCTTCGGCGGCGGCGCATCGCTCTTTTTGCCGGTGCCGTCGTTTCCCGGCTGTGGCGATGCAGCCGGCTTCGGCGGCATATGACGTTTCACCGTCGCTGCATTGGCCGCACGGGCGGTATCGGGCGTCCATGCACCGGCTTCGGTGATAAAATCCTCATCGCCGATCGCCTCGCTGACGAGGTCGCCGTCGAACTTAACCTTGACCAGCAAGGGAAAGCGCACGGCTTGGCCCGACACGATGCCCTGTCCCGGCCCGAATGTCTGAAGAATGCCGGCGTCCGACTCAGAAAGATTCTCCATCACAGAACGCACGAAATTCTTGTCGCGCGGATTGACGAGCCGCAGGACGAGGAAACTATTGCATTGAGCCAGTGTGGTTTCGTCGAGGCGCGAGGGCCGCTGTGAGATCAGCACCAGTCCGGTGCCAAACTTGCGTCCCTCCGTGATAACCTTGCGAATCGTCGTCAGCGACGGCGTTTCCTCTGTTCCCTCCTGCCGACTGGGAATGAAGTTGTGCGCCTCCTCGACCACCGACTGAAATGGCGGAATCAGCCCCGACAGGGTCGAACGATGTGCGAACAGCGCTTCGAGCACGATCGAGACAATTGCCGATTGGTTCAGGTGGTCATAGCCTGCAAGATAGAAGATCGATACGGTCCCTGGCCTGACGATGTTTTCCGGGGCGTCGAACGGGTCCGGCATTTCCTCGAACAGATAGTCCTTGAAGCGCGGCTGGCTGCGCAGCCGCTCGTTGTTCTGCTCCATCTGCCTCAAGTTTGAGAGCACGAATTCGAGTGACCGCCGCGCGGCGTTGATCGTGGTGCCACGGATGTTCGCGATCTCATCCGGCAGATGGTCGTCCTTCTGCCGCTGCCTAGCGGCGATCGCGGATGCGTGATCCATTAGACGCTGGATGTAGTCGGTCGCCGGCTCGCCATCGGCCATGTCAGTGACGCTAACGAGATATTGATAGAACTGCTGCTGTGCCTCGGTCAGCTTGCGCCCCATCTTGTCGATCAGGTCCGCGACGATGCCAAGGTTGTTCTCCCGCACCCGTATGGTCGGGAAGAAGATGCGGACGTTGGTATCCTTGAAGAGTGCACGCTTCTCGAAGAAGCCGAGATAATCGCCATGCGGGTCGAAGATGACCAGCGGGTATTTCAGATCGATCAGCTCGCGGATGATCCGACGCGCGGCCACGGTTTTGCCGCCACCGGTCATGGCGAGGATAGCGAGATGGCGCGACACGATGTGACGTGCTGACAGCGAGACCTCGACATCGCCGCGCGCAATCAGTGTGCCGATTTGCAGCTTGGCTGAATTGTCCTCTTCCCCGGTTAGCAGCCGCCGCACATCTTCGGGCGGAGGATAGAGAACTTCGCCCGAAGGTTTGACCGGATAGGTGAGCGGCGAAAGCTGCGCGGCTCCGGCATCCCCTTCGCCGGTTGTCCCCAGAATCAAGACTTCCGCTTCGAGATGGTCGCGGCTTCCCGACAGGACCGTATCGAGGAAGCGGATATTCTCGTCCGCGAGCTCTTGCGCCGCCTCGGCAGGAAAAAACGGATTGAAGCGGTCAATGCCGGTGACGCGGCCCCAGACGGTGACGGTTCTTTGCGCGACGCCGGGTGCCTCGGGGACTTCGACACGGGTAGCGACAATGTCGCCAAGCTTGGCCTGAAAGCTGCGCAGAATGAACGAGTATTTCCCCGTCGAGGTGTTGCCGACGACGGTGCCAATGCACGTCCATCCTGTTTGCGATGCCTGTCTTGGCGCAGTCATGCGCTCCCCCTGTCATTCAATCCGATGGCCTGAACCACCAGTCGCGGCCTTTCGCCGCGAGTACGCGCTTGGCGAAGGTGACGACACGCGGATCGCCGCTTTCGAGCGCCTTGCGCAACAGGACAACCTGGTGCTGGCCCTTTACGCCCCGGCTCATCCACGCCGGCACCTTCGCGAACTTGTCAACTATGTCCAGTCCGACGGGGAAGCCGTAAGAGGGGAGCAAGCGGCTCGTGTGCAGTATCAAATCAAGCGCAGTTTCGAAGCCGGTGCCGTTTTCAAATCCCTCGACTCGAAACGGCAGTACCGTCGCGGAGGGCTTCAGATAGCTTGTGAGTGCCGGCGGATAGTCCCTGATCCACTGCTTCCATCGGTCGGGCCATTTGTTCTCAGGACCTTGGCGGTCCACCGCCATCGGCACGACATATTCGCCATCCTCCAACACGACATCGAACAGGGACGAGTCATTGAGGCCGTACGTCGTGACTTCCTGAAGAATGTCGCGTGCCTCATCGCGCTTGAGGTGCTGCTGATCCTGGAGCTGATTTAGAATGCGCCGGATGACGACAGGATCGCGGCCGACGGAACGTTCAACGACGCCAACCACCAGTGTGCCGGTCTTCTCCATGCGGCGGAGCAAATCGAGATAGAGCGCCACAAACTGGCGCGCTTCCTCATCGCCGTTGAAATTCTCATCGTCACAGAAGACCTTGCAGGCCCGCGGGCCAAACGACGGAAAGCCGTCCAGACCATAGGGAGAGACCGGATTGACCAGCGGGCCGTGCAGCAGGATCGCGTCAGGCGGCTGCGCCGAGCGCGCGAGGCGATAGGCCGCCGCCGTCTCGCTGGTCATTCGCGCACAGTCCCGCAGTTTCGCTGTGTCTATGAAATCGTCGTCGTAAACCTCGCCCTCCGGGCTGAACAGATCATCCACCAGCGACAACTCGATATTGAACTGTTCGCGGCTCGCGGTTTCGTCTCCGGGCCGGACGATGTAGCTTCCGACGCGAATACCAAGCGGTGCAGCCGAAGGGAGATCGATGTTCGCAACGCCGCCATCGATGAAGGCGATGGCGCGACCTCTTTGCTGCGGCCAGAATTCTCGCGGGCGATACGCGAGACGGCGGATCATGCCATTCTGATCCAGAAGCTCGCGCATCATTGCCGCGATATGCGAAAGCCGGTCAACGAAGCTGCGCTGCACCTCCGAAGATTCCCGGCCAGCCACGCGCAGAAGTCCGGCGATGAATTCGCCCTGACCGATGCGCGCCTCGATGCGCCGCCTTATGTTGTCCGGCCCGCTCTCCTGCGCTTCCGTATTGCCAGCGCTGCTCATTCCGCTGCCTCGCGGTACACCATCGACGCTCCGCTGTTCATCGCACGCAACGCATTCGCGATCTCGGACGCGATGGCATAAGCAAGGAGTGGTGGCACCGCGTTTCCGACCTGACGGAAGGCGGAATTCATGCTGCCGTGAAAAACGAATCCGTCCGGAAAGCTCTGAAGCCTAGCTGCCTCGCGCACGGAAATTGTGCGCGCCTGCGCGCTGTCGTAGTGAATATGCGAATACGAGTCCTTGCCCAGGTGCGCGGTCAGCGTGCAGGACGGTTTGTCGGGCTCGAGCTTGCGCCACTTGTTCGGAAACTTGTCAGGATCGTAGGGCGGCACGATCGCCGCTTTCGCCTCGTGCCAGGCGTTGGAATTGCCGTGCAGCGGCTTCCCCGCGTTTCGATGACGCGCCAGCAAGCGCTCGAACTTCTTTATCGCGCGGCGGTGCATTTCCGGGTACTGCTCGCCATGGCGCATGGCGCTGAAATGCCGATAGTCGCGTGGCGTGTGACGGACGACATGTGCCGTCACATCGGCACCCGTCTCAAATCCCGGCCATTTCCGCATCGCCAGCCCGTAGGCGCTGGCGGACCCCACGTAACCCGCCATCTGCGTGATGCGCCGGTCGGGCGTCCCGTCCCTCGTCACCCATCTCTTGCGGTAGATTGCGGCGAGATCGCGTAGCGCTTCGCTGATCGAGATCGCGGGCCGGTTGGCAACCTGCTGCGGTGGCGCCGGTACGTAATGCGATTTGCGTTGGTCGACATGCTTGAGGGCAAAAAAACGAACCCCGGTATAGCCGGGGGGGAAGGCGACGTTATGCGTTGCCGCCGGGAATTCCGGTATCGCGCCCACCGTCTTGTGATGCGCGACGAGAAACAACCGCTCGCGCAACTGCGGCACGCCGTAGCTCGCCGCGTTCAGCAGCGTGTACCGGCAGATATAGCCGCACTTTTCGAGACTGCGACTGATTTCCTCGGGAACGTTGTGGCCGCCATGATTGAGAATGTCGGGGACGTTCTCGAGCACGATGGAAAGGGGTTTGAGCGCCCGCACATAGCGCAGAAAGCGACGATACAGGCCGGCGCGCGGATCGGTTTGGTAGGCGGCTGGATCGTCGGCCAGTGATCCGAGCTTGGGCCGGCCGATACGAGCAAATGCCTGACAGGGAAGGCCAGCGAGAATAACATCGACGGCGTCTGTCTTCGCGCCGAGATCGAGCGCCTTAACCAGCTTGCCAGGCGATGTCGTCAGCAGGTCGCGCGGCGTACCGAGAATTTTCCGGCGTTCGGCGGACACGTCCTTGTGAAGATTGTCGGCGTAGGTGGTAGCGGCGACAGGATCGCTTTCGATGGCGCCGACTAGCGAGAATCCCGCTTTCATGAATCCCAGCGAAAACCCGCCGGCGCCGCCGCAGATGTCCAGCACGCGCGGTTTCCCGCCGGCGGCCAGCCTCAGCCGTTTGCGCTCGAACGCATCGATTGATTGTTCTGCCATCAGCCGGCTCGCTTGTGATGCCGGGCGTCAGGCTGGATGAGGGCGGCAGACAATATCGATTGGAGGCGAGCGGGATCTTCAGTTTCGCATTCCCAGATCACCAGCGTCCGCCAGCCGATCCGCTCCAGTTGTTCGCAGTTGCGGCGGTCGCGCTCGACATTGCCGCTCAGCTTGCTTTGCCAGAACTCCGGTCTGGTTTTCGGCATCGTCGCGTTGCGGCAGCCGCTGTGCTGATGCCAGAAGCAGCCATGAACGAATACGGCCAGCCGTTGGCCGGAAAAAACAAGATCGGGACGTCCGGGTAGATCCTTGCGGTGCAGTCGGAACCGACAACCCATGCGGTGCGCCATGCTCCGCACGGCCAGTTCCGGGGTTGTATCGCGCGGACCAATGCGCGCCATGATGGCGCTGCGCCGCTGCGGGTCGACAATATCCACCACGAAGCCCCTCTCACCGTATGGTCAGGCAGAGGCACCCCCGAGATTGGCGTTCCGCGCGCTCCCCACCGGGCCGTATGCGGCCAACCTTAAAATGCCAGAGATTCTGCAAATTGTATATGCGGGCAGCACCTTGACGGGCGCGTGCTGAAATCGTGCGCCGCAACGGTTCACCGGGGCTCCTTGCGTCTATTGTTCCTGGTTGTTCCAAGCGGTATTGACCTCTGGACGCCTTGCCTGTAGGAAGATGTCTGGAACAATCAGGAACAATTTTCATGACCTCTCAGAGATACACGGCGTCGAAGAGCCCCACCAAGGACGGCACGGCGTGGGTCATCAGTTTTCGGCACCCGCTCCGGAAGGACGCCCGTGGGAAGCAGGGCCGGAAGGTCCGGCGCGGTCTCGGAACCTCCGACGAGGCGCGGGCGCAGGTGCTTGTGGACGAGATGAATGTCCTGCTCGGCGATTCGGCATGGCACAGCATCGCCAAGAGGGCGGATGCCGGGCGCCGTTTCGATCCGGTGATTGTCCGCGCTTTCTACGACGACATCGAAAACGCACTGTCCAACACCTGGGAGATCAGGAACGAAGTTCTGCCGCTGCCGTCCGCCGGGGAGGGCTACGCGAAGATTCTGATGGTCGGTACCACCGGTGCGGGGAAGACCTCCTTGCTCCGGCACTTGATGGGCTCCCACCCGGAACGAGACCGCTTTCCTTCCACGTCAGCCTCCCGGACTACGATCTCTGATATCGAAGTCATCACCGCGGCCAGCGCGCCGTACCGGGCCGCGATCACGTTTTTCAATGAATGGACGGTGCATACAAATGTCCATGAGTGCGTTGCCGACGCCTGCGCAGCGCTTTGGGATGACCTGACCGAAGACAAGCTCGCCGAGAGACTGCTGACGCACCGCGATCTGCGGTTCCGGCTCGGCTACGTTGTCGGATCATGGCGCCAGTCGCCACGCGTAGCAGCGAAAGCGGAGTCGGATTGGGACTACGATCCGGACGCGCGGCAGGCCGATGAGGCACCTGACGAGTCCGACGCTGCACTGCCGTCCGCCGCTGACATAGAGCGGATGCAGGATGTTCTGAAATCATGGCTGACCCGCATAAGGGCTCTTGCCGCCGAGGCGAAAGAGCGCCTGCAAGCCGAACTCAATGTCGATCTCGGTTTGCTCGCCGGATCGGACAAGGAAGCGGCCCAGGACCTTTTTGAAGACTTCGTCCAGACTCTTTCGGATTTCGATGATCTCGTAAACGACATCATGGACGAGATCAGGCTGCGCTTCGACGGCATCGCCTCGGAACTCCGTACTCATGCCAGCGGCTGGCCGCTCGCTTGGGAATACGCAAGTGAGGACCGCGATGCCTTCGTGCGGGCGGTGCGCCGTTTTTCATCGAACTACGCTCCGGCGTTCGGCACGCTGCTGACCCCCCTTGTCGACGGCATCAGGATCGCTGGGCCGTTTTCACCCGCGTTCACCACGCGCCATCCCCGTCTCGTCCTGCTCGACGGCGAGGGGCTGGGTCATGTCGGAGACCCTGCTGCCGGCATTGCATCCCGCGTCGCACGTCGCTTCAGCGATGTTGACGTGATTCTGCTCGTTGATTCTGCGAAGGCGCCGATGCTGGAGGCGCCGGCGTCCGTCCTTCGCGCTGTCGCAGCCAGCGGATTCCAGAAAAAGCTCGCGCTCGCCTTCACCCATTTCGACCTTGTGCGAGGGCAGGCCAATTTGCCGACCTTCGAGGCGCAACGGGCACACGTCCTTTCGTCGGTGCATCAGAAGCTCATCAGCTTGCGTGAGATCGTGGGTCTGCCTGCGGTGCGCGCGATTGAGCGCGAGCTGGACGAGCGTTGCTTCATGCTGGGCTTCCTTGACCGCACACTCACGGAGAAGAATCGCGGCCCCGTGGCCGAACTGGGAAAGATTCTGGATTTTTGCGAGGCGGCCATTGCCCCTGTCGAACCGCCGCGGGCCGGCCCGGTGTACGACACGGCCGGACTCGTGCTGGCGATTCAGGCCGCAAGTGCGGATTTTCATGCCCGATGGAACTCCATTCTCGGCTTCAGCAGGTCGGGCAACATCCGCACCGCCCATTGGGCCGAGATCAAGGCTCTCAATCGCCGCGTCGTGCTCGACATCGACAACGGCGAGTACAAGGACCTCAAGCCCGTCGCCGATTTTGTTGCGCGCCTGTCGGAGTCGATCACCAAATTCCTTGACCGGCCGATCCGCTGGCACCCGGCGACTCCTTCTGAGTCCGAGGCCGATGAGGCGCTGGCGCGGGTTCAGCGGGAGGTGTTCGCCCGCCTTCATGCCTTCGTTGACGAAAAGATTCTGCGCGTCCCGCGCCAACAATGGATGGAAGCGTTTGAATACCGGGGACCAGGCTCGACTTTCAGTCGCGCCAAAGTGATTCAGACGATCTACGATTCGTCCGCGCCGGTGCCGGGACCCGCACTCGATCCCCTATCCGAACATTTCCTGCGCGCTGTCCGGCTGCTGGTTCACGATGCCATCCGCGAGGGTGGTGGAGAACTGGTCAGCGACGTTCTTGCAGCGTCGCCCATTGTTGCGGTCTCCGCGCGGAGGGCTTCATGACCTCCTGCGACGGCGAAGGCCCCAGCGTGATCCTTGAGGAAAGCGGCCGAGACCATGAAGTTCTACACTGCGAATACGACACTCTGGCTTGGCAGGGACTGCAAGCCGGCATCCGGCTTCCGAAGCTCGGTTGCAAGCAGTAAATGCCGCTTCTCGGACCGGACGAGACCCGAGGTCACATTCAGGAAGAAGGCTCATGCCGTGAAGCCAGATGGCATGGTGTGGCAGGAGGTGCCATTGACTGGTACGAGGTTGGTCATCGACAGCAGCAAATTGCAGTCGGCCGAGTTGCGCGAGTTCCTCAGCGCAAGCACGGCGAACCTGGCTGTGCTTTCGGACTTCGCGTGGTTCGAAGTCTACAAACAGGAGACCGTGGATGCTGTCCTCGCTCTCCTCTCGGTCATCGGCGATTTTCCCGAGCAGATCATCGTTCTGAAGTCTGGAGGAGAGATCGCGAGACTGAACCCTGGCCTTCCTAGCGAGGTCGCGGCCATGGAGCAGCAGGACGTCGCATCCCTGATCCGCGAAATGGCTGACATCATGAACGGACCTCGACGTGAGGATCCGATCGTCCTCCAGCAACTGAGGAATCTGTGGAGCTCCGCTGCTGTTAGTCTCGCTGGCATGCATGAGGGAGCGATCGACATTGTGACGTCGCTGCCGGAAATGTCTGAGCAGATGTTTTCGGAGCACGAGATTAGGATCATCCGCACCAATGGACGCTACACCGAGGAGATGTTTGCCAGCATTTTCGGAGCCGCCGAGCAGATCTGGGAGACATTGGCGGAGGGGTACGGTCTGCAATGGCGATCGATGCTCCGGGACCATACTATGAGCGTCTACCTTTTCCGGTATGCCCTTGGGATCGTCATCTATCTCATTTGGTGGGTAAGAACTGGTAGCCCGAAGCTGCAGCGCGTCGAGCGCATACGGAACGACCTCATCGACTTGAGTTTTGTGGTGTACGGGACGTATTACGACGGGCTTCTCACCGCCGACCGCAAGGCGGAATGGATGTTTCTGAACCTGTCTCGGGCACTGGAGGCGGCAAGAACGTCAGCCGGAGACTGAATTCCGTGTCGGTTCGCAGAGCCCCTCTATTTGGGGTTCGACGCAAAGCGATGAAAAGCCTGATGCAGGAAGTGTGCTGCGGGCCGGATTCGAAACCGGCTACTGGATGGGCTTAGTGCACCGAGCCATTACGCCGCCGCCTTCTCGTCACCATCTCGGACCTTTGCTGGCCATGTGCCCTTCCACATCGCCGCAGCCAATTTGTATTTACTCGTGTCTCTAGTTTCCATCAAGCGCTGTGTCGATCTCGCGCGAGAACCTGAACCTCGCAATCTCCGGCGTGCAGTGCTAAAATTAGAAAATGCGCGATCGTGCATAAGGCCGGTAGGGGCCCCTAGCGCACCGGTACGTGACCGAAGGCGTAGGGCGACACGGGTATGCGGACACAGGCAATGTCACCAAGATTGAGCGCTGACCCCGAAGCCGTCTCCACTCCCTCGGCTCCATGGAGCCGGCGCAGCAATTCCGAAACGGCAAGGGCGGCAGCGATCAAGCCGACGAACGGCACGCCGACCGTGCGGGATGCAAGCTGGGCCAAGCCGCAGGTATCGAGTCCGGATTTCCGCAAAGCGCTGTAGGCCGGCATCGCCGAGACATCGATGGCACTTCCCGCATCTTCGCGCCGCCAGATCTGATCCGGCCGCCGCGAGGTGGGAAAGGTATGCAGCGAGAAATTCCGAAACCCGCCAGGACCGGCGCCCAAGCCCGCTTCCACCACCAGCTCGAACTTCGCGCTGCCGAGGTCGGCGCGCGTCGGCGCGTTATCGACGCCGCAGAACGCGACCGCAGGGTCGTGCGGACCACGCAACATCCAGGGCCCAAAGCGCCGCTCTTCGAGCGCGGTGGTGAAGCCGGCCGCTTCAAGCCAGTGCGCGGCGACACGCGTCTTTTTGATGCCGACCAGCGGCAAAGAGGACAGCAAAGAGGTGCTGTCGTTGGAGTCGGCAACCACGTCGTAGTCTTGCAGCGTAAGCTCGACCTTGCGGCGATCGGCATAGGGCAAACAAGCCAGGAGCCACGCGAATGCCTGACCCAGATTGCCAAGGCCGATGAGCCAAACGGCTGAGGGCAGATAGGAGAGCGGCGGCTCGCTTTCGTCCGGGGGCAGCCAGTCGGTGCCTGGATTCCACAGCGAGAGACCCGCGGCCCGCCGTCCCGCCATCGGGTGATCGTTCGCATGCCAAGCGAACAGCTCGGCAGCGGCGGCGGCCGCAGCCATGGCGGCGGCAAGCGGGTTCGCCTCATCGTCCGCGAGACGGCGCGCGTCATGCTGCGGCACCACACCCCCGCGCCATCCTTGCCAGGTGAGCGCCCACGCCGTGTTGCCGGCGTCTGGCGCCGTCCCGAGTTGCACGATCGGCCAAAGTGGATTTGCCGACGGGGCGAGCGTCCCGCCGAGTTCGAGCACTGCATCCGCAAGCGTGCGCGCGCGGGCGAGCGGCACGAGCAGCGGCGCATCCGGCACACCAAGCACTTCGATGCCCCCGAGCAAGGTCCGGCGCGTAAGATTGACCAAAGTGAGAAGGGCGACTTGGTGCGCGACCGAGGTGGCGGCTTCGGGTCCGACACGGATCGAGGCGCCGAAGCCGCGCAGAATGTCCATGGCGTCGTCGTGCGTTGCCGCGCGCCCGTTGTCCATGAAGTACTTAGCGGTACGGTGCAGCCGCGTGTGGTCGATAAGCGCGTTCATAGGATCAGCTCCAGAATCCGGTGTAGACGTATTTGCGGCAATGCCGGTGGCTGCGGTCCGCCCAGCGGTGCTCGCCCTGATATTCGAAGATGCCAAGATCTTCGTAGCGGACCGGCGGCGCGGCGAAGTCGGGCACGATGATGGCGACGTGCCCCGTGCGCGCGACCATCGGATTGGTGCGGTCGGATCCGCTCTGAAAGGCGGCGCCGGGATGCGTGTGGATGTCGGCGACGACGCCAAGCTCCCGCGCGCGGCACATCGCCCAAAGCTTAGCGAAAGCATTGGCTTTGAGAATGCACACGCCGCTCGCGTAGGCCTCCGGATCGAGATCGTCGTAGTAGACGACATCGACGGCGGCGCGCCGGCCGTCATGGTCATGGCCGAGCAGAAACGCGCCGGATTCATGCCGGGCTTCCGTGCGCCGGTGCAGCTCCGCCATGGTGCCCGCCCACAAGGCGGCCGGGCAGTTCAAGCGGTGCTCAGGCGCCGCGAACGCCCGAATAATCGTCTTGATTGAGAAGGTCATAAAGCTGCTCCAGGTAGCAAATGATGCCCCGCTGCGGCTGCCAGAGCCGGTTCGGGTGTTTGTGAATCCAGTCACCGTGCCCTTCGATCGACATGCGATCGCAGGGCAAGTACAGGCACTGACCGCCCTTCCACTCCGGCCTGAACACGGACGGCACGATGGCGCGGCCCGCCGGCCAGCGCGGCGCGGGCAGGGGCCGCCGCGCGCCGAGATCCCAAGGCTGTGCAGTCACCGGCGTGTGCCGGTAGCCGCTGCATTCGAAGCGGAATCCGTATTCATCCGGTGCGTTGGCGCGCTTGGCTGCCGACACGGCGATGGCCGCGTGCGGCCAGGCGGTTTCGATGTGGCGCCACTTGCCCTCAATCTCGCCGCGCCGGAATTCCGGGGCGGCGAGATCGGCTGCAAGGAGCAACTGGTCGGGGGGCACAGCCATGGTCATGGCGCTTCAGCCCTCGACGCGCTTTTCAGGAACGAGGTCGAAGCAGATGTCGCAGCTCTGGCCGCTGACCAGCTCGGCCAAGGCCGTGTCGGTCGGCGGTTGTGTGGTGCTGTTGCAGAGCTGAAGCACGTGCTCGCCGGCATCCGTCGGGTTGAGCTTGAACTCGCGCACGGCCCACTGCTTGACCGTGCGGACGCGGATGCCCGCCGCGAAGGCGCGCTCGATGCTGCGGTCCATGTAGTGGACCGTGACCTTGATCTTCTTGCAGCGGGTCACATGAACGCGCGAACCGTGCTTCAGGCCCTCGACCGGGGCCTTGGCGTCGTGCGGCACGGGCGCCTCCGCCTCGTCGACGAAGCTTTCGCGCCCCTCGAAGTCGATTCCATGCGTTTTGAAGACCTCGTGCAGGTCCCGCACCAGCGCCGGGATCGTGATCCCAGCCTCGGTGATGCCGGGCTTGCCCTCGGCCTGAATGAAGATGACCGTCTTGCTCATCGCTTGTTCCTTTGATCCGGCGGCTCATGATTGAGCCCTTAAGGAAGAAGCGACCGCAGGCAGAGTTTTTAGGAAGTGCGGTTCAAGAGACGCCCTGGACGAAACCGCAGATGAAATAGCACTGACAGTTCGGGCAGCGCCGCGCATCCTCGGGCGCGGGGGCAAAGGCGCCGCGCTCGATGTCGGCGATGGCGTCCGTGTATTCCTCCAAGAGCTTGTCGTCCTTGTTCGGCGGAATTGGAACCGCCTCGCGCGTCGCGAGATAATAGGCTTCGATCACGACTTGCCGCCTCGGGTAGCGCGCGGCCGCGCCGCGGCGCAGCAGCGCGTAGATGCGGTTAGCGGGGTCGGACTTCGTCTTGCGGCCGGTGCGGATGCGCTGAACATGAACCGTGCCGTCGGTGGCGATGACGACGCGGTCGGGCGTGAGCGCGATCTGCTTGCCGCCCACATCGACCACCCATTCACCTTGATCGTAGCTCCCGGTCTCCGCAGCGATGACATCGACCATCGAGGCGATCATGGTTTCGGCGGATGCGCGGTAATAGGCCTCGAAGCCGTGTCCGGTCGGCCCGCGCGCGGCCCATTCTTGCGCGAGCTGCGCAAGCGCGGCGGGATGATTCGAGGGCGTGCCGGCCGCGCGCTGCGTTTCAAGCCACCCGATCGTGCGGAACACGCAGCGGTGAAACCGCACATAGGGCGAGTCGTCCCGGATGGCGCGCAAGCCGTCGAGCGTCTCAAACTGGTAGCGTTGCGGGCACTGTATATAAAGACTGAGCTCGCGCTCTTGATACAGCGTTCGGGCGGGCGGCGGCGCGAGAGGCCGAGCGGGGCGGAGCGGCAGCGGGCTATCGTTGCGCCGCGCTGCCGGAGCGAGCGCGCTGATGGGCGATAAGAACTTAGAGGTGCTCGCGGTCTGGCTTGCGCTATAGCGTTCGGACCGGCTCAAGAACAAGAAATCCCGCGCGCGAGATAGCGCCACGAAAAACAGGCATTCTTCTTCGGCTTCGTGATCGGCTGGCCGGATCGCCAGATGCGGCAGACTCGGCGGCGGCGGACACCGCACGCCTTGCCGGTTCGCCGGCATGTATCGCGTTGCCAGCGCGGGAAGATGGACCGCTTTGAACTCCAGCCCCTTGCTGCCGTGGACGGTCAGCACGCGCACGCCGTTAAGGTCGGAGGCCTCCGAAGCGACCGCGCGGTACATGCGATCGTCGTTCAACGCTTCGATGCGGCGCACGCGCGCGAGCATATGCTTGCGGGTGGAATCGCCGTCGGCCGCCATTTCCCCGCAGACCTTGAGAAGCTGATAAATCGCGACGAGTTGTTGTTGAGCTTTGGCGTCATTGGCTGTGAGCAGCGGTGTCAGATAGGCGCTGCGCTCGAACAGCCACGTTGTGAGAAGCGCCCAGGGCGACGTTCCGGGCCCAAACCCGTCAAGCTGCTGCGCGAGGCGTTCCAAGCCCGCGCTGCCTTGCGGTGTCAGCCCCGGGATTTCTGAAAGGCGGCGCAGTGCGTCGAGAATGCGCACATGGTTCGCCTCGGCCCATTTGATCACGGCCAGCGCATCGGCTTTGGTCGCGCCGTATTCCGAGAGCTGCGCCACGCGGACCAGGCCGATGCCGCCGGGTTCGGCGTCAATCGAGATCAGCGCGAGCAAATCGCGTATCTCTTCGCGCTCGAAGAGATCGCCAAGGTAAAGAAGAGGAACGCCGAGCTGTTCGAGCGCGCCGGTGATGCGGGCGAGAGTCAAATGGCTGCGCGCCAGAATCACTTGCTCGCTATAAGGAATGCCATTCGCGCGCGCTTGTTCGATGTGATCGCGGATGGCCGCGGCCTCGGCCGCCACGGACGGCGCCACGATCTGACGGATCGCGCCAACGCTGCCACGCTGCGCCGTCCAGCTCCCGCCGGGCGAGCCCTGCATATTGGCGGCAAAAGTCGCGAAGGCCTGCACCACGGGAGACCCGGAGCGGTAGTTGACGCCCAGCGAGCGCCGCGCCCCGGAAAACTCGGCGACAAAACGCTGCACGTTGCTCGGGGCCGCGCCGCGGAAGCGGTAGATGGATTGCCGCTCGTCGGCCACGACCCAGACATCCGATTGCGGCGCCGCAAGCGCCCGCAGCAAGTGCGCGCTTGCGAGGTTCACGTCCTGATATTCATCGACCAGGATATGCTCGAATCGCGCCTGGTATTCAGCGCGCAAATCGGCGTTCTGCTCGAGCGCTTGGGCTGCGAGCAGAACCAAATCACCGAAATCGACCGCGTCCTCTTTGGCAAGCACATCCTCATAGATTTCGTAGATGTCGGCGACTTCGAGGGCTTTTCCGGCCGCTTCGCGCTCCTCTTCGCTCACCGCCACGGTGTTGGCGGCTTCCGCAGCGGCGCGGTAGGCCGCGGGCGTGATGAGTTCGTCCTTACACCGCGAGATGGCCCGCAAGACAGGCACGAGCTCGTAAGCGGGCTCATAGAGATTCTGATAGTATCGCAGGGGCAAGCGGATGAGATTCGCTTCGAGCAAAGCCAGCGATCCGGCTTCGTCCAAGATGCGCACGTTCATCGTGCGGCCGATGCGCTGATGATATTTGGTGATGAGTTCGAGCCCGAAAGCATGAAAGGTGCCGACCCACATTTCGATGGCGGCGTCTGCGTTGCTCGCGGACAGCCGCTCGCGCATTTCTTCGGCGGCCTTATTCGAGAAGGTGAGGGCGAGGATCGAGGCGGGCGAAGCGCCGTTATCCAGCAAGTGCTGAATGCGGTGGACGAGTGTGCGCGTCTTTCCGGTGCCCGGCCCGGCATCGACCAGCAAGGGGCCGCTGCTCCAAGTCGCGGCTTCGAGCTGGCCGGGATCCAGCGTGTAGCTCGGGCCGGGGCTCGCGGGCGGTGGGGCTTGCAGAGGCCGCAAGAGCAGGGCGCGGACGGCCTGGTTCAGAACAAGCCCCGGCGGTACGCCGAGGTCCTTGGCAATGTCCGCGGGCCTGCGGCCGTGTGTCAGCAATTCATCGCGCAGCCAGTCCGACGGACACAAAAACTCACCGGCGAAGATGTCCGCCTGAACCTCTTTGCGTTCGCGCGGGGAATAACCTTCCACGCGGCCCGCGCCTGAATCAATCGGATCGCCGCCAAGTCCCGGGGCGAGGGCGGTCACTTCATTGCGCGGATCGCGGTGAAGCTTGTAATGACCGAGTTCATGCGCGGTGACGATGGCTTCGTTTTCCGGGCTCTGGCCGCTCGCGACATTGATGATCTTCGAGGGGCGGTCGAGAAACCCATAGACCCCCTTGCTGACGACCGAGCCCGGCGCGTAATGCGCGAGCTGCAGGTCATCCTCTTTGAGCGCCGCCGCGAGCAAAGCGGGCGCCTTGCGCACGCCTTTGGATTTCAAAAGAGCCTGGCGGTGACATTCGCGCGCCTTGAGCCGGATATCCCGCCAAGCGTCCATGTTTAGTCCTCCCCAAGCCAATAGCGCTTGTCGTCGTCCGACATGGGGCTCGCCCGAATGACCTCCGCGTAGGATCGCGTGTTGATGGTGGGGGCCTCGTCCGCCTTGGCATGTCCCAATCGCCTTGGGCCTGCCAACAGGTCGGCTACGGCACGTTCAAGCCAAGCGGTGCTCACGCCGAGCACGTCGGTGAGGGCGTCCGACAAGCGTCGGCCCAACGGCAATCGCATGCGGCCGGCGTTCAGTTCGGCCAGAACCATGCGATCGATATTGATGCAGCGCGCAAGCCGCGGGATATCGAAGCCGGCGGCCGACACGGCCTGAGGCCATGTCTTCTCCGAGATATTTTGCGCAGCCGCCGACTCCTGACGTGCGTTATGAAGCAGGTTCAAGGCCTGGCTGCGGCCGCGTGCGAGCAGGCTCTCATCAGGTTGAACGTCCTGCTCATCCGAATCCGCGGCCCACTGCGCGCGCACGGCGGCATGCTCGCGGATATCATCGGCATACTGCGGATACCGGCGCGTCCATTCATTCACTTGCTCGGCAGTCGGGTTGTCGCAGGTCTGGTGGAATGCGAACAACACCTCGTCCCGTTCCGGGATTCTGTTTTGTTCAATCATTGGCGGCTCCTATCTCAATCTTGAGGAGAGCTTTGGTCTCGGCGATCCACTCTCCCGCGGTTTTAGCGCTGATTCCGAGCTGCTCTGCGATCGACGTCGTGCCGATGCCAGGGCCTAGCGGGCATCCGTCCATATGCAGGCGGAAGGCCTCGCGCTTTCTCGGATCAGGAATCCTGTTCAGCAACCGCTGAACCTCGGCGGCTTGTTCGCTGCCTTCCTCAGGCGGCTCTATCGTCTCGACCATGTCTTCGCCATGATCGGTGACGCCGGGCTGCGTCTTGAAGGGCTGATTGCGCTGCGCGTATTTGCGCTCCGCCCGGATCGCGTCGGCGACGCGGAATTCGACGCAGGTGCGAAAGGTCTTGCAGAGCGCTTGGCCATCCTTCGAGCCCGGCTTGAGGATGGCGACGATCAACTGGTGCTGCGCCCGCAAGACAATGTCTTCGCCCTCGTTGCGGTGGTTCTTGCCCACCAGCCGCCGGATGATGCGCAGCAACTCGTCCGACACGTGGCTGATCAGGGCCGAAAGAAGCCGTTGATCGCCGTTTGGACCGATGTGCTGTATCGCAGCGACGATGGCTTCGGGCCGGAAGAGCCGAAGGCGATTGCCGGCGGCGGCACTCTCCCAGCCCTCCAGGTCGGATGGCGAAGGCGGTTCCTCCGATGTCTTGGCACCTGTCTTCATGTGTTACCTCGCGATCCGAAAGGGCGGCCCTACCTAGGAAGCGACCGCACACCCAAAATTCCGGAAACGGGCTCCGAGGATTCTTCAAACGTGGGTTTGTGGTCGCCTGAGTCGTTTAAAATAAAACGCAAAAACTACAGAGTGATAATGTATCTTACGGGAAATAACAGCGATCCAGGCCTCAGGCGGCCTGGGATTGCGGCTGCGGCGCCGGACTCGCCACCGGAAGCGTAGCTCCGGCGACCGGAACGCCCAAGGCTTTTCGTGCAACCTCCAACAAATGCTCGTGGTGCGTGAAGAACAGCACCTGGGTTTTCTTGGCGAGTTCGCCCAGGACGCGGAAACCGGCCGCTGCGCGCTTGTCGTCGAAGTTGATGAACAGATCGTCGGCGATGAACGGCATGGGCTCGGCATGGCCGAGATAATCCTCGACCGCGGCGACCCGGAGCGCGAGGTAAAGCTGGTCCGCAGTGCCGGTGCTCATGCCGCTCACCGGCACGCGGCGGCCATCCTGCCGGATGCCGGCAAGCTGCGCGTTATCGTGGTCGTCGAATTCGAGCTGCAGGGTTTGGAATGAGCCGCAAGTGAGAATCGCGAACAGCTCGCCCGCGCGCTTAAGCATCGGCGCTTGCTTCTCCCGGCGGTAACGGTCGATCGCCCATTGCAGCAACGCGATCGCCGAGCGCAGGCGCACATACTGTTCGGTGATCTCTGACATCTCGGCCAGCGCGGCCTGGCGATCCGCCGCGTCCCTCGCCGCCTTGTCGTCTCCGCCCACCGCGTCGAAAGCTTGGCGCGCGGTGTTGCGGGTTTCGCGCGCTTCGATCAGGCGGTCGCGCAATTCCTTCAGTTCTCCGCTGATCGTCTGCTCCTTCGCGGCAATGGCGTCGAGATCGATCCCCGAACACTCGGCCGCAAGATCCGCAACCGAAAGCCCGTCTCCATCCTGCGTCAGCGATGCCGTCAGGCGCTCGAATTCGGCCGTGAGCGTGCGCATTTCGTCTGACCGCTGAATTGCGGTACGCAAATCTTCAAGCGACGCCACGGCAGCCATCCGCTGCATCCGCGCGATGATATCACGCGCTTCGCCGCTCGACTCGCGGCAGGCTTCGATCTTCTCCTGCAAGCCCGCGACGTCTGCATCCTTCGCGGCTTTGAGATCGCGCACGCGCACGGCCTCGGCGGCCAGGCGATCGAGCTCCAAGACGGCATCCTCGGCCTTGGTGCCGGAAAGCTCGGGAGCGATGGCTTGCGCCAACGCCGCGACATCGGCCTCAAAAGTGTTGATGTCGCGCTCGATCTTTTCGATCCGCTCATGACGCAGATCGTTGATGCGGCTCGCCGCTTCGCGCATATCGTCGATGGCACCGATTTGCGCTTCTGCCGTCTCAGGGGTCGCCGCGCCCGGAAACTGAAGCGCCTTCAAGGCTGCCTCCCATGCGGCCGTCCACTCTTTCCACTCGCCTTCAGCTTGTTCCAGCTCCTTGCGTTTGCGCGTAACCGCACTCACCGCCTTACGGCGGGCCTCTTGCAGGTCGCGCGCGGACTTTGCGGCGGTTTCGTGCTGCCGCTCCTGCGTAGCGGCGGCCTCGATGACGAGATGAAGCGGCTTAGCAGTCAAAGCTTCGGTCGCGATTCCCAGCGCTTCAAGCTCGGCCAAAACGGCGTCCTTAGCCTCGCCTTCACGCTGACGCCATGAAGCGGTCTGTCCCTGGCCCGCCGCGAGCCGCGGGATCAGCTCAAGGATGTCCGATCGCACCCGCAGCCATTCGATCATGGCGTCGGGATCGCGCGGTGCAAGGCCGATCTCCGACCACATCGAGGCCCAGGCGGCCTCAAGCGCGGCCCGCTCTTCCGCCAGTGCCGCATCTTCCAGCGTCAAGGACTCGATCAGATCGTCCTGTTCGCGAATCTGCCCGCTAAGGAGGGAAAGCTGCGCGGCAGCGTCAACATGATCAAAGCGCCTGTCCGCAGCGTCGTCCGCGCCACGGATGGCGGCCTCGAATTCCTGCGCGATGGTTTCCGGCTGAGCAAAGGCTGCGATTTCATCGTCGGGAACGACAGCGCCCTCGAAATGGCGCCGGCGGATGATCGACCAGCCCGCATCGCGCCGTGTGCGCAAGCGTTCAAGCTCATCAGCTCCGACGACACGATCCTCTGTGGTAATGCGCTCATAAGCCTTCTGGTGGCGCGCGCGGTCTTGCTCCGCCGTCCGGATGCGTTCTCGGCAGACCCGCTGCCGCTGTTCGAGGCTGCGGCAGGCGTCGCGGTGAGCCTCGACCGACGCGAGCGGCGGCACGCGCATAGCTTCGAGGTCAGCGTGATCCTTCACTGCGGGATGCAAGGTCTTGAGGGCCCGGGCAATGGCGGTGCCGATCGCTTCTTCTTCGCGCTTGGAATTCGCGATCTGGCCGGCCACATCGCCAAGTCCACGGGCGGCCTTGATGACCATCGCGAGCTTGGAAACATCCGTAATCGTCCCAACGGCTTCGATCTCGGCCACGATTTCGGTCAGCGTCTCTTCGGCTTCGTCCAAGGCATCTTTGGCATTCTCAAGCGCACCCGCTTGAGCGCCGCGGTGATTGAGCAAACCGCGCAGGACCGCGACTTTGGCCTTTGCGGGAATGCGGGCGATCACGTGATCGACATCGCCCTCCCATTCCAGTTCTGCCGCGAGGCGTTTGAGAGCCGTCTCGGCCGCGGCGAGTTCGGCGCGTCGCTTGGGCAAGTCGGCCTTGCCGGAGCGGATTTGGATGCGGCGATCGTGAAGCTGCGCAATGTCTTCCGCGCGCGCGAGTAAGGTTTCATCGAAAGTCAGGCCTGCGCGTTCGGCTTCAAGCGCTGCGATCTGTTCGCTTAAGGCCGCGATGCGCCCCGTGGCGGCGGCCTCGTCCTTGGCGGCCTTCTCAAGAGTCTTGGAGGCATCGTCATCGAACGGGACAACGGTACCGAGCGCCTTGATCGCGCTTTCGCTCTCCGCGCGCTTGCGCACATCGCGGCAGACGCGGCGGATGCGGTTAAGCTTGCGCAGCTCTGCCGACTTGGTCTCGATTTCGCGCTCGATAACACTATGCGCCTCGTTGGCCGTCTCGAACGCGCTCTTCAACGACTGCCATTTGGTTGTCGTGACCACGTTTTCGCGCATCGAAGCTTCGGCGGCCTCTAACCGGTCCTGGGCCTGGAAATACTTGCGGTGTCCGGCGCGGCGTGAAGCCCAGAGCGCATCGGCCTCGGCCTCCATCGCTTTGAGCGTTTCCCGCAAGCCCAGAATGCCCGCGCCCGCCGAGAACAGCATCTGACCGACATCATCTTGGGCTTGCAGAATTTCCTTGCCGCCTTGGCGCAAGCGCTCGTGATCGAGGCTGAACATCCGCGTATAAAAGCGCCGATCCGCGCCTGCGAGAAACGGCGCGATCGCGCCCTCGCCGGACGGAAGGGGCGTCTCGTCTTCGCCGAGCAGTGTGTCTTTGTTGCCTTTACGGCGGCGCAGCTTGAGCGTGTCGCCGCCCTTTTCCAGGACGGCGCCCACCCGCATGGCGTTGTACTCGTGAAGAAAATTGCGCGGCGAGTTGCCCGGAATGCCGAAGAGCAAGTCTTCGACACCATTCGTCGCCGTGGATTTTCCGGCTTCATTTTCACCCAAGAGCATCTGGAAATCCGGCTCCCCGCGCGGCAAGCCGATGCTGGCGTTCGTGAAATGGCCGTAGCGGAGAAGATCGAGCTGGCGGATGCGCATGTGACTAAACTTTCTCTGCGAGACGCGCGTTCAAATACGCGCCGGCATGGGTGATCAAAGCGGCGATATTGCCGTCTATGACCGCCTTCAAGGCGGCATCATTCGTTTCGGTGCGGACATCGTGGGGCAACTTGCGGACCAGATCGCTGAGATCCGAGGCGAGCCGCGCTTGCAGCTCGGCATCGCTGCCCGCGCTTTCAATCATGCGCTGCAAATCGCCCACCGCATCTGTGCGCGACGCCGCGGTGTTCGGATGTTTCGTGCCGACGACGAGTCGCTCGATCCAGGCGGCCTCTTCGCCTAGGCCGAGCGCCGCGGCGTGCGCCTCCGCGAGAAGGTGATCCGCCGATGAGAGCAATTCGCCGTGAAGCTTGGTCTGTCCGGTCAGCTCGATCCGGCAAGCGAGAAGCCGTCCCTGTGCTTCGCGCGCAACGGCGTCTTCGATCGTCTCACGCACCAGGTCGATGACGTCGGCAGACGTCGCGCATTGATCCACCACAACCGGCAAATGGATCCAGCGCACGCAATCGGCATGCAGCGGTGAGACCGCCTCGACTTGTCCGTCCTCGACGGTAATCAGCGAGGCGCCCTTCGGACCGCTCTCGCGGATATGCCGGCCTTGCAGATTGCCGCAAAACACGACATGCGGCCGCTCATGCAGAACGGCGGCCTGATGCACATGCGCGAGCGCCCAATAATCGTAACCCTTGTTAACCAGCTCTTCGAGCGCACACGGCGCGTAGTTTGCATGTCCGCCCATGCCGCCCAGGCCAGTGTGGAGCACGCCGATATTGAAGTGGCCCGCAGCCGGCGCGGGATAGGCGGCGACAAGATTCTCGGTGACGTCGCGCTGCCGGAAGCTCTGGCCATGCAGCGCGACGTTCAAGTTTGGCAGGCGGAAGGTCTCGGGCTTGCGGGCAGAGAACACCTTGACATTGGGCGGCAAGGTGAGCCGCCGCGTAATCTGGCTTTCAGCATCGTGATTGCCGTAGAGCAGGAAGGCGGGGATGCCGGCCTCGGACAGCCGGCCCATCTGCTTTACGAAGAAAAGGCCGGTCTGATAGTCGCGCCAATCACCGTCATAGAGATCGCCAGCTATGACGAAAAAATCCACTTCCTCTTCGATCGCCTGGCTGACGAGAGTGTCGAAAGCGGTTCGGGTTGCTGTGCGGATGCGTTCGGCTGCCGCGCCTTGCTGGCCGGAGAGTCCCTTCAGCGGACTGTCCAGATGGATGTCGCCGGTGTGAATGAAGCGAAACGATTGCAAGACAATGCCCTCCCAAATCCGATCGGCGCACCCAAGACCGGTCCCATGGCGCTTTCGCTCCGGGGCCCTTAGACGGTCAGCGAAACCTCCCCGGGTTTTCCGGAAGCGCCGGACCAAAAATCTTTCGGCAGCAAAGGTAGTATAGAACATAAAGGGAACATAATAGTCAAGAAGTCACTGCTATCCCCAATATCTAGTAGCGAGACGTGGATGGGCGGGCGCGGCGCTATCGGATCGAGAAAAGCCCGGCTGCAAAGAGCAGCCGGGCGTAGCCGCAAAGCGGCATTTTGGGGGACTGGGGCGCAACGGTTTGGGCAGCCAGCCGCTGTCCGCGACAAGGGTCTCGGCCCGTTGAGCCAGTTCATTCTTCTTGAGCTTGCCCAGCGCCGGAGCGTGCGTCCCTTTCGCCTCGTCGATGGCCGCGAGAATGCCCGCGCGGTTGATGCGGCCGAAACAATTCTCCGCGCCCGGCACGAACCAGGTCCGCATGTCGAGCCCGATCCCTCCGGCGATCTGGCTTACGTGGGTCAGACGCACGGCGTCAGGCCGGTCGCCTTTGCGCTGTACGGCGTCGACCGATGCCGCGACGATAAACGCCAAGACCCCGAGCAACTCCGCTTGCGAGCGTTCCAAGCACCAAGACCACAAGGCTTCCGGTGCAGGAAGTATTGCCTGGACCCGTGACCGTGCCTGATCCATCGCAGACAGGCTCGCGCACAGATCGGCAGACGCTATAGCCCGGCGCAGTCTGCGCGGTGCGGTCTTCGATCAACTTCGCGAGTTGCCGGGCTTCGGGCCATGCTGGCGGAACTCGATGAGCTCGGTCGGCTGCGCCGCCTCATCGCCATGCTCACGACAGAAGTCGTGGCCGAACCGGACACGACGCCTTTTGACGTTCCTCTCCAGGCACAGGATCATTTAGCAAAGCGCGAAGCGCGCCTTTCTGTGTAGGAGCAGTTCGCGGCGGAGCATTTGTTCGGCGAGGACGATGATCATACCTTCACGCCTTCGAGATGGTACTAGGCCAAGCGCTCGCCGGCTGATTAGTCCGAAACCAAATCAATTGGTGCTGCGGACCGGATTCGAAACCGGCTAGTGGATGGGCTTAGTGCACCGAGCCATTACGCCGCTGCCTTCTCGTCACCATCTCGGACCTTTGCCGGCCATGTGTCCTTCCACACCGCCGCAGCCAGAGGCGTCTGTCTATCTGCTCGTCCACCGCCCATCAAGTTCAGTGAGTCGTCTTGAGACTGGAAGAGAGGCAGTGAGCATAGCGCGCATGAACGCGTTGTGCTAAGAACGCTGACGGTCTTTCCTTATATCGGCGCGTAGCGCGCTACAAAGGTCGATGGCGCAACACATCGACCGATCGTTGGCGATAGACGCTGAGACGTCGCTGAATTCGAAGCGCGCGAATTTTCCTTTGAAATCATAAGCGAAAAATTTTGACGGCTCGATGGTCGGGCTTTGACCGTCAGAAGAAATATTTTGCGCTTAAAAATCAGCGCGTTACGATGCGTTGAGAGGATCGAGTGGGAGTGAGGGTGGGATACCGTGGAGGGGTTTGGATGGGAATAGCGGAGGAAAAATAGAGGGTCGCGGGATGTTCGTTGACGACATCAGGTGCATTGTCAATCGGGCCGGGGATTCTGGTAAAACCTGTTGAAAACCAGTTGATTGCCGTTGCTCTGCGTTTCTCCGGAGTCATCCAAGCGAAGACAATCGACGGCATTTTCGGCGGTGCTTTTGGGCCCGGTCGGGATTTGGAGAAAGACCGTCCGCTTCACATTATGCTTTTGACGGTCTTTTTGGGGGGATGACGTGACGGGTAACAAGATCACGGCGACTTTCGAGGTCGTGACCCCGCTTTTCCTCGGCGGAGCCGACCCGGCCAGCACCGTCGAACTGAGGCCGCCTAGCATCAAGGGTGCTTTGCGCTTCTGGTGGCGCGCGCTGGCCTGGAGCCGCCATCGCGGTGATCTCGATGCAATCAAGAAGGAGGAGCAGAAGATTTTTGGGACCGCTGGTGACGACCGCGATCGTCTAGGCCAAGCATCGTTCGGTTTGCGCGCGCGCTGGCGGGCGGAGCCGAATCGGCTTGCGGAGACAGGGCCGCGCTCGCTCACATCGGGGAAGCCGGGGGCTTCTTATCTGAGTTACGGCATCATCAACCGTGGCCAGGGCAACTCGCCGAGATCATGCTACCAACTGGGTGGGTGCTTCGAACTCACGTTTCAAGCGCTCAGGCACACGGACAATGAGTCCGGATTTCATCCTTCGTTACTGGACGCGATAAAGCTATTTGGCCTGTTGGGCGGTCTTGGTGGACGGTCGCGACGCGGTTGGGGCAGCGTGGCTCTGACCCAATTGGGCGGCGAAGGCGCTGCGCTTCAGTGGCAGGCTCCGCAAAACTTGGACGAATACCGGGATGCATTGTTCTCGATCCTCGGCAGCACTGCCGATACGCCCGAGGCGGTTTATAGCGCGTTCAGCAAAGGCGCGCGGCTGAATGTCTTCGGTATTGGCGTCGATGCTCTGACCGTGCTGGATCAATTGGGCCAAGCGTACCAAGCGTTCCGTCGAGAGCCGGCCAATAGAGGCTTCATCTTCGGTCTTCCACATTCCCGATTCAAAGGCGACGCCGATCGCCGGGCGAGCCCGCTGTTATTTCACGTGCACAACCTGAACGGCCAATTTGCAATAGCGGTCCTTTTTCTGCGAGCACCGTTTCTTGAACAGCAGCCTTGCTGGAAGGAATACGAGAAAATTGACCGCCTTCTCAACCAACTTCCGACGAGCCTGAAGACAAAGGGGCTCACGCAGGCATTTGGCGTTTTGCCCGGCGGACCATCAGCATGACGGAGCGGCTCCTCCATTTCACCCTCGGCCCCGTGCAGGGCTTCGTCGCGCAAGCGCGGCGGACACGTGATCTGTGGGCCGGCTCGTTTCTGCTGTCCTGGCTTGCGGGCCATGCGATGAAAGTGGTTGTCGAGAATGGCGGCGAGATCCTTGTTCCAGATATAGGGCAAGATGCGCTCTTCGGCGCCGTGAACAGTGGTGCGAGCGGATTTGGGCCGGCCATCGGCTCTTTGCCCAATCGTTTCAAGGCGAAAGTGCCAGTGGGATTTGATCCTGCCCTTTGTCGCGAGGCCATACACAGCGCATGGAGCGATCTCGCCGACAAGGCATGGAAGCGCTTTATTGAACCCGTCGCAGGGCAGGGCAACGGCACGAAAGCCATCTGGGATCGTCAGGTCGTGTGCTTCTGGGAGACGGCGTGGGTGATCGGTCCCGGAGATGGGCAGGATCATGCTTGGCTCGATCGGCGGAAGAATTGGCGCACACATCGGCCGCCCGTCGAAGGGGGCGATCACTGCATGCTGATGGGCGACTGGCAGGAACTGTCGGGTTTTGTCCGGTCACGCGAACCACGCGAACGCAGGCAGCAGGACGAATTCTGGCGCGCGCTCAAAGCGCATGTGGACCGCGAAAGCAACAACCCCCTTCAGCTCGACGAGAACGAGCGGCTCTGTGCGATGGCGTTGATCAAGCGCCTGTTTCCGCATGTGGCGGATGAAGTGCTCGGCTGGACGCCGTCATGGGACGGTGGGCAGCCGCTCCGGTGGCCGTCGACGCCGCGTCTAGCCGCGACCGGCTGGCTTCAGTACGCTTGGAAGGAGGCGCAAAGAGAGGCGGAAGCTTTCGTAGCACTCGCGAAGGACACCAAAGCCGACCTACGCGAGCCCGAGCTAGAAGCAGGCAACACTTTGTCAAAAGTGGCCGGTCATCTGCTTCATGAAACTGGAATCGAATTCGCGCACGATGACGAGCTTGGCTCCGTGAATCGCGATGCTCTTCGTAAGGCATACTCCTGCCTGAAAGATAAAATCGGCGGGCCGTCTCCGTTTTACGCCCTGCTGATCATGGACGGTGACAGCGTCGGCAGACTATTGCGTGAGCGCGAAGTCGCAACAACCAACGGGCTTGCCAAGTTTTCATCCCAAGTCGATGGGATCATCCGCGATAAGAAACATAATGGTAACACGATCTATGCCGGCGGCGACGATGTGCTCGCGCTGCTACCGCTGGAAGGCGCCCTCCCTGCGGCACTGGCGCTGCGGCAAGCCTATCGCGGCGCTTTCGCTGAATTCCCCACTGCGACGATCTCCGCGGCGCTAGTCTTCGCGCATTTTCATGTGCCACTGCGCCATGTGATACGCGAGGCGCACAGGCAGCTTAACGATGTTGCAAAGGACGGCAACGGCCGCGATAGCCTCGCTATCTGTGTGCTGACGCAAGGCGGCGTAACGCGCGAGTGGGTCTCGACATGGGAAACAAGCACCGTCGCGCCGGTGCAGGCGATGATCGACGCGGCGCGAGACATTGATGAAAAGACTTCCAGCCGGTTCTTCTATGCCATCCGCGAGCAATATGCGGAGGTGATCGCCGGCAACGTGCTTGGCGTTGACGATGTCAAGGCTCTCCTCCTTGCCGAATATCGCCGCAGCGACGCGGGCGTCGGCCAGACTCGCGACGACGCCAGCGCGCACATGGAACGATTATTCGTGCTGGCAAAGCGTAATGCCGCCGCTGAAGGCGATCGAGCAAGGGGCGCGCCTTCCATCTCCATGGAGGGCCCGTTGATCGCCCGTTTCCTGGCGCGCGAGAGGAGGTAAGCATGACGACGCTCATCCTCCATCCGCTCGATACATTGTTCTTCCGCGATGGCCGTCCGTATAACCAGGATGATCCTGGACAGGTCGAGGCTGCGAGCCTTTTCCCACCGCATCCACCAACTCTCGTCGGCGCAGTCCGTGCGGCGCTCGCGCGGGCCATGGGCTGGAGCGATGGTCTTTGGAGCAGCGAGTTGAAAGAGAGGCTCGGGGACGGCGTCGATTGGCAGCAGGGCGGCGGACAACTCGGCCGGCTCCGCTTCACCGGACCTTATGTTTTGAAAGGCCGCAAACCTTTGTTTCCCGCGCCACTCTGCCTCGTCAGGGGAAAGGACCGACGCGGCCAACATATCATCGGCCGGCTCGCGCCGGGCGAGAAAATAGAGTGCGATCTCCCAGATCCCGAAAAGAGCGTGCGACTGCCGGCTATGCCGAACAGAACGGATGTCGAGGGTTGGAAAATTTTCGAGCACACATGGCTCACTCTTGACGGCATGGAGCGCGTACTGAACGGCGAGGCGCCTGAAAGGCCGCAAATCTTCAAAGCTGACCAGATATGGCAAGCTGAACGACGCGTCGGCGTTCAGCGGGACACTCAGACGCGAACAACAAAACGTTTCGAGGCGCAGGAGGGTGAGCCGGCAAAGGGCGCGCTCTATGCCTCCGCACATGCGCGGCTTGCGCAGGATGTCGCGCTGGCCGTCGAGGTTGAGGGCTTGTCCGTTGCCCTCAATGGAAACTTGGCGCCGGTCGGCGGTGAAGGCCGAAGCATCTGGATTGAACAACGAGACGATGAGATTAAGTTGCCGCACGCGCCCGATCTGACGGCTGATCAGGACGGCGTGCTGCGCTACACCGTCGTTCTCGTCACGCCTGCCGATCTCGGTGACAAATGGCCTGGGCCCGGCGAAGGTCACGCAGGACCGACCGGCGAAGCCTTGCCCGGCAAGATCGTCTCTGCCTGCACGGGCCGTGCCGTCATGGTCGGCGGGTGGGATGGGGTCGCACGCCGGCCGCTGCCGCTGAGGCCGCTGATCCCAGCGGGCAGCGTCTGGTTTCTTGAGACAAAGGCCGAAGAGGCGGAGGCGGCTCAGTCATGGCATGGCCGCGCCATCGGACGATCGACCGGGTGGGGTTTCGGCCGCGTGCTGATCGGGCGCTGGGCGCCCGCGGGGGAGGAGACATGACGACGGAGATCATCGGCCTTCTGGCCGAGACCTATATTCATCCGGGAACCGGGCAGTCCGCCGGCGCCATCGATCTGCCGGTCGCTCGCGAGCGGGTGACACAATATCCTTTCATCCCCGGCTCCAGCATGAAGGGCGCACTGCTCGATGGGTCGCGCGGCAACGGCCTCGACACGGACCGGCTCTTCGGCCAGCAGGAAAATGCGGGGCAACTCCTCGTCTCCGATGCTCGGCTCTTACTCCTGCCGGTGCGCAGCCTGACGAGCCCCTATGTCTGGCTCACCTGCCCCTATCTGATCGAGCGCTTCTGGCGTGACAGGGAGCGCGCGGGCAAAGGCGTCGCGCTGCCGAAGGTCGTGCCTTCGGCCGACGACAAAGCGCTGGCGACGGGCGCTGGCGATCTCTTCCTGGAGGAGAGGCTGTTTGCAGTAGAAGGCAAACCGTCCGATGCGCTGGCCAACGCGATCGGTGCGCTGATCCCTCACGATGATGCCCGCGACCGACTGGGTAGGCAGCTCGCCATCGTGACGGACAAGGCCTTTGCCTGGTTCGCGCAGTATGCGCTGCCGGTTCAGGCGCGCAATGTCCTCGACGAAGGGACTAAGACGAGCAGAAATCTCTGGTACGAGGAGGCGCTGCCACCCGACACGCTGATGTATTTTGTCGTGGGTGAGCGTGCGGACGGTGCAGCTGCCAAGATCGCCGCTCATCTCGCTGAGCGCCGCTATCTTCAGGCCGGCGGCAACGAAACGGTGGGCCAGGGTTGGTTCGCGGTCCGCCGCGTTGGCGGAGTGGCGTCATGACAGCGCAGACGCTTGAACAGAGGCGGGCGAAGCACGCGCTCGAAAAGATAAAATCAGTGAATCAAGACAAAGCAGATGACTATGTCCGCCATGTAAAGGCTCTGCCAGCAGCCATCCTGATGAACGGACTCGGCCAGGCTCTCGCAACGGAACTCGCGAGCGGCAAGAACGATAGCGACCCACACCGTTTGCTTGCGAAGCATGTATCGGAATGGCTCCTGAGCAAAGAAGCGCATACGAAATACCCCAGCGAAGGCCCGAGAGCCGATGCGGCGTCGTTGCTGGATCAAATCGTTGCGGGCGACCAGGATGCCTACTTGTGGGCGCAGACCGAGGCGATCGCCTACGTCACCTGGCTGAAGAAGTTCGCCAACGCTTTTCTCGATCCGCCGAGGAAAGAATGATGGCTCGCCCGCCTCAGCGCCAGTCCCATCCAGGCCGTCGAGGCCAACGCGACCGAAGCCAGAGTCGATCATCAGAATCGCATCAAAATGTGCCGCCGAGCGGCAAGAGGCCGTTGTATGCAGCCGCAGCGAGCGCGACGCTGGCGTCAGCGACTACTGGAAATGCGGGTCTCTGGTACGACAAGTTCTGCGATCGCTGGAAACCCGACTGGACCGGCTTTGCCGGCGACAGCGGCAAGCGCGACTGGATCGAGCAGATCGCCCATATCGGCGCTGGCAAGCCGCAAAAGAAGGTCGGCGACAGCGCGCTCATGACGGAAGCCGTCAAGCGCCTCGAAGACCTCGTCAAGGCGCAGGCAGGCTGCAGTTTTCGGCGGACGACCGCTTGGCGCTTCGTCACCGGACTTGGGCGCAATCATCCGGTGGAGAACGGCTTTGCCTGGCGTCACGATCTCGGCACGCCGTATATCGCAGGCTCCAGCCTTAAGGGGCTTGTCCGCGCCTACGCGCGCAACTGGGCGGGCCTCGACGGCGAGACGCTCAAGCGCATCTTCGGTCCAAAGCCTGAGGCGGGCCTAGCCATAGGCAGCGTCGTGTTCCTCGACGCGCTGCCGATCGGGCCTGTCGCCCTGGATGCCGACGTCATGACACCGCATTACGCGCCCTGGTACCAGGATGGCAAGGTGCCCGGCGACTGGCATTCACCAACTCCGATCCCTTTCCTCACCGTCGCGCCCGGACAGACGTTCCTTTTCGGACTGCTGCCGCGAAACCGATCGAACCGGCAATATCAAGAGGACTGCAAACAAGCGGCTGATCTTCTGAAAGAGGCGCTGGAAACGCTCGGCGCCGGCGCGAAGACCGCAGTCGGATATGGGCAGTTTGTAGAGGAGCGAGCCAAAGAGGACGAGGTCCGATCCGGCACGCCGACGAAAACAGCATCCACACCGCGAGCCCGCGATCCTGAGAATTGGTCGGGACGCGAGGCGATTGTCTATAGCGAGGTCGTTCGGATAGTCGAAGATCGCGGTGCGCGACTGCTGGTTCGATTTCCGGACGGCAGTGAAGAACAAGTCGAACGGAAGGAGGCGAGACTGCGATGAGTACGGCGGAGCAGCCGAGCATCGCACGGCTCGTGACGTTTCTCGGTCGCGGTCGCGTCGACAAGGATCGAGGCCGATACGTCTACGATCCGACGGAATATGAAATCTGCGGCAACAAGACGACGAGAACCCCCTTCGTTTGTCGCGCGCTTGCCGAGCTATTTCGGCCTTCAGACATATGTGTTCTGACAACTCAGGAAGCTGAAAGCGATCATAGAACAGCGCTGGAGGAAGCGTTGCGCGCTGGCAATTATCCGGCGCCTCGCTTCGTGCGAATTCCCGCAGGCCGCGCACCGGCCGAACTCTGGCAACAGTTCGAGGCCATCAAGACCGAACTGCGCGGCGTCGATGGCCCCGTGATGCTCGACATCACGCACGGATTTCGATCCCAGCCGTTTTTTGCCGCGGCCGTCGCGGCGTTCGTCCGCGCCGTCGACCAGAAGCCACCCGAGCTCCGAGTATGCTACGCGGCCTATGAGGCCAAGGACCCGAAAACAGGCATTGCGCCGATTTGGGAACTGACCGAATTCGTGGCGTTGCTCGACTGGTCGCGGGCGCTGGCAATGTTTCTCAAGACGGGACGCGCCGAGGAGGCAGCCGAGACAACTCAGCGTCTCGGCCGGACCGTTGCGAAGGCATGGGCGGAAGGTGGAAGACAAGGGTCACGCCCCAATCTCGATGCACTTGGGAAAGGCTTACGTGATTTTGGCGCCGATCTCGAAACCCTCAGAACCGGCGATCTGCTCCTTGGCCGGGACAAAACGGGGTCCCCCACTGCTCGCCTCCTGAATACGACTCGAGAGACCAAGGAGCACGTCGCGAAACATGCTCCACCCTTGGCGGACATTCTCGATCGTGTTGTGGCGATGGTCGAGCCGATCGCAGGCGCGGGCTACGATCTCTCCGGTCCTGCGGGTCGCAAAGCCGTCACAGCTCTGGCTGAGCTTTACCTGCGCCTTGGACGCTATCTCGAAGCAGCTGCCACCGTGCGCGAAGGCTGGGTAAATTTTTATGCACCCAAGACGGCGCTCGTTCCAGCGGCAGCCAATTTCGACAGCAAAGAGCGTGGACGTGCGGAAAAGCGAGCCAACGAACACGACCTGACGTTTCGCGAAGTCACGGATCGCCGCAACGACTTTCTCCACGCGCAGTACAGACCGAGCGCACAAAAGGCTGCCGATGTTGCGAAAACGGTGAGAAGTCTTGTGGAGAAACTGAGAACCGCGTCCGAAACGCCGCGTGGCGCCTGTTTCCTCAATCTCAGCAATCATCCCAGCGCCAACTGGGACGCGGCGCAGACGAAGGCGGCGCTCGCGCTCGCCGAGCGCATCGAGGACATCGAGTTTCCCGCGGTTCCGCCGGCTGCCGACGAAAAGGAGATCGAGGCTCTTGCAGAGACATGCATGGCTCAAATCCCGCCGGAAACGTCGCACGCCCTCGTGCAGGGCGAGTTCACCCTGACGGTCGAGTTGGTCCGCCGCCTGCAGGCGCGCGGAATTACCTGCTTGGCGGCGACGAGCATGCGCAACGTCGAGGAGGCCGACGGCCGGCGGGTGTCCACCTTCGCATTCGTGCGCTTCCGCGCTTATGCCGAACTGGGAGCCGTGGGTGAGAAGCCGATGATATAAACCCCTCGTTGATACAAAGTCTCGGACTATTGTCTCAGTGCTCCGGGGATTTGTATCACGCTGACGGTATTTTTCCGTGGCGAGACAGATGGTCGCTGGTGCGCGGCGTACGTCGAGAATCGACCGATCGATGCCGATAGCGGCTGAAACCGAGCAGATCGCGGATCGTCGAAATTCGTGTTTGAAATCAAGAGCGCAAATTTTTGACGGATCGGCGAGACGGTTTTTAGTCGTGTGCAGAAAAAAATTTGTGGCGTTAAGCCAGTATGTTACGACGCCTCAGAACAATTGAGTGGGAGTGAGGAGTATGAGATATTCCGGAGAGCTTTCGAGGGAAATAGCGTAGGAAAAATAGAAGGTTATGGGATAGCTCATTGATCATTCGCCATCGCCTCTCCGCGCCGTCGTTCGGCCAAGTTATTGGCTGACGGGAGTCGACATCCGCGGCGGACGGACCAGATCGAACCATTTGACGGTTCTTCCGACGGTTTGCTCAGTGCAAGCCTGAAAAACCGAGGTACGCCCATCGAAGCCCATGACCCGTTGCCTGCGGCGCGGTTCTTGTTGGCGGGCTCGGGCTGTAGGATTGGCGCGGCCAGCAAACCCGAACCGCTGCGAAATTCTGATACTTCGGTTGAATGTCCCACGTGAAATTTTCGCGGAACGGAATACACGCCAATGAAAGCAAAACGCCGAAGCCCAAACCGCACGCCTCAGAAAAAGGAACCCAAGCTCTCGCGCACCCATGCGCCCGCCGATCTGTCGCCCGCGGAATGGCAGAGAGCTTTGCGCCGCCAGTTCGGCCGCGAGCAAGCTTTCGAGCTAGAGAATCTGACAAGCGAACCGTTTTTCTCCGAGTTTCGGGTCAGCAATCCTGCCGCGAAATCGAGCTACCGCGTGGCGATTCGGGGCATGGGGCCTGGCGGCAATTTCTGCTCATGCCCCGACTATGCGACGAACGAGCTCGGGACCTGCAAGCACATCGAGTTCACGCTCGCACGGCTGGAAAAGAAGCGCGGCGCCAAAACCGCGTTTGCACGGGGCTACCAGCCAGCTTTCTCAGAGCTGTATCTACGCAACGACGGCAGGCGCCGTATTCATTTTCGGGCTGGGACGGATTGCCCGCCGGCGTTGCGTGAGGCCGCCGCGGCATTGTTCGATGCCGGTCAAGGCGGGATGCTGCTGGAGGACCGTTTCGACGAGCTCGAGTCATTTGTGGCCATGGCGTCGAAGTTAGGACACGAGTTCCGCGCCTATGACGATGCGCTCGATTTCATCGCCGGAAGGCGGGATGCGGAGCGCCGTGCCGCGAAGCTCGCGGAACTGTTTCCTCAGGGTGCCACCGACCCCAAGCTCGGGGCCCTCCTGAAAGTGCCGCTCTATCCGTATCAGGCCGAAGGCGCGCTGTTCGCCGTCCGCGCGGGCAGGGCATTGATTGGCGACGACATGGGCCTCGGCAAGACTATCCAGGCCATCGCCGCCATGGAGATACTGGCGCGGCATTTCGGCGTCACAAGGGTGCTGGTGATCTGCCCGACCTCGCTGAAATACCAGTGGCAGAGCGAGATTCTGCGTTTCTCCGGCAGGCATGGCGAGACCGCGGCGCGGGTCATCAATGCCGGCCGGGCGCAGCGTCAGAACGATTATCGTTTGGACGATTTTTGCAAGATCACGAATTTCGAGAAGCTCTCGCCCGACCTCGATCTGATTGCCGCCTGGGCGCCCGATCTCGTGATCGTCGACGAAGCGCAGCGGGTGAAAAACTGGAACACCATCGCGGCGCGGGCTTTGAAGCGCATCGACAGCCCCTACGCAATCGTGCTGACCGGCACCCCCTTGGAGAACAAGCTCGAAGAGCTGATCTCGATCGTCCAGTTCATCGATCAGCACCGGCTGGGGCCGGCCTGGAAGCTGCTGCACGAGCATCAGGTCAAGGACGAAGGCGGGCGCGTCACCGGCTATACCGGGCTCGAGAAGATCGGTCAGACACTCGCGCCAATCATGATCCGCCGCCGCAAATCCGAGGTGCTGAAGCAATTGCCAAACCGTCTTGACCAGAACCTTCTGGTACCAATGACGGAGATGCAGATGCTCTATCACCAGGAAAACGCCGACGTGGTGGCGAAAATCGTCCAGCGCTGGCGGAGAACCCGGTTCCTGTCGGACAAGGACCAGCGGCGGCTGACCTGCGCGCTGCAGAATATGCGCATGTCTTGCAACAGCACCTATCTCCTGGACCAAGAGACGGACCACGGCGTCAAGGCGGATGAATTGGCGGCCCTGTTCGACGATCTGTTCGTCGAGCCGAAGGCCAAGGCCGTGGTGTTCTCGCAATGGACGCGGACCCACGATATCGTCATTCGGCGCCTCGAAGCGCGTGGCCTGGGCTATGTCAGCTTCCACGGCGGTGTGCCGTCGGACAAGCGGCCGGCGCTCGTCGAGCGCTTTCGCGACGATCCCGCCTGCCGGGTGTTCCTGTCCACCGACGCCGGCAGCACGGGCCTCAATCTGCAGCATGCCTCGGCTCTCGTGAACATGGACCTGCCGTGGAATCCGGCTGTATTGGGGCAGCGCATTGCGCGGATCCATCGTATCGGCCAGGCGCGGCCGGTGCGGGTCATCAATTTCGTCGCGAAGGGCACCATCGAGGAAGGGATGCTTTCGGTGCTGGCGTTCAAGCGCTCGCTGTCGGCAGGAATTCTCGACGGCGGCAGCAGCGAGATTTCGCTGGGCGGCTCGCGTCTCAACCGCTTCATGAGGGAGGTGGAGAACGTCACGGGCCGCATGGGCGAAAGCGAGGCGGTGACGCCAGCCGAAGAAGCGGCGAACGCCGTCTCAGCCGGCGCCCCCAGGGCCGATGGAGATGCCGCCATCAGTATGGAGGGCATGGCGATTCCGCGGGCTCAAACCGCCGGAGCGCTGCCGCGCGATGCTGCTTCCGATCCGTGGCAAGCCTTAGCGCAGGTCGGTGCGCAGCTTGTTGCCGCGCTGGCTGCTGCCAATAATCCTGACGCTTCGACACATCCCTGGATCGAGCGCGATCCCAGTACGGGCGCGCAAAGCCTGAAGATGCCGCTGCCGCCTCCGGAAACTGCGAGGCAGCTCGCCAATGTGCTTTCCTCCCTCGCCGACAGCCTGCGGGGCCGGACCACGTAGCCGGCGGCAGGATCGTGCGCGCATCGGCGAGGCGAGCGGCGGGCACGCCATGGCCGTTGACGACGGCCAAACGGCATAGCATTCGACGCGCGTGACATTCGTCGGGAATGGTCGGAGTTCAAACCGATGCAGCGCCGGTTCTTTGACGATGTACCGGTATCGAGGACGATTAGGTCTTCGTTAACTCAGGCGACGGTTAAGCCCGCCGGCCTACCGCCCGCGAGTCCGGAGTCGATGACCCGCTTGCGGGGTGGCCGAGACCTTGGAGCCGGCGCCGGCCGCAGAGCCTCGTCTCGGACGTTTCACCACTCTCACCTTCCCGGAGTTCTGGCCGCCACCGCAGAAGAAGCGCTCGCCGCCGTCGGATTCAAGCCCGGCCACGGCCACACCTGGCGGCATCTCGAGCCGCTCCAGCACCTCGCCCGTCTGGGGATCGATGCGCCTGATCTCGCTCTCCTCGCCTTCCCAAGTGCCGTGCCACATTTCGCCCTCGACCCAGCAGACGCCAGTGACAAAGCGGTTGGAATCGATGCTGCGCAGGATCGCCCCCGTCTGGGGGTCGACTTGGTGGATCTTTCGCGCGCGGTGCTGCCCCACCCAGAGCGCGCCTTCGGCCCAGGCGAGCCCGGAGGCGCCACCGCTCGGCGCCGGAATCGTCGAGAGTACGCGGCCGCTCTTCGGGTCGATCTTCTGGATGCGGTCACCGCCGATCTGGAAGAGGTGCGTGCCGTCGAAGGCCGTGCCCGCATAGGCGGAAACCTCGATCGCGCGCGCGATCTTCCCGCTCGCGGGATCGAGCGCGTTCAGCTTGTCACCCGAGGCGAACCAGACATGCGTGCCGTCATAGCTTACCCCGTGCACACCGTTGATACCGGGGAACGGCCCGTATTCCTCTAGGATCTCCGCTGCCGTGCGTTTCATGATTAGCATCCTATGTATTTGGGTGGTTTGGCTGTAGCTGAGTGCTCTCGTTTCGCTTCGCCTCTCCATCACCTCGGCCGATGCCGACTTATCTGGGGGAGAGTCGGGCTTGCGGTGTAACGAATGCTCCCTCGATCCAGCCATTCCCCGGATCGGGGCGCGCTGGCGAACGGCTTGGCCGGCCGAAGAATGAACAGAATGTAAGCGTTCGATGCTCACCGATCCTAGCCGTCCGGCAGCGGGCCAGGGAGTAACAACGCCGTCGCGAATCCCGGCAAGGGCGGGCTCAGCCAGCGGCGCGCCCGCCCCCGGCCGAGGCTCTGCACCTTACCCGATGCCGCCAGCGCGTCGAGGGCGCGCTGCACCGTGCGCTGACTGGTTGAAAGGGCCAGCGCCAAGGCCGAGCTCGACCAGGATTCGCCATCGGCGAGGAGGGCGAGCACCGCCGCATGCTCCTCCTCGACCGGCCGCGCCAGCACCACGATCTCACGGCCGCTGCGCGCCGAGAGTGCAAAGCCCTGCTTCGTGGCGCTTACATTGGCGAGCGTGAGAAGTGCCGTGCGCAGCCGCCCGATCTCGACGCGCAGACGAGCGCGATGAGAGTCGTCGGCAAACTTCGCACCGAAGGCGCGCGCCAGCAGCATCGTCCGCGACACGTCGCCCGGCCAGGCCTCGGCCAGGGCGCGGGCGAGCGCGAAGAGCACCGGCCGCGTCGCAAGTGAAACCGACGCGGTTCCGTTGCGAACAGCATAGCGGCAAGCATCGACGATCAGCATCGGCGATGCCAGCAGTGCCTCGACCTCGGCGAGCCGCAGCGACCGCGCGTCACCCTTCGCGATGAGCCGTGCCGCCGGCGCGTCCAACAGGCAGGCAGCATTTTCGACCTCTGCGGTCAATGCCGGGATGCCGGCCTGTTGTGCAGCGCGCCCGGCGCGGACGAGGGCAGCGCTCGCCACTTCTGTCCGTAGGCGGCGCATCGCGATCCCGGCTATGACGAGCTCATGGGTTGCGCGCAGCGCCGGCGGCAATGGCGTGGGGTCGAGGATGGCGAGCTTCTGCTCGGCCTCGTCGAGGCGTCCGATGAGAAGAAGGCGACGAATCTCAAGTTGGCGCGCATGGGCGGCGTTCGCCTTGTCGCCATGATCCTCCAGCACCGCCCGCGCCACGTCCAGCGCCTTCTCGGGCCAGGCGAGATCGCGGGCGGCGAGCGCCACTTCCGCCTCGGCAACGACGCATCTTGCGCGAGAAAGGGCCTCCTTCGCGCCGAAGCCGCGCGCGGCCTTGCGCAGGAGCAGCTTCGCGCGCGCAAGATCGCCGAGCTGCGCCATCGCGATGCCGCGCAGGGCGAGGGCAGGAGCGTCGTCGCGCAGGGCGACCCGGTTCAGCGCATCGAGGGGATCACCCGCCGCGAGCGCCCGCCCCGCTGCCGTGATCAGCGAATCCATCCGAATCCCGCCACACTTGTAACTCCTGCCCCGTCCATGCCCGACGGTAAGTCTATCCCACGGCAACCAACCACCCAAGGGAGAGGAAAATGGCGACGCATACGATCGGAACCCGCGAGGAATGGCTGCGGGCGCGTCTGGCACTGCTGAAAGCGGAGAAGGAATTGACGCGGCGCGGCGACGAGCTGGCCGAGCGGCGCCGGGCTCTGCCCTGGGTCATGGTCGAGAAGGACTATCGTTTCGAGACCGACAACGGGAGCGCTACGCTGGCCGATCTCTTCCAGGGCCGCTCCCAGCTCCTCGTCTATCACTTCATGTTCGGGCCGGACTGGAAGGCGGGCTGCCCCTCCTGCTCGATGATCGCCGATGGCTTCAACGGCTTCGCAGTCCACCTGGCTAACCACGACGTGATGCTTTGGGCCGTGTCGCGAGCGCCGCTCGCCAAGCTCCAGGCCTATAAGAAGCGCATGGGCTGGAGCTTCCCCTGGGCGTCGTCGCAGGGCGATTTCAACTTCGACTTCAGCGTCGCAGTCACCGAGGAGCAGCAGCGCAAGGGCGGCACCGAGTACAACTACGCGCGCAGCACCCACCCGCTGGACGCCAATGACGCGCCGCCGCCCGTCGTCGAGTTTGCGGCGTCATGCGGGGTTGACGCGGCCACCTACAGGCGGGATCGGCCGGGCATGAGCGCCTTCGTGCGCGAGGACGGCATCATCTACCACACCTATTCCACCTATGCCCGCGGGCTCGACGGGCTGTGGGGCGCCTATCAGTGGCTCGACCGCGCGCCCAAGGGCCGCAACGAGGCAGGCATCTGGTGGCGCCGCCACGACGAGTACGGGACGTGAATTTTCAGTCGCGTGAACGGACAAGGTAGCAAGATGCCAAAAACTCCCTCCTCGTCATCGCAAGGCTGCGAAAGCGGCCGTGGCGATCCAGCCTTCTCATAAAGACTCTGGATTGCTTCGCGCTCTGCGAGCGCGCGCAATGAGGGGTGGGGCCACGGAAGGACCGCTATGCAGAACAAGATCGTTTCTCACGAAGATTGGCTGAAGGCGCGGCTCGAGCTGCTCGCCGCCGAGAAGGAATTCACGCGCCAGCGGGATGCGCTGACGCGTCGGCGGATGGCGATGCCCTGGGAGCGTGTGGAGAAGCCTTACCGCTTCGAGGGGCCGGCGGGCAGGGTCTCCCTCGCCGATCTCTTCGAGGGGCGCTCCCAGCTCATCGTCTATCACTTCATGCTCGGCCCGGATTGGGAGTCGGGGTGCAAGTCCTGCTCCTTCTGGGCCGACAATTTCAACGGCATCCCGATTCACCTCAGCCATCGCGACGTGGCTTTCACCGCCATCTCGCGCGCGCCCTTCGCCAGGATAGAGGCCTACAGGAAACGCATGGGTTGGAGCTTCCCCTGGGTCTCGTCCCAAGGCAGCGATTTCAATTTCGATTACCAGGTGTCGTTCACGCCGGAGCAGGTCGCCGCGGGCCGGACCTATTACAACTATGAGCTTCGGCCGAGCGCGATGTCGGAGATGCCCGGGATCAGCGTCTTCTACAAGAACGAGGCCGGCGAGGTGTTCCACACCTATTCCTGCTATGCGCGGGGCCTCGACATGCTCAACAGCGCTTATCACTACCTCGATCTCGTGCCCAGGGGCCGCGACGAGGGCGGCCTCAAATTCACCATGGAATGGCTGCGCCGCCACGACGAGTACGGCCATGACTGACATCTCGATCTCCGGCCGCTCGCCCGAACGCCGCGACGCAGGCTTCCGGGGCGTCGCCGATGGGCTCGGTCTCGCGGCGGCGCCGATCTTCGCGATCATGGCGCTCCTTACGGGTGTTTCCGGCGGCGGCCAGCCAGATTTGCTCTGCTCGGCTGCCCAGGATGTGTTGCCGCTGCACGGCATGGTCCCGATGTATCTGCTGATGGGCGTTTTCCACGCGGCGCCATGGCTGAAGCTGATGGCCAGCCGAATGAGACGGCACCCGCCAGGCAGCAACATCTAGCGCTCAGGCATCAGTCAGCCGCGATACTCATCCTGTCGCTCGAACTCGCCGAACCGGAAGAGCGCGGCCGGGCTGTCGGCCGGAATCTCTCGACATTGTTCCCTTTTTGTTCTAGAATCGCCGGCAGGATAATAAGATCGCGCCGGACGTTTCCCAATATGACCAACATGCAAGGTGTATTCGACTTTTATCGAGGCCGGCCCTATAGGCCCAAGAAGCCGGAGCGCCTGTTCTTTGCATTCTTTCCGGATGGGGAGACGTGCAATCGCGTCGTGCAGGCCAGGGACCAGTTCATCCGGGAACACCATCTGGGCGGGAGACTGCTGCGGAAAGAGCGCCTGCACGTCTCGCTTCACCGTGTCGGAGATTACAAAAGGCTGCGGACGAGGTTCATCCACGCGGCGAGCCAGGCTGCAAAAGCCGTTTCAATGGGCCGGCTTGAGGTGACGCTCTGGTCGATCAATAGCTTCGAGGATCCGCCCTGGATCAAACGCAGCCTGCGTCAGCGACGGCTGGTCCTGCTCGGCGAAGGCGATGACCTGTTCGAGCTCCACAGAACCCTTGGCGTCGCCATGAAGGAAAACGGATTGAGGATCACGGATCATTTTGTGCCCCATATGACGTTGTCATATGGCGGAAAGCCGGTCGCCACGCAGCCAATCGAGCCCATCCGCTTTGCCGTCAATGAATTCGCTCTCATCCACAGCGAGCGAGGGCTCACGCGTTATAACGTCCTCGACTGCTGGCGACTGGGGTGTTGAGGGGGCATTCTGCTTGCCGCGCTCCCTTGAGCGTGACGCCGCGTTCGTTACCCTGAGTTGCGATTTACAAATATCGGGCGCCTATTCGTTTGGGACCAATAGGATGCGGGGAAGCGTTCTGTCGCCGGCAGGATGAGCGGCGGTTTGGCCGCTCATCCTCCCGAGCCCGCATCGTCACACGGCGGCAATCACGCGGATTTCGACCTTGTATTGCGGCGCCGCCAGCTTGCTCTCGACACAGGCGCGTGCCGGAGTGTGGCCTTGGGGCACCCAGGTGTCCCAGACGCTGTTCATCTGATCGAAGGTCTTGATGTCCGAGAGCCAGATCGTTGCCATCAAGATCTTCGTCTTGTCGGTGCCGGCCTCTTTGAGAAAGCCGTCGATCTTCCCCAGGATCTGGCGCGTCTGCCCCGCGACATCGGCCGAGGGGTCATCGGCAACGATGCCGGCCAGGTAAACCGTGTCGCCGTGGATGACGATTTGACTCATGCGCGGACCGACTTTGAGGCGTTTGACCATGAGGGCTCTCCTTCTGCTGGTTATTGTTGAGTGAGACGGTGGCGACTGATCCCGCGTCAATGAGCGCGGATGCTTGGATCCGTTGTCCTGAGGCGGCTGAGCAAGGCTTGATCGATCGCGGCATCGGGTAAGAGCCCCGCGTCGCGCTCGAACTGTCGGATGGCGCCGAGCGTGCGCGGTCCTGCCTTGCCGTCGATTGCGCCAACGGCATAACCGCGCTTCTGAAGCTCCTGCTGGATTGCCGCAATCAGCGAATCTCGCGGCGATACGCCGGCGGCATAGATCTTGGGTGTGTGGAATTTGAGATGGTCGAGCAGCTCCTTGCTGACGCAGCCATCCACGGGCAGGCGAGCATCCTTCTGATATTGTCGAATGGCGGCGCGGGTCTGCGGGTCGAGGATGCCTGCAGCATGGCCGGGATGATAGCCGTGAAGTTGCAACTCTTCCTTGGTGCCGGTGACATAGGCGCGAAACATTCCCTCGGGCATGCCCGCTGCGCCGCAAGTCTTCGCCTGAAGGACGGCCGCCCGCAATGGCTCTTCAAGCGGCACCGGAGCCGGCCTCGCAAGGGCGTGAGAACTGCTAAGGAGGCAGATCGCCGCGGCGCATGCGCCTGCCAAAGAGAGGTATGACAACATTTTTCTCCTGCGGGGTCGCGCCGCAGACTAACCCGACGCACTCCCCTCAGGAAAGGGCAGAGCACTTGGGGAAGCCGTCCCTAGGAACTGGGAAAACCGATTGCGCAAGGTCAAGGTCAAGCGATTTCTTGACCGTCTCAACTACCCGGGCGTATCGTCCGATATCGCTTCCGAACGGAGGTGTTCCATGATCAGGATGGTTGCACTGGCCCTTTGCGCTGGGGCCGTAGCGGCGATTGCCTTTGCCGGTGCTGCGTCGGCATGCGGATATGGTCAGACCGCGATGTCGAAGCCAGTCACCACAGCCGACAATAAAGCCCCGCCACAGACGACGTCTGCGCCACAACCATCGCGGCCCGGCACCTAGACAACGCCACCGGGTGCGTGGCGTCGTCCGTCTGCAAACGGGCGGTCTCGGGGGGCGGACGCGTGGGTTCGCCGGCTTCGAGCCATACGCCGACGAGCTTGGATATGCGGTCGAGGGGCCTGCCGCTATCTGCCCGGTGACGGCCGAGTCTCAAGACGGTACTGTCCTTCGTCCCCGAGTCGTGATATAGTTCCTGGGGTTAGAGGGGCGCGCTAAGCTCTCGCAGCAAGGGAAGAGCAAGCTCTGGCGTGCGGCAATGGGCCGGTCCGCGCGAAAATGCTCCTGCTATATTGAGCCGGCCGGCTTCGAGAAGGGAGTAGCCTCAATTTAAGGGCCTAAGGCGACCGAGCGCGACATAGATCGCGAGAGGCAGAGATTGCGCAGCGAGATGCCGAACCACCCGCAGACTTCTTCCTCAGCCAGCACCTTGGGAATAATTTTACGTAAACTCAATGGGTTAAACGATGATTCTTCACACCGGGGGGACGGCGGTGCGAAGACGACAAATGAAGCCGTCTCGTCACTGCGGTAGGGCTGGCTTAACCCGGGGAAACGGGGGACAGTACAGCATCGACGCTTATGGAGAGAATGCACGATGTCAGTTGGCACGGTGAAATGGTTCAATGCTACCAAGGGGTACGGCTTTATCCAGCCGGAGGATGGCAGCAAGGACGTGTTCGTCCACATCTCGGCGGTACAGCGCGCCGGTTTGCAGAACCTCAGAGAAGGACAGAAAGTCCGCTACGAGCTCGCCGTGGGCCGTAACGGCAAGAGTTCAGCCGAGAATCTCGCCCTCGTCGACTGACAGGGTATTTCTGTCGTCTGCGCGTCGCGGGGGTGTCCAAAACCCCCGAGAACGCGCGGATGGTCATTTGCCCCGCGTCTTCCAGCCTGCCAGGAAGGCGACGCGAGTTCGTTGCAGGGCGCCTTAGTCACTTCGGCGCGCTCTCTCGGCGAGAGTTTCGCTTTATAGCCCATTGAGTTGAAAAGGATGTGCAAGCATTTGCCGATGCTCATCGATCGGCGAGCCAGGCCATTCCTTCCCGGCGAAGCCGGAAACGAGGCCGCGTTCTAAGAGCCGTTTGACACCAGCGTCAGCCGCCGCTCGAAGACGCCGAGAACCTCACTGAGTGAGGTTCCCCGCCGGAGCGGGCATAGGCCATGGGCGACGAGATAGCTCGGCTTGTCGTCTTGCCCGGGGACGAATTTGATGATGGTGAAGGCGGGTCCTTCAAGCCGGTTCCGGAACACGGCGAAGCGCGCCCGGGCAGTATCGTGTTGGATCGCGTAATCGCGCCATTCGCCGCTAGCGACGCGGCGGCTGTAGAGTTGAAGAAGCTGGTTCAATTCCTGGCGAGTGAACTGCACGAGGCCGCGGCGACGCCTGAACTCCTCGAGCCGGACCAGCCTCGCCATGAGCCGCGTCTCCTCGCGCATTCGTCCTTGATCCGTCACAGTTTTCCCCATTTCGGCGAGCAAGTCCAGGGCAGCGCCCTGACTCGGTCGGGCCACCATCATGGCGACTCGAGGTGTGAAGGAAGGCAGGTTTGCCAAGGCCTAGCGCCGTCGCTATTGTACGGCCCCTCGTCATGAGCTGGAGGCTTGGGTGAGCGATATCTTCCGGGAGATCGAGGAAGATCTCCAACGCGACCGCTTCAAGAAGCTGTGGGAGAAGTATGGCGTCCTGGTCGTCGCGGCCGCGATCGCGCTCGTTCTGGGAACGGCCGGCTGGCAGGTTTGGAAATCCTATAAGCTCCGCCACGATCAGGCCCTCGGGCAACGCTATGCGGAGGCCGAGCAGCTCGCGGCGGCCGGGAAAACGAAAGAAGCCGAAGATGCGTTCGGCAAACTGGCGGAGGAAGCCAGTGGCGGCTATTCGGCGCTGGCCCGTTTGCAGGAGGCCTCCTTGCTCGCAAAGGCCGGCAATGTGGAGGGCGCCGTTGCGGTTTACGACAAGCTTGCCGCCGACGATAGCGTCGACCGCACTTATCGGGACCTGGCGACGCTGCTTGCGGCATCTCACGGCATCCAGAACGGCGATCCCGTCAAGCTTGCGCAGCGACTTGCGCCGCTGACCGCCGTCGGGAATCCGTGGCGCGCGTCGGCGCTCGAGCTGACGGCGCTCCTCGCCATGCGCACGGGCGACAAGACGCGCGCCTCGCAGCTCTATGCCGAGCTTGCCGATGATGCGACGGCGCCGGCCGGCGTGCGGGCTCGCGCCGCCGAGATGCTCGCCGCCCTCAAGGGGTGAGGAACGACCCTGTGCGTCGCCTCGTTATTCTGGTTCTGCTGCTGGCACTGTCCGGCTGCTCGGCGGAAGATTTCACGAACCCTTTCGGATGGTTCTCAGGGCATGAGAAGCCCCACCTCAAAGGCGAGCGCATCCCCGTGCTTCTCGACGAACGGCAGGTTCGGCCTGATCCAGACATTCAGGACGTCGAGGTCTCGCTGCCCAAGCCTTGGCTGAACCCGGATTGGCCGCAAGCGGGCGGCAATCCGGCCCACGCGATGCAGAACCTCCAGCTCGGGGACAATCTCAAGCGGATATGGGACGTCAGCATTGGTTCGGGAAAGAGCCAGGAGTGGAAGCATCTCGCAGCACCTGTCATCGGCGGCGGACGCATCTACACGATGGATACGGACGCCATTGTCACCGCGTTCGATTCGAAGGGCAGCGAATTATGGGAGACCGACGTCAAGCCCGAGGATGTCGGCGGCAAGGGGGATCTTGGCGGCGGCTTGGCCTACGCCGACGGCCGCGTCTACGTCACGAGCAATTACGGCGAGGTCCTGGCGCTGGACGCGAAGAGCGGCAAGATTCTTTGGCGACGGGCATTGTCGGCGCCGACGCGCGCCGCCCCGACGGTTGCCGGGGATCACGTCTATGTCGTCACCTCGGACAACCAGCTCTTCGCATTGAGCAGCAAGGACGGGAATGTGCTGTGGACGCATGCGGGCCTGTCCGAGATCACCGGGCTCGTGGGAGCGGCAAGCCCGGCCTATGACGGCGGGATCGTCGTGGTCCCCTACACATCGGGGGAGATTTATGCGCTCCGCGGTGACAACGGGCGTCCCGTTTGGTCCGATACGCTCGCGGCGATCCGGCGCGTCGACCAGGTCTCGGCCCTGGCGGATATCCGCGGCAACCCGGTAATGGATCGGGACCGCGTCGTCGCGATCAGCCACAGCGGCCGCATGGTTTCGATCGATCTGCGTTCTGGCGGCCGCGCCTGGGAGGATTCGATCGGCGGGATCACCCAGCCTTGGGTGGCGGGGAATTTCATCTATGTGATGTCGACCGACAACAAGCTCATCTGCCTGAGCCGGGAGGACGGCCGGGTGCGCTGGCTCACACAGCTCGATCGCTGGGGAAAGCCGGACAAGAAGGAGGACATCATTCTCTGGACCGGACCGATCCTCGCCGGCGACAAGCTTGTAGTCGGGGGAACGAATGGGGAGTTGCTCATCGTCTCGCCGCTCACCGGCCAGGTTACCGATACCGTCGATATCGGCACGCCCATTTCGGTTCAGCCGATCGTCGCAAACGGCACGCTTTATGTCCTGACCGACGACGGCACGCTCCTTGCTTACCATTAGCCGGCTTCCCAGTCATGGGCTTCACGGTTGCCATTGTCGGGCGCCCCAATGTCGGAAAATCGACGCTCTTCAATCGCCTCGTCGGCAAGCGCCTCGCGATCGTCCACGATACGCCGGGCGTCACCCGCGACCGGCGAGAAGGCGAAGCACGGCTTGGCGACCTCAGCTTCACCGCCATCGATACCGCCGGGCTCGAGGAGGCGAAGGGGGCGACCCTCGAAGCCCGCATGGTGGCCCAGACAGAGCGCGCCGTCGACGAGGCCGACGTCGCGCTTCTCCTCATTGACGCCCGTGCCGGCGTCACGCCCCTCGACGCCCATTTCGCCCGCCGCCTGCGTCGCCGCCGGACGCCCGTCATCCTCGTCGCGAACAAATGCGAGGGAAGCATCGGCGAAGCGGCGTTGGCCGAAGCCCAAGGGCTCGGGTTGGGCGAGCCGGTCCCCATTTCCGCCGAGCACGGCCTTGGGATTGCCGATCTGCTTGATGCGCTCCGGCCCCATGCACGCGACCTGTCGGCGGTCGATGGCGCCGATCAGGGCAATGATGGGATGCCATCGTCAGCGAGAGAGGACGTGGGAGAGCGGCCGCTTCACATCGCCATTCTCGGTCGGCCGAATGTCGGGAAATCGACGCTCGCGAACCGCCTCCTCGGGAAGGAGCGCTTGCTGACGGGGCCCGAGCCCGGCGTGACGCGTGATGCGATATCGGTCGAGTCGAGGTATGGCGATCGGAAAATTCGCCTTGTCGACACCGCGGGCCTGCGCCGGCGCGCCAAGGTGACGGACCCTCTCGAGCAGCTTTCGGCCGCGGAAACCTTGCGAGCCGTCCGCTTCGCGGAGGTGGTGATGCTGGTCACCGATGGCACCGATCCTCTTCACCGCCAGGATCTCGGGCTTGCGAGCCTCGTGGTGGAGGAGGGCCGCGCCCTCGTCATCATCGTCAACAAATGGGACCTGGTCGATGATCGGGCGCGCGTGCTGCGCGATATTCGCGAGCGCATCGAGACGTCGCTGCACCAGATCAAGGGGGTCGCGATAACCCCGGTCTCCGCGACGACCGGAGAGGGGCTCGACAAAGCCATGCGCGCGGTCTTCCACGCCCATGAGCAATGGAATCGGCATCTTCCCACAACGCAACTTAATCGGTTCCTGAGCGACGTTGTCGAGATGCACCCGCCGCCGCTCGCGGGCGGGCACCGCAGCAAGATACGCTATATGACGCAGCCAAAGACGCGGCCGCCGACTTTCGCGCTCTTCGGCAACAAGCTCGAGGACCTTCCCGCAAGCTATCAACGTTACCTGATCAATGCCCTGCGCGAGACTTTTGATCTGGGCGGCGTACCGGTCCGGCTCGTACTCCGGCGCGGCAAGAATCCTTATGTGAAGCCGTGATCGGGTACTCTTCCGGTCAATAGCAGCGCAGGACCTCACCGTGCCGGCGACAATCGGGCTCGGCAAGCTCGACAAAGCGCGGCGCGATCTCGTCCGGATGCGGCAGGTGTGCAGGGTTCTCGCCAGGGAAGGCTTCCGCGCGCATCGCGGTGCGCACGATGCCGGGGTCGAGGAGGTTGACCCGAACCGCTGTCTTGGCGGTCTCTCCCGCATAGGTGCGGACCATCATCTCGAGTGCCGCCTTGCTTGTGGCGTAGGCGCCCCAATAGGGAAAAACACCGGAGCCCGCGCCGGAGGTCACGAAGATCGCGCGTCCGGCGTCAGAAGCACGCAGCAGCGGATCCATGCTGCGGATGAGGCGCCAATTGGCCGTCACATTAATCGCCATTACGTCTTCCCAGATCGGCGGATCGATATGGCCGAGCGGGGAGAGAATGCCCAGGATCGCAGCATTGCCAACGAGAATGTCAAGTCGCTTGTAACGCTCATAGAGCGCAGCGCCGAGGCGATCGATCTGGCCGAAATCCTTGAGGTCCAAGGGAACAAGGGTCGCCGTTCCGCCGACCGCTTGAACCGCGTCGTCGACCTCCTCGAGCCCGCCGACGGTGCGCGCGACGAGCACCACATGAGCGCCCTCGGCGGCAAATCGCTTGGCCACGGCGGCGCCGATCCCCCGGGATGCGCCGGTGATCAGCGCGATCCGCCCCGCGAGCCTCCCCATGTCTTAGGCGATCTCAGCGAGCAAGGAGAGCTGCGGCGCATCCTGGCCGCCGTCCCGGTCCGTAAGGCTGGTCGGATAATCGCCGGTAAAGCAGGCGTCGCAGAACTGAGGATGCGCGCTGTCGCGACCTTTGTGGCCGACGGCACGGTAGAGACCGTCGATCGAGATAAAGGCCAGGCTATCGACCCCGATCAGCCGCCGCATTCCCTCGATATCGAGCCGCGAGGCGAGGAGCTCCTTCCGCTCGGGGGTGTCGATCCCGTAAAAGCAGGAGTGGGTGGTGGGCGGACTCGAAATCCGCATATGGACCTCCCGCGCACCCGCCTGTCGGACCATCTCGACGATCTTCCGTGATGTCGTCCCTCTCACGATGCTGTCGTCGACGAGAATGACGCGCTTGCCCGCGATATGGGCCCGATTGACGTTGTGCTTCAGCTTGACGCCGAGATGGCGGATCTGGTCGGTCGGCTCGATGAATGTGCGGCCGACATAGTGATTTCGGATGATGCCGAGCTCGAACGGGATTTTGGCCTCGGCAGCGTATCCGATCGCGGCCGGGACGCCGGAATCCGGCACAGGAATGACGACGTCGGCGGCAACCGGATTCTCGCGCGCAAGCTCCGCGCCGATGCGTTTGCGGACATCATAGACGCTCAACCCCTCCATGCGGCTGTCGGGCCGGGCGAAGTAGATATATTCGAAGATGCAGAAACGCCGCCGCATCTGCGGGAAGGGTTTGAGCGATTGAACGCCTTTCCTATCAAGGACGACGATTTCGCCGGGCTCGACATCCCGCACGAACTCCGCGTCGATGATGTCCAGGGCGCAGGTCTCCGAGGTGAGGATACGGGCGCCGTCCCGGGTCTTGCCGAGGACGAGGGGGCGCACGCCCAGAGGGTCGCGGACGCCGATCACCGCCTCATCCGTGAGGGCGATCAGGGAGTAGGCGCCCTCGATCTGGCGCAGGGCATCGATCAGCTGATCGATCAGAGTACCGTACCGGCTCGTCGCTATAAGATGGACGATGACCTCGGTATCGGTCGTCGACTGAAAGAGGGAGCCGCGTCGGGTGAGCTGCTCCCGCAGGGCCACGGCATTGGTGAGATTGCCGTTGTGACCGACGGCAAAGCCGCCGTGCTGCAGATGGGCGAAAAGCGGCTGCACATTGCGCAGAACGGTCTCGCCGTGGGTGGCGTAGCGGACGTGCCCGATCGCCGCGTGGCCCGGGAGCTGAGCGATGACATCTTCGCTGTTGAGGTTGTCGCCGACAAGGCCGAGCGCGCGATGGGTATGGAACTGCCGCCCGTCATAGCTGACGACCCCGACGGCCTCCTGGCCGCGATGCTGCAGGGCGTGCAGGCCCAGCGCCGTCATCGCCGCCGCATCCGGATGGCTCCAGATGCCGAAGATGCCGCATTCCTCCTTGAGCTTGTCGTCGTCGAAGGGGTTGGTGGTCACGGCATTCGCGCGAGTCTGGGTCATGAAGAGAAGCGCTCCTCAGCGCTCACTGATTGCTCTGGATGAGGCGGTTCATTTCCTTGATCTCGTCCGGCTTGTACCCCTCATGATCCTTGGAGCCGCTCGCCGCTTTGGGCGATGGCTGCGCCAGCTGATCAAAGGCCCGCTTGGCCTCGAGGCCCTGCCTAGCCTTATCTTCCGCCGCCCCCATGGCCTCGAAGCTCCGCAACCGGACATTCTCCGGAATGAGCTGCTCGATGACGCGGGCACCGCGCTCGACCAGCGGCATGGTGCGCGCTTCCTTGATCCAGGATGGGAACTGATCGGGTGAGGACACGGCCCAGGCCAGGCCGATATAGGCCAGGCAAACGACAACAATGCCGCGCAGGAGTCCGAAGACGAGGCCGAGCGACTTGTCGAGCGCGCTGAAATCGCTTTGGTGGACGCGCGCGGCGATAGCGTGGCTGATGGCCGAGAGGATGATGAGCGAGACGACGAAGAGGCCGAGCCCGGTAACGGCGTCCGCGAGCCACGGGATGGCGATGAATTTGCGGACATAAGGCGAAACATGAGGGAAGAGATACAAGGCTGCGAAGGCAGCCCCGATCCACCCCGCCATGCCCAGCACTTCCTTGACGAAGCCGCGAAGCAGCGCAAGGAGGCCCGAGACGACGATAATGGCGAGGACGACGATATCGGTGGTATTCATGATTGGCGCGTCCTCATCCCCTCGAGGTGCGGGTGAGGCCACCCGCTACGGAATTGCTCTCGGCCCCCTCGAGGAAGGTCACAAGCTCGTAAAGCCGCCCGAGCCCGCAAAGCCGGAGGCCGCTCGCATTCGCCGGTGCGGCTCTTTTCGCGCCGTCCCGGCGTGAACGCGATGGCATGATCGCTTGGTTGAAGCCCAATCGCGCGGCCTCCTTGAGGCGCTGGTCGGTATGGTTCACCGATCGCACCTCCCCGGAAAGTCCGATCTCTCCGAAAACGACGGTTTCGGGGGGAACCGGGCGATCCGTCAACGACGAGACGAGAGCCGCCGCGACGGCCAAATCTGCCGCCGGTTCGGTGATCCGGAGACCTCCCGCCACGTTCAAATAGACATCTCGTCCCCCAAGTGCAAGCCCGCAGCGCGCCTCGAGGACGGCGAGAACCATCGCCAGCCGGCCGCTGTCCCAGCCCACCACGGCTCGACGGGGGGTGGCAAAGGCGGAGGGAGCCACCAGCGCTTGAATCTCGACCAGCATGGGACGGGTCCCCTCCATCCCGGCAAAGACGGCGGCGCCGCTGACCGCTTGCTCTCGCTCGCCGAGAAAGAGGGCGGAGGGGTTCCCGACCTCCACCAAGCCGCGATCGGTCATTTCGAATACGCCGATCTCATCGGTCGGGCCGAAACGGTTCTTGACCGCCCGCAAGATGCGGAACTGGTGGCCGCGCTCGCCCTCGAAATAGAGCACCGTATCCACCATGTGCTCGAGCACGCGAGGCCCGGCGATCTGCCCCTCCTTGGTGACATGCCCGACCATGAAAACCGTGAAGCCGCGACGCTTGGCCACCCGGATGAGCTCCTGGGCCGAGGCGCGCACCTGGGTGACCGTGCCCGGTGCCGAGTCGAGGGTGTCCAGATACATGGTCTGTATGGAGTCGATCACAACGATCCGAGGGCCGTCCGGGGCATCCAGGCTCGCCAGCACGTCTCGGAGATTCGTCGCCGCGGCGAGCTCAACCGGCGCCTGCGCAAGACCCATTCGCGCCGCGCGCATGCGCACCTGATCGATCGCCTCCTCGCCTGAAATATAGGCGCACCGCAGGCTATTTGCGAGCCGCGCGATGACTTGGAGTAGGAGCGTCGACTTGCCGATGCCCGGATCGCCGCCGATCAGCACGGCAGTCGCGGGCACCAAGCCCCCTCCCGCAACGCGATCGAACTCCGCCATCCCGCTGACCCAGCGAGGCGCCTCGGCCGGCGCGCCGTCGAGCCGGGCGAAGGCGAGGGGCCGGCCCTTGGCGCCGCCCAACCCTCGCGGCGCGCTCTCGCCGGCGGGTTCCTCGATAATGGTATTCCATGCGCCGCAGGCCTCGCAGCGGCCCATCCAGCGTCGGTGGCTGGCGCCGCACTCCTGACAGACATAACGCGGCGACCCCTTGGCCACTTACTGCCGTACTCCCGACCGGCTGGAGCAGAAGCGGAGCCGACGGTTCAAGCGCGAATCTCCATCTGGATCGGGCCTTCGGCCCGGCCGTGGATGAACTGATCCACATAGGGATTCGCAACGTGATCCAGCTCCTCGACCCGACCGGTCCAAATGATTCGTCCGCCATAAAGCATGGCGACGCGATCGGCGATCTTGCGCACGCTGGCCATGTCATGGGTGATGGACAGGGCGGTCGCCCCCAGCTCCTTCACGCATTTGCGAATGAGGTTGTTAATCACGTCGCCCATGATCGGATCCAGTCCGGTGGTGGGCTCGTCGAAGAAGATGATCTCGGGATCGGCGGCGATGGCGCGCGCAAGTCCCACCCGCTTCTTCATGCCCCCTGAGAGCTCGGCTGGGGAAAGCTCGCCGACATCGGCGCCCAATCCGACCTGGGCAAGCTTCTCGGTCGCGATCCGCTTGGCCTCGGGGCGTGGCAACCCTTTGGCCTGGATGAGGCCGAAGGCCACGTTCTCCCACACCGAGAGGCTGTCAAAAAGCGCCGCTCCTTGAAATAGCATCCCGAATTTGCGCAGCACGCGCTCCTGCTCGCGCCCGTTGAGGCCGGTAACGGGCTCGCCGTCGACCTCGATCGTGCCGCGCTCCGGCACAAGCAGGCCAAGGATGCATTTAAGCGTGACGGATTTGCCGGATCCCGAGCCACCGATGACAACCATCGATTCGCCGGGGGCGATGTCGAGATCGACGCCCTTCAGCACCTGTTTCGGCCCGAAGGACTTATGCACGTCACGGAGCCTGATCTTCGGCGTCGCGGTGGTCATCGGTGGAGGCTTGTGCCTGCGCTATGGTGAAGGGCGAGTCTCATGAGCTGCTCAGGTGCCGAAGAAGATGGCGGTCAGCATATAGTTGAAGACGAAGATGAGAATCGAGGCGGAGACGACGGCATTCGTCGTCGCGGCGCCGACGCCCTCGGCACCGCCCCGGGAATGGTATCCGTGATAGCAGCCCATGAGAGCGATCAGGAACCCGAAGACCGCCGCCTTCACCAGACCGGAAACGACGTCGATCGTTTTCAAGAAGTCCCATGTCAGCTTGATATAGTTCGACGGGTTGAAGCCGAGCTTGTGAACACTGACGATATAGCCGCCGAAGACGCCGATGATATCGGCGACGAGGACGAGGAGCGGCAACATCGTGAGCCCGGCGATGAGCCGCGGAGCCACGAGGTACTTGTAAGGGTCAGTCGATAGGGTGACCAGGGCATCCACCTGCTCCGTCACGCGCATGGTGCCAATTTCCGCCGCCATCGCCGCCCCAACGCGTCCGGCGACCATCAGCCCGGCGAGGACCGGCGCCAGCTCTCGCGTCATCGACAGCACGACGACCGTGGCGATCGCCGACTCGGCATTGAAGCGGGAGAAGCCTGTATAGCTCTGCAGCGCCAGCACCATACCGGTGAAGATTGCGGTCAAGCCGACGACCGGCAGCGAGAAATAGCCGATCTGAATCATCTGCAGACCGATCAGGCGGAAGAAGAACGGGGGCCTGATGCAGTGGAAGAGGGCTGTTGCGGTGAAGATGGTAAGGCGCCCGGCGGCGGCCAGGAAGCTCAGAAAGACCCGTCCGATCGGCGCGAGCGCGGCGCTAAGCACGATCAGTGCCGGTCGATGTCGAGATAGCGCCGCGCGAGGCGTCGTCCCGTGCCGAGATTGGTCAAGACCTCGTAGCCGATGGTCCCCGCATCCGCGGCGACCTGATCGATCGTGCGGTGGGGTCCAATCAACTCGACGCGGGCGTCGGGCCGGAGCAGCGCCGCAGGCACGTCGGTGACGTCGAGGGTGACGAGATCCATCGAGACGCGGCCCACGAGAGGTGCGGGGTAATCCCCTATGAAGCCCCGGCTTCGATTGCCGAGGGCCCGAAAATAACCATCCGCATAGCCAACGCCGACCGTTGCGATGCGCGACGGTCGGCGGACGAGATGGGTCGCACCATAGCCAACGGTCTGGGGACTGTCAACGTCACGCACCTGGAGGATTTTGCAATTCAATTCAACTACTTGCGCCATCGGATTGGGTGCGCCGGAGAGCGGGCAGACGCCGTAGAGCGCAGCACCTGGACGAGCCTGATCGAGGTGATAGGGCTTGCCGAGAAAGATGCCCGAGGACGCGGCGAGACTGGCCGGCGCGCTGGGCAGGCCTCGGCGCAGCGAGGCGAAGCGCGCGAGCTGCGCCGCGTTGAGCTCGTGATCGGCCGTATCCGCGCAGGCGAGATGGCTGATGACGGCGCGCAGCGCAAGGCCGCGAAGCCGGTCGGGATCGGCTGCGAGAATCGCCACCTCTTGCCGCGGCAGGCCCAGGCGGTTCATGCCGCTGTCGAGATGCAGCATCGCCGGCTGCGGGCCACGCGCGCGCGCAAACGCGGCCCAGCGCTCGATCTGCTCGAGGCTGTTCAGGACGGGTATCAGGCGATGCGCGGCGAAGCTCGCCTCGGACCCCTCGACGACGCCATCGAAAACGGCGATCTCGCCGTTCGGGAGCGCCTTGCGGAGGGCGATCCCCTCGCTCAGTCGGGCGACATAGAAGAGACGGCAACCCGCCGCGGCGAGCGCGGGAGCGACCTTATCGGCGCCGAGGCCGTAAGCATCCGCCTTCACCACGGCGGCGCATTCCGCCGGGTGGACCATTTCCCGCAGCTTGCGCCAATTCCCGAGAACGGCGGCGAGGTCGATGGTCAGCTCGGCGACGGCACTCTCACTGGGAGGCATCGGCGTAGTCGGGGCGCTCGAGATTGCCGAAGCGCGTATAGGTGCCGTCGAAGAACAACCCGACGGTGCCGATGGGACCATGACGCTGCTTCGCGATGTTCACCTCGGCGACGTTGTGCACTTGCTCGCAACGCTTCAGCCATTGCTCGTGCCGCTGCTCGAACTTTTCCGGCGTCTCGTCGGGCCGCTGCTTGGGCTCGGCGCGCTCGAGGTAGTATTGCTCGCGGAAGATGAACATGACGACATCGGCATCCTGCTCGATCGAGCCCGACTCGCGAAGGTCGGCAAGCTGCGGCCGCTTGTCCTCGCGCTGCTCGACCGCGCGCGAAAGCTGGGAAAGGGCGAGGACCGGCACCTGGAGCTCCTTGGCCAGCGCCTTCAGCCCCCGCGTGATCTCGGAAACTTCCTGGACGCGATTGTCGCTGCGGGTGGTCCCGCCGGGATAAAGGAGCTGTAGATAGTCGATGACGATGAGCCCGAGCCCGTGCTGGCGCTTGAGCCGCCGCGCCCGGGTGCGCAATGCGGGGATGGTCAGAGCCGGCGTGTCGTCGATGAAGAGCGGAACTCGTGAGAGCTGCTGCACGACTTCGAGGAAGCGCGGAAAGTCCTCGCGGCTCACCTCGCCGCGGCGGATGCGATCGGAGGCGATCTCCGTCTGCTCCGAAAGCAGGCGATTCGCGAGCTGCTCGGCCGACATCTCGAGGGAGAAGAAGGCCACCTTCGCGCCTTCCGCCACCTCCATCTTGCCTTCCGCATTGGTCGCCTCGCGATAGGCGGCGGCAGCATTGAAGGCGATATTCGTCGCGAGAGCCGTCTTTCCCATGGATGGGCGGCCCGCAAGGATGACGAGATCGGAAGGGTGAAGCCCGCCGAGCTTCTTGTCGAGGTCGCGAAAGCCGGTCGTAACGCCGGAGACGTGGCTGGAGCGCTTGAACGCCGCCTCGGCGGTGTCGATCGCCTGGCGCAAGGCATCGGGGAGAGGCGTGAAGCCCCCCTCGAACTGCCCGGTGGTGGCGAGATCGTAGAGATTGCGCTCCGCCTCTTCGATCTGCTGCATGGCGCTTTCGTCGAGCGTCACCTCATAGGCGCGGTTGACGACATCGCTGCCCAGCTCGATGAGCTGTCGCCGCAGAAACAGATCGTGGATCGTGCGGCCGTATTCACCGGCATTGATGATGCTAATCGCGGCACCTTCCAGCCGGGCGAGGTATTTGGTGCCGCCGATCTCCTCAAGCGTCTTGTCCTGCTCGAAATACGCCTTGAGCGTCACCGAATTTGCGAGCTGGCCGCGCTCGATCAGTCGGCTGCACGCATCGAACATGCGCTGATGGCGCGGGTCGATGAAATGATCCGGCCTGAGGAACTCCGAGACTTTCTCGTAGGCGCGATTATTGGCGAGAATGGCACCGAGGAGCGCCATCTCGGCCTCGACGTTGTGCGGAGGTGTTCTTAGCGCCGGAGGCCCGTCGCCGTTCCCGACGAGGGACGCGACCGTGCTCTCCTTTCGTGCCGTCTCCATGATGAGGAAAGCTTAGCAAGCGGGTTCGGCCGGAGACAGGAGAATGTTGGTCTGAATAAGGCGAAGATCGGGGATAAGTCGCCGGCCTGGCTCACGCCTGCGCGGCGGCGGACAGGCCGTGCGCATTCGCATGCTCGCGTTCCCAGTCCAGCATATAATCGCGCGTGAGGGGCACGGTATCGACGTGCTTCGCGAGCTGCATCTGGACGACCATCTGGCGCAGATAGCGGAAGGCGACCTCGCAGCTCGTGAGATAGAACTCCCACATGCGGCAGAAGCGCTCGTCGTAAAGCCGGAGCGCCTCGTCGCGGTGGGCGAGGAAGCGTCGGCGCCATTCGCGCAGGGTCTTCGCGTAGTGCAGGCGCAGGATCTCGATATCGGTGACCCAGAGCCCGACCTTCTCGACGGCCGTCAGCACTTCCGATAGCGCTGGCGTATAGCCGCCCGGGAAGATGTATTTGCGCAGCCAGGGACTGGTGCCGCCCGGCGGCTCCATGCGGCCGATCGAATGAAGGAGGCAAATGCCATCGTCGCTCAGCAGCTCCTTCACCTTGGCAAAGAACTCGCCATAGTGATTGGGGCCGACATGCTCGAACATCCCGACGGAGACGATGCGGTCGAATTGCCCACGCATGTCGCGATAGTCGCGCAAGGCGAAGTCGACCCGATTTGAGAGGCCGGCCTTCGCGGCCCGCTCGCGGGAGACCTTGAGCTGCTCGTCGGAAAGGGTGATGCCGGTTACCTTGGCGCCTTCCGAGAAGCGCGCCAGCGTCAATGCAAGGCCGCCCCAGCCCGAGCCGATGTCCAGGATCCTGAGACCGGGCTTGAGCCGGAGCTTGGAGGCGATGTGGCGCTTCTTGTTTTCCTGCGCGACGTCCAGGCTTTCGTTGCCCGATGAGAAATAGGCGCAAGAATACTGGCGGTCCCGGTCGAGGAATAAGTCGTAAAGGCGCCCCGAGAGATCGTAATGATGCGCGGCGTTCCTACGCGCCCTCCGCTTGGGATTGAATGTGCGAAGGGGGCGCAGGAGACGTTGCAATCCCTGATAGTGCAGCTGGAGCGGATGGCTCTCCACGCGCTCCATATTGCTCAGGATCAGGTCGAGAAGCCCGTAGAGATCTCCCTCCTCGATGGTGAGGGTCCCGTCCATGAAGGCTTCGCCCAGATAGAGGCTGGGATGGAAGAAAAGCTTGTAGTGGAGGGCGGGATCGTGAAGGCGTATGGCGATCACGCGGCCGTCCGGCTCACCGAAGCTATGGCTTCGTCCGCGCGCATCGATGACTTTCAGGGTGCCCGAACGGATCACCCGACCGAGAAGGTGCCCAAGCAGCATGGCTCCCTTCCATCCCCGTTTTCTTGTCCTGCCCATTCGAAGGGCGTCACGCTCTCCGACGGGCTTTGTCGCCCCCTAATATTGCCCTTCTTTTCGGCAGTGTACAGGGGAGGGGATCAGGCGGCCGGGGCATCCTCTTGCTGGTGCTGCGCTTCGCCTTCGGCAGCCGCGGCCTCGCCCTCGGCCGCCGGCTCGCCGGCGCCGATGATGGCGCCGCCATGCTCGATCTGGAGTTGGGCCTCCTCGGCCGAGCGCGCCACGTTCACCGTGACGTTCACGCCGACCTCGGCGTGAAGCGCCACGCGCACTGGATGCAGGCCGAGCATCTTGATGGGGTGATCGAGCTGGATCATGCGGCGCTCCACGGGAAAGCCCGCCTCGGCGATGGCCGCCGCGATGTCCCGTGCCGTGGCGGAGCCGTAGAGCTGCCCGGTCTCGCTCGCCTGACGCACGAGCGTGACGATCAGCCCGTCGAGCTTGCCGGCGATCCCCGAGGCCTCGCTCAGCTTCGCCTCGTTTGCCGCCTCGAGCCGGGCTCGCTGCGACTCGAAATAGGCGAGGTTTGCCTTGGTCGTCCGCAGGGCCTTTTTTTGCGGCAGGAGGTAGTTGCGCGCATAGCCCGGCTTGACTTTGACCACGTCGCCAATCTTGCCAAGCTTCTCGATCCGCTCCAGGAGAATGACTTCCATTGCTTCTACTCCCAATTGCCGTCGGGCCCGTCCTTGGGCCGCATCAGGCGCTGTCTCAGGCCGACGAGCTGATCAATGAGGCCGAGCGCTGCGACACCGAAGATCACAACCCACGACATGATAACGATGATCAGCGCCAAGAATAAATAAAGCAGCATAAAATGCCCGGCTCTCGCGCCGCTCCGTCGCGCCGCCGCATGGGCAAGGGCAAGGCCGCCGAAGAAATACGGCATGGCCAGGATCAGGCAAAGGTTCTCGCCGACGAAGCCAGCCGTGCCCGGCGCCGCCACGCCGAGGAGAGCTGTCGCCGCAACCGCGAGCCCCAGCCAGCGGGGCAGGTCGAAGGAGGCGAGATCCGGACTCGGTCGCAGATTGCGCGCGAAGCGGATCAGAAGCCCCTGGGCGAGCGCCCCGTTGGCCGCCGTCACCAGCAGCCAGGAGCATGCGCCCAGCCCCGGCAGCACCGCGACGAAGGCGTCGAGCATGCGCTCGGCGCCCGGCGGCGCCGTCTCCAATCCAAGGGCGCTCCGCATCGAGCCGAAGATCCGCGCCACCTCGCCCCTGAGTCCGCCATCCGTCCCCGCAAATGCCAGGACGAGGGCCAGGAAGACGAGCCCGGCGTAGAGGCTCGCCCACACCAGAAGCCGCCCGGCTGGATACCATTCGGTCGTGCCGTCGGGGTGCCTCCGGATGAGGGTTCCCTGCCGTACGAGGAGATAGGCCGGTATCGCCTCCGCGACCGCGTAGTTGACCATCGCCGCTGGTCCGAGCAAGAGACCAGCTAGCACGATCCCGGCGCAGTTTGCGATGAGGGCGCCCCGCATGCCCTGGCTCAAGCCAACGAGGAAGAGGGGGAGTTGCGCCATGAGCATGAGCAGAAGCGCCCCCAGCGTCCCGATCATCGTCGAGGCGTAAAGGAGCGCGCTCACGGCGCCGCCGCAGAGCGCGATCAAGGTGGCAACGGACATCCATCGCTCGCCTTATCCGCCGCAGTCGCCCTACTGGATCACGTAGGGCAGCAATGCCAGGAAGCGCGCGCGCTTGATGGCCTGCGCAAGCTCGCGCTGGCGCTTGGTCGAGACGGCCGTGATCCGGCTTGGCACGATCTTGCCGCGCTCCGAGATGAAGCGCGAGAGGAGCCGAACGTCCTTGTAGTCGATCTTCGGCGCATGCGGCCCCGAGAAGGGGCAGCTCTTACGGCGGCGGAAGAACGGGCGACGAGGACCAGCGGGGCTCATGCGGCGCCTCCTTCGGCGGCGGGTTCGGCGCTGCCGCTCACGTCACTGCGGGGCGCGCGGCGACCGCCGCCGCCAAAGCGGCGCCCTTCGCCGTCGCGGAAGCGGCCACCCTCGCGGTCATCACGGCCTTCGCGACTCTTGCTTTGCATCATGGCCGAAGGACCCTCCTCGAGAGCATCGACACGCACGGTGAGGAAGCGGATGATGTCCTCATTGATGCGCATATTGCGCTCCATTTCCGTGATTGCCGGCGGGGGCGCATCGAGGTTGAGGAGCACGTAGTGGCCCTTCCGGTTCTTCTTGATCCGGTAGGTCAGATTGCGCAGGCCCCAATACTCCTTCTTGGTGACCTTGCCGCCGCGCTCTTGAATGATGTTGGTGAAGGCTTCCACCAGGCTGTCCACCTGGGCGGACGAAACATCCTGGCGTGCGATGAACACGCTTTCGTAAAAGGCCAAATTTTGACTCCTTTTGGCTGTTACATGGCCCGGCGCTGTGTTTCTGGCCACAAGACCGTGGCCCAACCAGCCGCCCGGGCCTAGCCGGCTCATACCGGCAAGGAGCGACGAAGCGGCGCATCATACACAAAAGCCCTCTCTGCGCAAGCTTTAGGCAGTGCAGCTTTAGGCAGTGCAGCTTTAGGCAGTGCAGCGCAACGGGGGCGGCGAGCAGGCCACGCCCCCACGAGCCCGCGCTTCGCTTGACAGGGCGGCTTTTAACGCTATGAGTGGGCGCCAATTCCGCCGGGCAATGCCCGGAACCGTCGCAACCACTTCACGATCCATGGCTCGCGCACTCGTCTTCCCTGGTCAGGGCTCCCAAGCGGTTGGCATGGGACGGGACCTCCATGCCGCCTTCCCCACGGCGCGCCTCGTCTTCGAGGAGGTGGACGAGGCTCTGAAGCAGAGCCTCTCGCGGCTGATGTTCGAGGGGCCCGCGGAACAGCTCACCTTGACCGAGAACGCCCAGCCCGCGCTGATGGCCGTAAGCTTGGCGGCTTTCCGCGTTGTCGAGCGTGACGGAGGCATTCCGCTCGCCGGGATGGCGGCATTCGTCGCCGGCCATTCCCTTGGCGAGTATTCGGCCTTGGCCGCCGCCGGGACCTTCACCCTCGCCGATGCGGCACGATTGCTGAAGACGCGCGGCAGGGCCATGCAAAAGGCCGTCCCGGTCGGGGAGGGGGCCATGGCGGCGCTCATCGGCGCCGATCTCGACAAGGCCGGCGAGATCGCCGCCGCCGCCGCCGATGGCGAGATTTGCGCGGTTGCCAACGACAATGCGCCGGGCCAGGTGGTGGTGAGCGGACATAAGGCCGCGGTCGAGCGCGCGGTCAAGCTGGCCTCGGAGCGGGGGGTGCGCGCGGCCCTGCTACCCGTGAGCGCGCCCTTCCACTGCCCCCTCATGGCACCGGCGGCAGAAGTGATGGCGGAAGAGCTTGCCAAAGTTACGATGGAGGTCCCGGCGGTGCCGCTGATCGCCAATGTGACGGCGGCACCGGTCGAGGAGCCGCTGACCATCCGCAAGCTGCTCGTGGAGCAGGTGACCGGCCGCGTACGCTGGCGTGAGTCGGTGGTAGCCATGCGCGAGCGCGAGGTCGACGCCTTGGTTGAGGTCGGCGCGGGCAAGGTCCTGAGCGGCCTTGCGCGCCGGATTGTCCGCGAGATGGGGGTTTCGTCTTTGCGAACCCCAGCGGATATCGAGACCTTCCTCAAGACGATTTCTTGACGTTTATCAGCCGGAGGCGCCGCTTGTTCGAGCTCGAAGGAAAGACCGCCCTCGTCACGGGCGCCACCGGCGGCATCGGCGATGCCATCGCCCGCGCTCTCCATGCGCAAGGTGCGACGGTCACCTGCTCGGGAACCCGCAAGGACGCCCTCGATGCGCTCAAGGCCGAGCTCGGCGAGCGCGCCCATGCCTTTCCGTGCCGGTTGGACGACCCTGTCGCGATCGAGACCCTGATCAAGGGCGCCGAAGCGGCGATGGGCTCGATCGACATTCTGGTCAACAATGCGGGCATCACGCGCGACATGCTGGCGGCGCGCATGCGCGATGAGGATTGGCAGGCGGTGATCGATGTCGATCTGACGGCGGCGTTCCGGCTGGCGCGCGGCTGCCTGCGCGGGATGATGCGGAAGCGCTGGGGCCGCATCATCAATATCAGCTCGACGGTCGGCGCGACCGGCAATCCCGGCCAGGTCAACTATGCGGCCGCCAAGGCCGGGCTGATCGGCTTCAGCAAGGCTCTCGCGGCGGAGATGGCGCAGCGGAACATCACCGTGAATTGCGTCGCACCCGGCTTCGTCGACACGCCCATGGTCCGGGCCTTGAGCGAGAAGCAGATGGCGCTCGTCAAGGAGCGGGTCCCGGTGGGCCGTCTTGGCAAGCCCGCCGAGGTTGCCGCTGCCGTGGTCTACCTGGCGAGCGAGGAGGCCGCTTATGTCACCGGGCATACCTTGCACGTGAATGGTGGCATCGCCATGCTCTGATTAGGCCGGGGGAGGCGCCCGGATGCTGGCCAATCCCCCTGAAGTATGTTAGAGAACCCCGCTTTCGCGCCGGCGCGGCCTGCGAATGGCGGCAGGCGGGAGGGTTTCATCCCCACGTATCCCTCCATGGGTCGCGTGGTCAACGAGGGTCAAAAACATGAGTGACGTTGCCGAGCGCGTAAAGAAGATCGTTGTCGAGCATCTCGGGGTCGACGAGAGCAAGGTGACCGAGAGCGCCAGTTTCATCGACGATCTAGGCGCGGACAGCCTCGATACAGTCGAGCTCGTGATGGCCTTCGAGGAGGAGTTCGGCTGCGAGATTCCCGACGAGGCGGCGGAGAAGATCGTGACCGTCAAAGACGCGATCCAATTCATCGAGCAGCACGTCTGATCCACCGTCGTCGCCTGCGTCGAGCGTGAGACGCCGCCTCTCACCGAGCATCCGAGCAAGAGAGCAGAGAAGCTCGCCATGAGACGTGTGGTCATTACCGGCATCGGCCTCGTGACGCCGCTTGGGTGCGGCGTCAAGGCGAACTGGGATCGCCTCATCGCCGGGGAGTCGGGCCTTCGCGCCATTCAGAATTTCGATGTCTCAGACCTGCCGTGCAAGATTGCAGGCCAAGTGCCCCAGGGCGAGACATCGTCCGGCTATTTCAATGCCGACGACTGGATGTCGCCCAAGGACCAGCGCAAGGTCGAGCCCTTCATCCTCTATGCGATGTCGGCCGCGATCCAGGCGGTCGAGGACGCAGGCTGGAAGCCCACGGACGAGGAGTCCCTCGAGCGCACCGGCGTCATGATCGGCTCGGGCATCGGCGGCCTCGACGGGATCGCCGAGACGGCGGTGCTGCTCAAGGAGAAAGGTCCGCGCCGCGTATCGCCCTTCTTCATTCCCTCCTGCCTGATCAATCTCGCCTCGGGGAATGTCTCCATTCGTTTCGGCTTCAAGGGCCCCAATCATTCCGTGGTCACCGCCTGCTCGACGGGCGCCCACGCGATCGGCGATGCGGCCCGCCTCATCGGACTCGATGATGCCGATGTCATGATCGCTGGCGGCGCCGAGGCCGCGATCTGCCGCATTGGGGTCGCCGGCTTCGCTGCTTCGCGCGCGCTTTCGACGGGCTTCAACGACAACCCTCCGGCGGGCTCGCGGCCGTGGGATCGCGATCGCGACGGCTTCGTCATGGGCGAGGGCGCGGGCATCGTCGTGATCGAAGAGCTCGAGCATGCCAGGCGTCGCGGCGCCAAGATCTATGCCGAGATTGTGGGCTACGGCTTGTCGGGCGATGCCTACCACATCACCGCGCCCTCGCCGGAGGGAGACGGCGCCTATCGGGCAATGCGGAGCGCGTTGCGCAATGCCAAGCTCGCGCCGGAGGCGATCGATTACATCAACGCCCACGGGACGTCCACGCCGCTCGGTGACGAGATCGAGCTGGGCGCCGTCAAGCGGCTGTTCGGCGCCCATGCTTACGCGCTCAGCATGTCGTCGACCAAATCGGCGATTGGGCATCTTCTGGGAGCGGCCGGCAGCGTCGAGGCGATCTTCTCGATCCTCGCCATGCGCGACGGCGTCGTGCCGCCGACGCGCAATCTCGACAATCCTTCCGAGGGCTGCGATATCGACCTCGTTCCCCATCGGGCGAAGCAGCGCCGGGTCAATTACGCGCTCTCGAATTCCTTTGGCTTCGGTGGCACGAACGCATCGTTGATTTTCGGTCCGGTGCCCTAAGCCGCCGCGCCTCGAGTCATGTCCGCGGCCCTCCGCTACTGGATCGGAGGCACGCTGGGCTTCATCGTCGCGCTCCTCGTCTGGGGATATGTGACGTATACGAGCCCCGGCCCGCTTTCCGAGCCGACCAACATCGTCATTCCCAAGGGGATCGGCGTCGAGAGGATCGCTGCGCGCCTTGCCGAAGCCGGAGTCATCCGGTATCCGCGCTTCTTCGCGATGATGGCGGGACTCCTCGGCGAGACGCGGCGGCTGCGCGCGGGCGAATATCGCTTCCCCGCACACGCGAGCCAGCGGGTCGCCATGGATGTCCTCATCTATGCCAAGCCGGTGGTCCGGCGGCTGACCATTCCCGAAGGCTTCACCACGGCCCAGGTGCTCGAGGAGCTAGCCCGCACCGACGGCCTCGAAGGTCCCGTTGACGCGAAGCCGGCGGAGGGCAGCCTGCTGCCGGAGACCTATAATTTCTCCTATGGCGACACGCGCGACGAGATGATCGCCCGCATGCGTCGCGCGATGACCGAGACGATCGACACATTGTGGAAGGAGCGCGCGCCGAATCTTCCGCTGAAGTCTCCCCGCGACGCGCTCATCCTTGCTTCCATCGTCGAGAAGGAAACGGGGATTGCCGAGGAGCGGCCGCATGTCGCCGCTGTCTTTCTCAATCGCTTGCGGCGCAATATGCGCCTCCAATCGGACCCGACTGTGGTCTATGCCGTCACCCATGGGAGCGGCTCCCTCGGCCGTCCCCTCAGCCATGCCGATCTGGAGACGGCGAGCCCGTATAACAGCTACCTATACGACGGACTGCCGCCCGGACCGATCGACAATCCCGGGCGCGCCTCCATCATGGCTGTGCTCCATCCTGCCGAAAGCGACGATCTCTACTTCGTCGCCGATGGAAGCGGCGGACATGTCTTCGCGAAGACCTTGGCCGAGCACAATAAGAACGTCGCGCGCCTGCGCCGGATCGAAGCCCAGCCCGGGCCGATGAAGCCTTCCGCCTCGCCTAGCGCTTCGCCGGCAACCGGCGCAGCCAGCCATCCGTGAGCCCTGGTGGCAGCATGGCGAACAATAGGGTTGCCAGGTAGAGCCGCCGCGGAAAGGCGATGCGCGCTCGTCCTCTCGCCAAGCCGCGCACGATGAGCTTGGCGGCGCGCGGCGCATCCATGAGCAACGGCATGGGGAAATCGTTCTTTTCCGTCATGCGGCTGCGCACAAATCCAGGACAGATGACCGAGACGGAAATGCCCAGCCCGGCCAGGCTGCCGCGCAGACCCTCGCCATAGACGCGCACCGCTGCCTTGCTGGCGCAATAGGCAGGCGCGCCTGGAAAGCCGCGGAAGGAGGCAAGCGAGCTCACGATTGCGATCTGGCCGCAATGCCGCTTAGCCATGAACGGGATCACCGGCTGCACGGTGTTGACGACGCCGTCGACATTCACCGCGAAGATGCGTCGCGCCTGCGCGGCGCCTTCGCCCCCGCCGCCGGTGCCGGCGGAAATCCCTGCATTCGCGATCACAAGGTCGATAGGCGCTGCCGCCTCTCGGGCGGTGATCCAGCCCGCCATTCCTTCCGGGTCGGTGACATCGCGGATTTCCGCAGCCACAGTCGCGCCCTTGCTGCGGCAGGCTGCGGCGACGGCTTCGAGGCGGCTGGCGTCCCGCCCACTCAGCGCGAGCCGTATGCCAGGACCCGCATAGGCTTCGGCCAGCGCGGCACCAATGCCGCTGCTTGCGCCGGTAATCAGGATATGCCGCGGTTCGCACATATGGGCTCCATTGACGAAGCGCTAGGCAAGCGGCCGGGAATGTGATCCAACACGAGCGTGAGTTCCCCGTAGGCTCCGCCCCTGGACTCGCGACATGGATCGCTTGGAAGGCGTTGGTATGACAAAAAAGATTTTTTGGGAAGACGCCTACCGCACGAGCCTCGAGGCGACGGTCGCGAGCGTCGAAGGTGCCGACATCATTCTCGACGCGACGATCTTTTTCGCGCTCTCCGGCGGACAGGAAAGCGATCACGGGACGATCGCCGGCATGCCGGTCCGGGCGGCGCGCAAGGAGGAGAGGAACATCGTCTATACCCTTGCGGAAGGCCACGGCCTCACGCCGGGCGATTGGGTGACGGTCACCATCGACTGGCAGCGGCGCTATCGGCTGATGCGCCTGCACTTCGCCGCCGAGATCATCCTCGAGCTCGTCCATCGAACGCTGGGCTCCATCGAGAAGATCGGGGCGCATATCGCTGCGGATAAGGCGCGCATCGACTTCGCCTGGGATGAGAGCATCGCGCCTCAGCTTCCGCTCCTTGCGGCGAAGGCCGCTGCCATCGTTGCTGCAGATCAGGAAATCATCAGCGCCTTCAGCGACGAGGCGGGGGAGCGGCGCTATTGGGAAGTCGCTGGCTTCGCGCGCGTCCCCTGCGGCGGCACGCATCTCAAGCGAACCGGCGAGATTGGCGCGATCACCCTCAAGCGGAAGAATATCGGCAAGGGAAAGGAGCGCATCGAGATCTATGTGGATGCGCGAATCTGAGCACGGAACCAACCTTGATGGCGCTGGCGGGGCGGCCAGGCTTCGCCTTGTTGCCGTTTGCGGTGCCGGATATAGTCAGCCACCTATAAGGTTCGCAACGAGCGGGGTGCGGTGTCACTCTCGAGCATGACGGGCTTTGCCCGAGCCACCGGGCATGACGAGACTTTGAGTTGGGCCTGGGAGGTCAAGAGCGTCAACGGCCGCGCCCTCGACATGCGGTTTCGTCTTCCCGTCGGCTTCGATCGCCTGGAGGGAGCTGCGCGCGGCCTGCTGGCCAAGCGCTTCAAGCGAGGCTCTTTCACCGCGACGCTCTCCCTCAGCCGCCTGGGTGGAAGCGCCACCTGGCGTATCAATCGCGAACTCATCGATCAGCTGCTCTTTCTGCATCAGGACTTCGCCAGCCGCATCGCGCCGGGACCGCCCCGGCTGGATACGCTGCTGAACGTGCGCGGCGTGGTGGAGCAGATCGAGGATGCTGAAGGCGACGAGCTTATTGAGCGCCGGGCGGCGCGGATCATCGCAACCTTTGACGAGGCGATGGCGGCGCTTGGCGAGGCGCGCGTCGAGGAAGGGCGCCGCCTTACCCTCGTGCTAAAGGCGCATCTCGACGAGATCGATCGCCTGGCTCGCGAGGCCGGGAGCCTGGCCGCCGCCCAGCCGGCGGCGATCGCCGCGCGCATTCGCGAGCAGGTCGCCTTGCTGCTTGCGGCGGAGCCCGCTCTCTCTGAGGAGCGCTTGGCCCAGGAGGCTGCGCTAGCCGCGGCGCGCGCGGATGTGAGGGAGGAGTTGGATCGCCTCAAGGCCCATTTGAGCGCCGCGCGCGAACTTCTGTCGCAATCGGACGCCGTGGGCCGCCGCTTGGATTTTCTCTGCCAGGAATTCAATCGCGAAGCCAATACCCTGTGCTCGAAGGCGGCCGACATGGCGCTCACGCGCCTCGGCCTGGATTTGAAGGCGACAATCGACCAATTGAGGGAGCAGATCCAAAATATCGAGTAATGCTTTGAATGAACGATAAAATATTTAGACGCGGCCTCATGCTGGTGCTGTCATCTCCCTCGGGCGCTGGCAAAACGACAATCTCGCGCCGGCTGCTCGAGCGGGACCCCAACCTCACCATGTCGGTTTCGGCGACCACGCGACCACGACGGCGCGGCGAGGTCAGCGGCGTCGACTACCACTTCGTTGAGCCGGATGATTTCAATCTCATGATCAATCGTGGTGAGCTCCTCGAGCATGCCAAGGTCTTCGGCCATTACTATGGAACGCCGCGAAAACCTGTCGAGGAGGCGCTGGCGCGCGGACGGGACGTCCTCTTCGATATCGATTGGCAGGGAACGCAACAGCTTGCGCAAACCGCGCGCAGCGATCTTGTCAGCGTGTTCATTCTGCCGCCGAGCACGGCCGAGCTGGAGCGGCGCCTCAAGACCCGCGCGCAGGACAGCGCCGATGTCGTCGCGAGCCGCATGGCCAAGGCGGCGGACGAGATGAGCCATTGGCCCGAATACGACTACATTCTCGTCAACTTCGATATCGAGGAAAGCGTGGCCAAGGTGCAGGCCATTCTCCAGGCGGAACGGCTCCGCCGCGATCGGCAAACCGGATTGGTGGATTTCGTCAAGGGTCTCCGCCAAGGCCAATGATTCGGGCATGCCGCTCCGCTGCGGACCGTAGGCAGACTCGACCAGCATGGGCATCACGACGATATTGCGGCGATCATCGATCACGGCGATCGATTACCGGTGCATGGCCGGTCCGGCGGATATGCCATTCATCGAGCGCCATGAGGCGTTCTCCGTTTCCTATGTGCGGCGGGGAAGCTTCGGCTATCGCGTCCGAGGCGAGGCCTTCGAGCTCGTTGCCGGATCGATCCTCATTGGCCACCCCGGCGATGAGTATGTCTGCACCCATGAGCACCATGCCGGCGGCGACGAGTGCCTCTCCTTCCAGTTCTCGCCGGCGCTCGTCGACACGATCAGCGCTCGCGCCGGCATTCGGCAAGGCGACATTTGGAGGACCGCTTGCCTGCCGCCCTTGGCCGAGCTGATGGTGCTTGGCGAGCTCGCGCAAGCGGCCGCCGAAGGCCGCAGCGATATCGGCCTCGACGAGGCGGGAATGCTGCTGGCCGCGCGCTTCGTCCGAACCGTTGCCGGAGAGAAGCGGGCATTGATTTGCAGGCCAGGCGCATCGCGGGCACGAAGAGGCGACCGCCGCCGGGCCGTTGAGGCGGCGCTGCGCCTCGACGATCGCGCCTCGGAGCCGAACGATCTCGACACCATCGCGGCGGAGGCCGGGCTGAGCCCCTTCCATTTTCTGCGCCTCTTCGCCAGGGTCCTCGGCGTCACGCCTCATCAATATCTGGTCCGCGCCCGGCTGCGTCGTGCGGCGCGCCTCCTGGCCGAAGAGGAGCGACCGATCACGGAGATCGCCTTCGATGTCGGGTTTGGTGATCTCTCGAATTTCGTGCGCAGCTTTCGCCGTGCCGCCGGTGTCTCGCCGCGCGGTTTTCGGCAGGCGGCAAAAGGGTATCGTCAGATCATCCGCGAGCGCCTGGCCGCGGGCGCCGTGAATTCGCTTCAATAATCGGCAGTGAGCCGGTTCACACCACGGCTGTCGCTCTTCCCCTAATATAGGCCCTAGTCCTCGATTCGAATGGGGACGGGGCGATGACACAGATCGATCAACACATTCTCAATGTCCTTGCGCTCGCGACGGCGCTCCTGACGGCCGAGGCGCATGGCCTGCATGTGCGCGCGCCGGCGATCGTCCAAGCCATTTCGCAAGCGCTATGCTGTCCTTACCTGGAGCCGCCGGAATGCGTGACCCCCATTGCGGAGCCGTGATGAAGCGCGACCTCACTAAATGGCGTGAGCAGGCCTTGGCGTTTCGGGAGCTGGCCCGAACGGCAAGGGATGACGAAATCCGCGCGACCCTGCTGGATTTGGCTGGGCGCTTCGAGCGCCTCGCGAATGTCGTGCCGGACGCAAAGGGGCCCGCGAACGAATGACGGCTCTTCTGGTCGCCGCCGGTCGCGGCACCGACTGGACGAAGGCGCCGATCCCCGCCACAATCCACCCGTCTGCTGGTCGAGGTGGCCCGAAGGGCGGGCTTATTCGGCGATGGCGGAAAAACCTCGAGTGACGGTGTTTGGCGGAACCGGCTTTCTTGGTCGCCGCATCGTCCGACGTTTAGCCGATCACGGCTTCTTCGTGCGGATCGCCTCCCGCCATCCAGCGCAGGGTGGGGCTTCGATCGCGGCTCCGGAGGCGGTCGCACCGGTTTACGCCGATGTGAATGACGATCGGTCGGTTGCGGATGCGGTGGCCGGCATGGAAGCCGTCGTGAACGCCGTCAGCCTCTATATGGAGCGTGGCGCGCAGACCTTCCGTTCCGTTCATGTCGAGGCGGCGGAGCGCGTCGCGCGGCGAGCCCGCTCAGCCGGCGTCAAGCGACTCATCCTCGTCTCGGGAATCGGCGCTGACGAGCATTCGAGGTCGCCCTATATTCGCAGTCGTGGCCAAGGGGAGGCGATGGTCAGGAGCGCCTTCCCGGGAGCGACAATCATGCGCCCTGCCGTAATGTTCGGGCCGGACGACGCCTTTCTGGTGACGCTTGCCACGTTGCTGAGGCGATTGCCCGCCTTCGCCTTGTTCGGCCGGGGCGGGACTCGCTTGCAGCCGGTTTACGTGGAGGATGTTGCCGAGGCGGCCGTCCGGATCCTGCAGACGGCAGAGCCGCAGGCGGTCTACGAGTTAGGCGGGCCGCAAGTCTATACCTACGCGGATCTCCTTCAGCTCATTGGTAGCCGAGCGGGGGTGAGGCGCCTGCTCGTCCCCATCCCCTTCAGCGCTTGGCACGGGCTCGCCCGTATCGCGGAGTTGCTGCCGCGGCCGCCCTTGACCCGGAACCAGATCGAGCTGATGGAAATCGACAACGTGGCGGCCTCCGGGGCCGCCGGACTCGCCTCGCTGCACATCACGCCACGATCGATCGAGGAGGTGCTCCCGGAGATCTTGCAGATGGCGTGAGTGCGTGTGTCAAGCCACCGTCAGCCGAGCGTCGCGTCCCTGGGATTGCGTCGATCGGCGTTGCGTGCCGCCGACCGACGGCGGCGGCCGGCCGAGGCCGACGCAAAGCGCTCGCCCCAGCGGCCAATGGCGCTCTGCACCTCGCGAAAGCCATGGCCGACCTCGGTCAGCGCATAGGCGACGCGCACCGGCGGGCCCGGCGAGACCTCCCGCACCACGAGGCCGTAGGCTTCGAGGTCCTTGAGCCGGTCGGCCAGCATGCGGTCACCCATGGCCGCGAGGCGTTCGCGCAACTCGCTGAAGCGCAAGGCGCCGCCCTGCTCGAGGGTGGCGATGATCAACCCGTTCCATGGCCGGGCGAGGACGTCCATCGCGGCTTGGAATTTCGGACAAAGATGCTCACTGCGCCTGAGCTTCACGCGCGCCTCGTCAAAACGCGATCCCGCTTCAGTATGGGGATTTCCGCCTGGCAAGGAAAGTCCTTGACTCGCGCGAGCCCTTCTTTATTCTGAAAACACTGTTACTTCTTTTTAAGAAGTAACTAGATGGAAACTAAGTATTCGCTGGTGGTCGGCAGGAGGGAGCTGCCGCGCGTCCCGAAACCGAAGATATCCTGTCATGTTCGCAGAAGAGGAGGTCGTCTCATGAAGCTTTACTTCACTCCCGGTGCCTGCTCGCTTTCCCCCCATATCGCGCTGCGCGAGGCCGGCATCGGCTTCGACCTGGAAAAGGTCGATCTCGGCAAGAAGCAGACCGCAAGCGGCGCCGATTACAAAGCGATCAATCCGAAGGGCGCCGTCCCGGCGCTTCAACTCGATGACGGCCAGGTGCTCACAGAGGGTGCCGTCATTGTTCAGTACATCGCCGACCGTAAACCCGAAGCGAAGCTCGCTCCTGCAGCCGGCAAGCCCGAGCGCTACCGCCTCCAGGAGTGGCTCAACTACGTCGCGACTGAAATCCACAAGGGCATCGGCCCGATGTTCAATCCCAAGCTGCCGGCGGAGGCCAAAGCCGTGCTCAAGGAGGTGCTGGCGGCGAAGTTCGACTTCCTCGCCAAGAAGCTCGACGGCAAGCCCTATCTGATGGGCAACGAGTTTACGGTGGCCGACGGCTATCTCTTCACCGTGCTGCGCTGGACGAAGGCCCACGACATCGACCTCGGTAAATGGCCGACGCTCAAGGCCTATGTCGACCGCGTGGCGGCGCGCCCTGCGGTGCAGTCTGCCCTCAAGGCGGAAGGGCTGGCCAATTGACGGCGTCGGGGGCGCTACGCCGCCCCTAAGCGACGAGCGCGCGATAGGCGCGGGCCAGGGCGCAGAACTCCTCCACGCGGAGCGCCTCCGCCCGCGCCGTCGGGGCAACCCCGGCGGTGGCGAGGAGTGCTTCGCTATCGACGCCGAGTTGGCGCAAGCTCGCCCGCAGCATCTTGCGACGTTGGCCGAACGCAGCTGCGGTGATGCGCTCGAGATCATCGCGCGCCGCTTCCGCCAGAGGCTCTCGCCGCGGCACGATCCTGATCACCGTCGAGATGATTTTCGGCGGCGGAACAAAGGCTTCCTTGCCGATATCGAACAATCGCTCAACCTGGCAGAGCCACTGGGTCATCACGCTGAGCCGGCCATAATCCTTGCCGCCGGGGGCCGCCAGCAGGCGCTCGGCCACCTCGCGCTGGAACATCAAGGTGAGGCTTTCGAAGCCGCCGATCTCGCCGAGCCAGCGCAGCAGCAGGGCCGTCGAGATATTATAGGGGAGGTTGGCGACGATGCGGCGCGGCGGCTGGCCCAGGGCTGCGGCGGGAAGGGCTAGAGCGTCGCCTTCGACAGCCTCGATGCGCCCGGGATAGGCGGCGGCGAGCTCGCCCAGGGCGGCGATGCACCGGGCATCGCGCTCGATGGCGATGACGTGGGCGGCCCCGAGCTCGAGCAGCGCTCGGGTGAGGCCGCCCGGTCCCGGTCCGACCTCGATAGTGGTGCCCGAGGTGAGATCGCCGGCGGCTCGCGCAATGCGCCGCGTCAGGTTGAGATCGAGAAGAAAATGCTGGCCGAGGGAGCGCCGCGCGACGAGGCCGTGGCGGGCGATAATGTCGCGGAGGGGCGGGAGCAGGTGGCTTGGATCAGGCAAGGGCTTGCCGCGCCGCCGCCCCGCGTCGCGCTGCCATGGCCCCTGCCATGGAGAGGGCGGCGATCAAGCTTTCCGGGCTTGCCACGCCCTTGCCCGCGATATCGAAGGCCGTGCCGTGATCGGGCGAGGTGCGCACGAAGGGGAGGCCCAGGGTGACGTTGACGCCGTGGTCGAAATCGATCGTCTTGAGGGGGATCAGGGCCTGATCGTGATACATGCAGAGGGCGACGTCATAACGGGCCCGCGCGCGGGGATGGAACAGGGTGTCGGCCGGCTGGGGCCCGGCCGCCCGGATGCCGGCGTCGCGTAGCGCGGCCACCGCCGGTTCGATTATGGCGCGCTCCTCGTCCCCGAGGGTTCCCGCCTCGCCGGCGTGGGGGTTGAGGCCGGCGACTGCCAAGCGCGGCTCCGAAATGCCGAAATCGCGCCGTAGCGCTTCCGCCGCGATGCGGCCGCAATGGATGACCGCGGTCGTCGTGAGCGCGGCGAGGGCCCGCGCCAGGGGCAGATGGATGGTAACGGGGACGACGCGCAGCCCCGGTACCGCCAGCATCATCACGGGCGCCGGCGTACCCGGCACCAGGGAGGCAAGGAACTCCGTATGGCCGGGATGGCGGAAGCCCGCTTGGTAGAGGCTCTTCTTGTGGATCGGGCTGGTGACGATGGCTGCGGCTTCGCCGGCCTGAGCTAGCGCCACCGCGCGGCGGATTGAAGCGATAACGACTGGGCCATTCGCCGGATCGGGGCGACCCGGCGCCACCGGGCTGGCAAGAGGATGGGGTAGGACGGGGAGGGCACGCCCGAAGCACGCCAGAGCCGCTGCGGGATCCGCAATCGCCTCGATCGCGACATCGAGGCCAAGCTCGCGGGCCAATCCAGCCAGCCGATCCGGATCATCAATGGCGAAAAAGGGCGGCAGTGACGCCGGCGCACGGCGAAGCCACGCCTTGAGCGCGATCTCGCCGCCGATCCCGGCGGGCTCTCCCATGGTGAGGGCGATCGGCGCTCGGCGCTTGTCGTCCTTCATGCGCGCACATCGACATAGGCGGCCATTCTCAGGTCGCGCAGATAGCGCCGCATCAGCAGGTCGAGCTTTTCGCGTCCGAGGATGTCGCGGGCCTGCTCGGCCGTCGGCAGGCCGCCCTCATCGCCGCTGCGTGAGCACACCATGACCAGCAGAATGCCGTTGTTGATCACGATCGGCTCACTGATCTTGCCGGGCGCCAGATTGGCAATCGCGGTGCGCAGCGTCGGCGACAAGTCCTTCACGGCAATCTTTTCCGGAAGGATTGTCTTCGCATCCGGCAGCTCCTTGAGCAGCTCGGGGAAATCTGCGCAGCTCGTCGCGGTTTCGGCGATCGACTGGGCTACGGAGCGGAGGGCCTGGATATCCTGGGGCTTCGCATTGGCAGGCCCGGGAAGGAAGACATGCTGCAGCGTTAGCTCGGTGTTGTCGCTCGCGCCGCCGACTTGGCGGATGCCGCGCAACAGGAAAATGTGATAGCCCGCGACCGTGCGAACCGGATCGGAAACCTGTCCCGTCTTGAGTTGCTCCACCGCCTTCTCGAGCTCGGGCTGAAGCGAGCCCTGCTCAATCCACCCCATGTCGCCGCCGACGGCCGCGGTGGCGCTTTGGGAGAACTGTCGCGCCAGGGCGGCGAAGTTGGCGCCCTGCCGCACCTGATCGGCAAGGCGCTCGGCCGTGCGACGCACGTCCTCGTCCTGCTGCGGCGAATCGACCCCCAGAAAGATCTCGGCCAGGCGGTATTGGGGCTTGTTCTCGTCGGCTTTCAGCCGGGCAAGATATTCCTGCACTTGGTCATCGCCAATCTCGATCGTCGGCCGGATCTTCTGCGCGACGATCTTGCTCCAAGCTATGCCGGCGCGAATCTGCTGGGTTACGGCCGAGAGCGGAATATGCGAGGTCTTGATGAAGTCGTCGAACTGCGCCAGGGACATGTCGTTTTGCTGTGCGATGCGGCCGACGGCCTGCTCGATCTCCTTGGTGCTCACCGTGATGTTGAGACGGCGGGCTTCCTGGAGCTCCAAGGTCTCATCAATGAGCGTGCGCAGGATCTGGGGAGCCAGCCGGGCGCGGATCTCCGGCGTATCCTGCAAGCCCGAAGAGACGATGATCAACCGCGTGCGTCCCGCCAGGTCATACATGGAGATGACCTGATCGTTGACGACCGCCGCTATGCGCTGCAAATCCTCGGCACCTGCGGGCATGCCGCCGCAAAGGACGACGAGCATCGATAGGGCGAAAAAGAAGCCTCTCACGGACGCGCCAAATTTCATCGGAAATGGCACTCTGGCGTGCGCTTCGCTCTTATAGCGTTCGCTGCGCGCGACCGCAATATGTCCGCCTTCGCCCAATGTGCCGGTGGTCATTTTCGTTGTGCCCTTCGGCGATCCTCTCATTGGGAGCCCCCGGCCTGAACGGCACCGAGATATTTGAAGATGAATTGGAAGAGGAACACGGTTCCGGGCTTCACCGTGCGGTCATAGGTGTAATTGCGAGCGGCGGTTGCCCGGAAGGTGAAGCATTCATCGGCATAGGTCGCGACGACCCCGTAATTGAGGAATTGATCCGCTGCCACGTCGCGCGTGGCGTAAACCGTCGAGGTCCAATACTGGTTGATGCGCGGAGTAATCGCCGTGTAGAGCTGCTTGATGTCGGTGACGCCGGTTCCCGGCAGATTTTCCTTCAGCTGGACGTAGTTGGCGGAAACTTGAAGGTTGCTGGGGCCCGCTGTCGCGGAGACTTCCGTGCTGTTCGGCGCGAAATTCGCCTGTGCCATGCGGAAGCGGTAGACCAGGTTCAGATAGCTCGACGGCTTGACCTCCAAGCGCCCGACGTAATCGGAAAGGTTCTCCTGCAGCCCGGTGAAGCTGTCGAATTCGTTGTTGTGATGGAAATTATAGAGCTGGCCGAGGAACAGGCTCGTGCTGCCGCCGTGACTGCCATAGGCACTCGCGCTGGCGCCGTAGACGACGCGCTCGCCGCCCATCGTGCGATCGGTGCCGGGAAAGGGGTTCAGGCTGTATAGGTTCAAGTCGTTGAACTCGAAATCGAGACTATCCTCGTTGGAAATGCCGGAATTATGGCTTTGGGGCCCGGCGATGAACGCGACGCGAGGCTCGAGGACTTCCTGGATCTCGCCGTCCTGCCTCACCCAGGGATAGCGCCATTCGAATTTGCCTTGCGGGAGCACGCGGCCCGAGGATTCGGCTCCTCCTGTTGGGTTGACAGGCGTGATGTAGTGCTCCGTCGCGTAGCCGTCGGTCTCCAGGCTCAGGGTCAGCAGATAATTGTCGCCGATCGGCGAGGTGTAGGGCAGCTCCCATTTGGTCTGCTGGGCGAGGCGCCGCTGATCGACGCCGCTTTCCCGGAAGAGGTCGAGCGCGCTCGCATTCACGGTCCAGCGCTGCCCATGCGATCCCGCCTCGCTCACATAGTTGTATTGATAGGTAGGCGCGACGATCGGCAGGCTCTTGATGCTTACCGAGGCGCGGGTGTCCTGGAAGGCGTAGGCATTGAGGGAGTTATAGCTGCGCCCGAAGAAGCCCTCGAGATAGGGATTGGTAATCAGCAAGGTCGGGTTATAGGCCGCGAGGGCGGCGGGATTGCTGGCCAAGGCGTTGAAGTTCGACTGGCCGAAGACCTTGTAGAGGCTCAGATAGGTATCATCAGTCTCACGCTCGACATTGAAGCCGGTCCGCCAGTTCTCGTCGATGTTGAATACGCCTTGGCCGCGGACATGGCCCTTGATCTGGTTGCCGGGCTTGGAATTGCCGCTTTCGTTGAGTGCGCTGGCGTCCGTGATGCTGCCTTCAAGCGACAGCTTGCCGTTCCCCCAGCGCTGCCGATATTCCGCATCAAAGACCGGGTTGGCATCGGTTGCGAAGACTGGCGCGATCGTCAGATCCTTGTCCGGCTCGATTGCCCAGAAATAGGGGATTTTCGCCAGGTACCCGATCTGCGGGCTCGACCCGTATGTGGGGATAAGAAAGCCGCTTCTGCGCTTGACGGTCGGATCCGGTGTGGAGAGGTAGGGGGTATACGCTACCGGGATCCCGTACATCTCGAGATCGGCGTCCTCGTAATAGATCTCGTGCTCGATGTTATCGTGAATGATCTTGTTGGCCTTGATTTGCCAGAGCGGCGGGTTCTCCGGGTTGTCCTTGCAGAGATCGCAAGGGGAGAACACGCCTTTCGCCATCTCGGTGAGCGTCCCCCCGCCGGTACGACGGGCGCCGGTTGCCGCGAAACGCGAGTTGTCCTGCATGAGGAGCCGGAAATTCTGGGCAACCCCGTCCTTGAGCCCGCCGGTAAGCTCGAAATAATTGGCGAAGGCCACGTTTCCGGTCGGATCGAGCAGGCTGACATGGCCGGACGCCGTCACCGTGTCGGTGCGCTGGTTGTAGGTGACGGTGTCGGCGAGAAGGATGCGATCGTTCTGGGAAATTTCGACGTGGCCGCTCGCCACCACGAGCCCCAGCTCCTCGTCATAGCTCAGGCGGTCGGCCGATATTACCGCGGGGGCGGGCGGTGCTTGCTTTTGATCGGCCGCCTGGACCGCGTGACCAAGGGCGGACGCCAATAGCAGCGAAAGGCCGGCAGAGGAAACCCAACGCACGGAGACTTATCCGTCTTCGAGGTGGAACAGGGTGGCGAGGCCGAGGAGCAGACTTGCGCCCGCTGGGCTCCATGCTGCCAGGAAGACCGGAATGGTCGCCGTGAGACCAAGCGCAAAGACGACGTCCGACACGAAATAGATGAAGAAGCCGGTAAAGACGCCGAGCCCGATGAGAAGCAACGTGCCGCCTCGCCGCTGGTGCCTGAGGGAGAAGCTTGCCGCGATCAGGACCATCGCACAGAGCAGTAGTGGGCTTGCAAGCAATGAGTTCCAATAGAGCCGGTGGCGGAGGGCGGAGAACCCGGCGCGCTGAAGAAGCTTGATGAACTGCGGCAGATCCCAGAAGGAGATCGATTCCGGCGAGGCGAAACTGTTCTGGATCTGCTCCTCGGTAAGCGAGGTCTTGAGCCGATACTCCTCGCGATATTGGGGATGCTCGCCGGGCCTACTGACCCAGGCCTTGCTCAAGTCCCAATAGCCCGGCGCGAGGTGAGCCGTCGCCGCGTCGATTCGGCCGACAAAACGGTCCTGGTCCTTGAAAAGGAAAATGATCACATCGCTAAGCTCGAAGGTGCGCGGCGATACGCGCAAGGCATGGATGACGGACTCGCCGTCGTCGTCGATTTGTCGCAGCCACAGTCCGCTATCTGACACCGCAAGGACGTTCGTCTGGCCGTTGAGGTACTTGTTCTCGAGCTCGTCATAGCGGAACAGCATCGCCGAGGCGACGGGGTTGAGCACAGTGACCTTGAGCACCCCGATGAGAAACGCCAGGAAAAGCGCGGGGGCGATAAATTGCCAAACCGAAACACCGACGGCGCGAACGATCACGAGCTCTTGGCTTCGCGTCAACCGCCAGAAGGCCAGCATGGCCCCGAACAGGACGGCAAACGGAATGATCTGCTCCGTGAGATGCGGCATCTTGAAGGCGGACATCGAGAGCACGATTCCAAGCGTGGCGTCCTGCTTGGAGGATGCCCGCCGCAGCATCTCCACCACGTCGAAGAGAAAGGAGACCCCGACGAATACGAAGAGGATGCTGAAGAACGAGACAAGGAAGTTGCGGCCGAGATAAACCGACAGCGTTGGGGCGGCACGCATGCGTGACTACACTCCCCCGGCCCCTGCCGCGCCGGCGCCAATCCTGGTCCAGAATGCCGGCCGCCGCCGCGGCGGCCGCAGCAGATAAATCAAGGCGATGAGGAGCGGGCCAAAGCAATTCAGGTAGAGGAGCGGCAGCAGAGGGAGGTTCTTGCCGACGAGATTCTGTATGCCGATGGCGGAAGACTGCAAAAACACCACGCAGACAACCGCGGTGAGGATGCGAATCGTCTGCCCCTGGCGGTTGAATTCGCCCGAAAGCAAGGCTGCCAGCCCAATGAGGGAGAAGGCGATGGCGTAGAATGGGCTGATGAGCCGCTGATGGGCTTCCGTAATGAGCTGTCCGTAATTCGCGCGATCATTGGGGTCGCTCATGTCAGGGTGGAGGAGCTCGCCCAGGAAGCGTTCCTGCGGGCGCCGCCATCGCGACTCCATCCCTTGCGAAATCCAGCTCAGATCCACGCTGTACTTGTCGAAATACAGGAGCGATAGCCGCCCATCCTTGCGTTCCACTTGCTGGCGGTTCCCGTTGACGAGGACAACCCGAGGGCCTTCACTCGTCTGGACGATGGCGCCCCGCTCGGCAATGTAAGTGACCGGCTTGTTCGGCTGACGCGTGTCGTGGACGAGAATGCCAAGGAGCTCGCCATTGCTCGCCCGCTCGCGGACATAGACGGTCAGGCCGTCGCTCAGGGTATTGAACTTTCCTTCCTGAAGGAGGATCGCGGAAAAATCGTTTTTGATCGCGAACTCCATATCCTTGAAGCTGCGATAGGCCGCGGGCATGAAATAGAGATTGAGCGCGAATCCTGCGATCATCACGACGACCGCCATGACGAGCGCGGGGACGCTCAGGGAAAGCTGGCTGACGCCAACGGCGCGCAGCACGACGAGCTCGCGATCCATCCATAGCTTGTTGTAGGTGAAGAGGATCGATGAGAAGAGGGCAATGGGCAGGACGATGGAGAGAAAACTCGGCAGCAGCAGCATCGTGAGATAGAGAAACGTGCCGAGCGAGATGCCATGATTGACGATCAGCTCGATATACCGCAGGGACTGGGTGAGCCAGATCGCGCAGGTCAGGCAGAACGTCACGAATGCCATCGCAACGCCGAGCTGCTTCAGGATATAGCGACTATGTCCCTTCATGATCATGACGGGCTTTATATCCTGTCAGCCGCGGAGTGAATAGAGCGAATCGATGAGAAACCAAAGGGTTAGCCGGGAACGTGCGGTCGAGCGCCCGGTTCGCCCCCGCCTTGCGCCTGGACCTTGGCCCGCGACAAGTAAAATCGAGGGCAAAATTCTATTCTCAAATAATGTATGGTTAATATTTCCTAATTCTGGATTCGCCAGCTGAATTCAGCGTGCAGCCGTTCATATAACGCGTCAATCGACAAAATGACGCACAGTTATGTCGCCGTTGGCATCCCGTGTGAATAGCCAGGCCTTTTGCGCAAAGACAGAGCGCAGCCAGAACGTCGTAGCGACGGCCAATGCGCTCCCCGCGATGACGTCGCCAAGGTAATGCTGCCCGACGACAACCCGCGTGAGCGAGACCAGCACGGCGAAGACGAGAAACGGCCGCAGCCAGCGGGGATGCACGAAGCCGACGGCCACAGCGAGCGCGGTGACTGTGTTGGCATGCCCCGATGGGAAGGAGTGGAGCTTGTACTTGAAGGTGAAAGGCTGCCAGCCGGCATAGCCGTCTCGGAGCAAAAGCACGGGACGCGCCCGCCCGAATATGATCTTGAGCACATCCACGAGAAGGCCGGACAGCGCGATCGCGGCAAACAAGAAGATGGTCGCCCAAAGCCATTGCTGCAGCCTGGCGGCCTGACGGGGGTCGCGCGTTTGCCGACTGCGGAGAAAGAGGATGGGAACGGCGAGACCGAGCGGGACGAGATACCAGGCGGAATTTCCCAGATGTGTGAAGAGCTCTCCTGCGCTGAGGATAGCGGGGTTGAGGCCGTGAGCCCAGATCGCGATCGGCTCGTCGAAATAGAGGATCGCAACCAGAATCGCGGCCGTGACCACGAGCCCGGACACGCCCCAATGTAAGGCGGCCGCCGCCCTCCGTCCGCTCATGATCCGGCCTTGAGCCGGAAAAGCGTCAAGTCGACGCGCTTCCCGCGCGCGGCATTGATGCCTCCGATTTCGGCCAGCGCTTGGGGGGTGCGCCCGGCGCGGGTGAGTTGGTCCGTGAATGCCGGGAGCGACGGCTTGTCCACCAAGGCGAGCGCGCAGGGATCATGCAGCAGCGCGTCTGCGGCATCTTTGGGCTCGCCGAACCGCGTATCGGGGCCGAGAAGGAATACGAGGCTCGGCTCGCTATAGCCGGTCGAGGTGACGATGCTGTGCGGGCATAATTTTTGGGATTCGACGGCATGGGCGACCCGGCTGCTGAGCCAGATGGAGCCGAGCTGCGGCATCACTCGCGCATAGGCATCGCCATAGAATACGAGGCATCCTGCCAGCAGGACGCCGAGTGCGAGCCCCTGCCGCGCCGAGCGATAAATGAAAAGGGCGATACCGAATAGTGCGAACGCCATGGCACCCAGCATCGTCGCCAGGAGGTCAAAGCGATGATCGAGCAATCTCGGCAGGAGCGGCAGGCCAAAGCAAAGCACGCCGGTGAACACGAGCCATGCGGCCGCCACCAAGCGCCGGAAAAGAGGCGTATCTTCCGAAGCGCGGCGCAACGGGGTCTCGACGACCGCCTGCGCCGTCATTAATGCGATCGCCGGAAAGAGGGGAAGCGTGTAATGGGGCAGCTTCGTGGGGACGAGCTCGAAGACGATCCACGAGGGTACCAGCCAGCAAAGGCAAAATCGCAAGGACGGCCGGGCCCGGTTCCGCCAAATCCACGGCAAGGACAAGCCGGCAAGAAAGGAGCACGGCCAAAACGTGGCCCAGAAGGTGACGAGGAAAAATCCCGGCGGAGCGCCGTGGGCCTCCTGGGCACCGGCCATCTTGGCTAGCAGGTCATGGCCCACCGCTTCGGAGAGGAAGGCGCCGTGGGTGCGCAACATGATCGCGACTCCCCAGGGCGCTACGATCAGAAGGGCTATCATCAGGTATGGCCAGGCCTTCAATTCGCGGAGCCACCGCGTCTGACGGTCCCAGAGGGAGACTGCGCCCGCCGTCAGCCCGGTCACCATCAGAATAATGGGACCTTTCACAAGAACACCGAGGCCGAGCGCGGCCCAGAAGAGGAGCGCGTCCCGGCGAGATGCCGTGGGCTCGCCACCGCGTGCCAGGTAAATCCGGGCGAGGGCGAGCTGGGCGGCGCAAACGGTGGCCAGGAGCACCGCATCCGTCTTCGCGAGGCGGGCTTCCACGCCGAGGAGCAGGCTGGCCGCCATCATCGCGCCGGCGATCCAGGCCGCGCCACGGCCATGGAGCCGCGCGCCGATTGCCGCAGTCAGCAGCACGGCGATCACAGCACCTATCGTCGAGGGCAGGCGATACGGCCATATGCGATTGTCCTTGGGCGTGGTCAATAGGGCCGCGGAGGCCGATTGCAGCCAATAGATGCCGATCGGCTTCTTAAGGCGGGCTTCGTCCTGGAAGCGGATATCGACGAAGTCGCCGGTGGCGAGCATCTGTCGCGACGCCTCTGCAAAGCGCGGCTCGTCTCGGTCGAGCGGCGGGATACGCGTGAGGCCGGGGAGAAAGAGCGCCAAGGAGAGGAGCGCGAGGATGAGGTACTCCCGTAGCGGCATGGCCTAGGGTCCTCTCCTATCGCGAGCCGACAGATGCAATCGATCGAGCACCCAGCGCTGCATAAACAGACGATGAAGGAGCCAGGCAAACGCGAACATGAAGACCCCGGCGAAGAATACGTCGGAAAGGAAATGGCCGCCTTGGGCGATGCGGAGCAGCCCGAAGGCGCTGCCTAAACCGAGTCCGACGGCGAAGCCGAGCCGCCGTCGGCGCCGGGTTACGGCAACAAAGCCGAACGCCATGAAAGCAAAGCCCAGCGAGGCCTCTCCGGAAACGAACGAGCAATTATGGGCGCATTGATCGGCCGGATGCAGCGGCAGCGTGTATTCCTTGTCCCCGCCGAACTCGACCACCTGCGACGGGCGGGCGCGTCCCCAATACTCCTTGAGAACCCCGTTTACCAGCAACCCCGGCCCGAGCAGGAAAACGGCCATCAGGTAGACGACCGCCGCTCGCGATAGGCCAAAGAGCGGCCGCTGCAGAAGCACCCGCCAGCAGACGGCGAAAATGAGAAAGCAGCCGATCCCATAGGCGGTGATTCGCGTGCTCAGGCGAAGCGCCGCAACCGTGTGATTTTGCCAGGCGGGGAAGCCCTGCCCCTGCTCATAAAAAACGCCCGCGACATCCTTGTCGACTACGCCCGAGATCGAGAGGAGGACGCCCAGCGCGACAAGGAGCAGCAGGACGACAACAGAGGATAAGGGCGGCGTTCTCGGTAGGCGCAAGGTGCCGGGACCCGTCGTGGGGGCGATATTTCGCCCGGGTTCATAGCAAGCCCCCTGCGGGGGCTCAAGCGCGATAGCGGAGGAAAGCGCAAAGAGATTGCCCGAGCCTCGGTCTTGGCTAAGATATGCGCCGCCTACAAGAATAAGGGGGAGCGCCGCCGCATGCTTCGTTACCTGATTGCTCTGGGCTGCGCCGCCCTGGTCACCTTGGCAGGCGCCGCCCGTGACGCTGCGCGTGCCGATGATGTCGTCAATGCCATTGCAATCGGAAGCGGCGTGCTGCTTCTCGAGTCCCTCTTCGTGGATACGCCGACGAAGGATGAGCCCGATTTCGTCTCCATCGAGGGCGGGCGGTTCGATCCGATCCGGAACGAAAAGACCTCGAACGAGTTCGGGGCCGAGTATCGCTCCGGAATATTCCTCTGGAAGCTGAAGCCGTTCGTCGGCGTCGGCGGCACCACGAATGGAAGCGGCTGGGGCTATGGCGGCATCCGCCTCGACACCTATTGGGGGCGGCGCATCATCATCACGCCGAGCTTCGCGATCGTCGGATATGCGCGCGGAAGCGGCAAGGCGCTCGGCAGCCCGCTCCTCGGCCGTTCCGGATTCGATTTCCAGTATCGGTTCGACAACGACATGCGGATCGGTATCGGATTCCATCACATGTCCAACGGGAAGGTCTTCGGCCAGAAGAATAACCCTGGTACGGAGCTCGTCGGCCTCACCTTCTCCGTCCCGGTGCAGAAGCTCGTGGATATCATCCCTTGAGCCTGCCGCTCCTCCGCAAGGCGGGAGCAGGCTTTCCTTTGTCGGGGTTTGAGGTAGAGTGATGGGCGCTTAGCGTCCCATTGTCGATGAATTCCGCAAAGACGAACCGCGCAAGAGGCTTTCATGGAGATTTCGTTCGGCGAGTTGGTGCTTCCCAAGAAGGGCGCCGTGGTTGTCGGTGTGCTCGCGGAAGGCAAACTCACCTCGAGTGCAGCGGGCTTGGACAAGGCGACCGGAGGTGCGCTTTCCCGCGCCATTGCCAACGGCCGCTTCAAAGGCAAGAAGGATCAGATCGCCGAGTTGGTGGCGCCCGGCGGCGTCAATTTGTCGCGCATCGTCATGGCTGGTTTTGGCAAGCCGGAGGAGCTCGATCTTGCCGCCATTCAAGGAATAGGCGGGCGCGTGCAGGCACAGCTCGCGGGCTCCGGCGAGAGAGAGGCATTCGTATTGCTGGATGTGCCGCGAGGCGTCAAGCTCGACGCGGCGAGCCTGGCGGCAAATCTCGCGTTCGGCGCGCGGCTGCGTTCTTATCGTTTCGACAAATACCTCACGAAGGAAAAGCCTGACGAGAAGCCAAGCCTCAGGAAACTCCATATTCTCTGCAATGGTGCTGGGAAGGCGCGTGCGGCCTATGCGCCCCTCGACAAGATCGCCGACGGCGTCTTCTTCACCCGCGACCTGGTTTCGGAGCCCGCCAACATTATCTATCCCGAGACCCTCGCCGCTCAGGCGAAGACGCTTGCCCGCCTTGGCGTCACGGTCGAAGTGCTCGATGAAAAGCGGATGGCGAAGCTCGGGATGGGTGCGCTGCTCGGGGTAGGTCAGGGGAGCGCCAAGCCGCCGAGGCTCGTCGTCATGCAATGGAAGGGCAATCCTCGCGCGAAGGACAAACGGCCCCTGGCCTTCATCGGCAAGGGCGTCACCTTCGATACGGGCGGCATTTCGCTCAAGCCTGCCGCCAATATGGAAGACATGAAATGGGACATGGGCGGCGCCGGCGTGGTCATGGGGCTGATGAAGGCGCTCGCCGGCCGCAAGGCGAAGGCCAATGTCGTGGGCGTTGCCGGGCTTGTCGAGAACATGCCGTCGGGAACGGCGCAGCGGCCCGGTGATATCGTCAAATCCATGTCAGGTCAAACGATCGAGGTCATCAATACCGATGCCGAGGGACGCCTCGTCCTCGCCGACGCCTTGTGGTACACGCAAAGCCGCTTCAAGCCTCGCTTCATGGTCAACCTTGCGACCCTCACGGGCGCGATCATCATCGCGCTTGGCCATGAATATGCGGGCCTGTTTTCGAACAATGACGAATTGGCCGAGCGCCTGATTGCGGCCGGGAAATTCGTCGGCGAGCCCGTGTGGCGCCTGCCCCTCGGCGACGAGTACGACAAGCAGATCAAGTCGGATGCCGCAGATATGAAGAATGTCGGCAACCGCGCAGCCGGCAGCATCACGGCGGCGCAGTTCCTCCAGCGCTTCGTGAATGGCGTCCCCTGGGCGCATCTCGACATCGCCGGCGTGACCTGGGCCAGCAAGGACAAGCCCATTGTTCCGAAAGGGGGCACGGCGTTCGGCGTGCGGCTTCTGGAGCGTCTGGTCGCCGAGCACTACGAAGGCAAATAAAGGCGGTCGATGCCCCATGGGGGAAGCCGCGCGGGTCGCCTGCGATGACCGAGATCTGGTTCTACCATCTGCAGCGCCAAAGCCTGGAAGCCGTGCTCCCTGCACTTCTCGAGAAGGTGCTCGCAGCGGGGAAGCGCGCCGTCGTGATGCTTGGCTCCGAGGAGCGCAGCGAGGCCGTCAATAATCTGCTTTGGACCTATAACGACCGCGGCTTTCTCCCCCACGGCAGCGCGCGCGACGGCTTTCCGAGCGAGCAGCCGATCTGGCTGACGACCAATGACGAGAATCCAAACAACAGCGAGATCCTGGTGCTGACGGAGGGGGCGCGGTCGGCGCATCTCGACCGCTACCAGCGTTGCCTCGAGCTTTTTGACGGTAACGACGCCGAAGCGGTGGCGAGCGCAAGGCTACGATGGAAAAGCTACAAGGAAGCCGGGCATGACGTGGCCTATTGGCAACAGGATGCGCGGGGTCGGTGGGAACGGAAAGGGTAGGCGAGCGGCGACGACTGCAGCAAACGAGAGGGGCCGCCCCGTAGGGCGGCCCATGCACAAAGGCGAAAACGCGATCTCGCGAAGCTAGGCTATAGATTGCCCTTCTTGGTCTGGTCGTAGAGATAGCCCGCGCCGGCGCCCACCGCACCGCCGATGGCAGTGCCGCACCAGACGCAGCCGGTCAGCGCACCGCCAATGGCGCCGCCAACAGCGCCGATGGCGCCGCCGCTCAAGGTCCGTTGCTGCGTATCGTTCATATTCGAACATGCAGCAGTTCCCAATAGAGCCAGCGCCGCGATGGGCATGAGCACGCGTTTCATGATGGTGTCTCCATTCTCTCTTGTATCGGCTTCGGCGCGTCACCTTTGCCTATGCCGAGCGCATTTCCCAAAGCAACATCGCGCTTCCGCGGGGAAGGCGATATGACGTTCATCACAGCAGTCGATTCATCGCCAATGATCGTAAAGCCGGTTACCCAGCCCGCTAACCTCCCGGGAATCACATAAGGAAAATGCCTGCAAGCCGCCAGAGGCAAAAAAGAGGCAAATTTAGGTACCCGGCTAACCTCTTGATGCGGCTTCCAGCATCGTCTGGGCTTCCAGCCAGGCCTCCTCCGCGCGCAGCAATTCCTTTTGCAGATCGCGAAGCTTGATATGGAGCTCGGTCAGCTGGTGCGGAGTACCCGTATAGGCTGCGGGGTCGGCGAGCTCGCCCTCGACCCTCTCCTTCTCGGCGGCCAGCCGCTCCATGCGGGACTCGGCGTCTGCGGCTTGTCTCCTGAGGTGGGCGACCGCCGCCCGTGACTCGGCGGCAAATCGGCGCGTCTCTTTCTTGCCGGGACGCGCAGAGACGGTTTGTCGTTTTTGCGAGGCCACGTCGCCGGCTTTCCCACGTCGCTCGTCGAGAAGAAGAGCGCGATAATCATCGAGGTTCCCGTCATAGGTACGCACAGCGCCGTCCTTGACCAGCCAGAGCCGGTCGGCGGTGAGCTCGATCAGGTGCACATCGTGGCTGACAAGGACGACGGCGCCTTCATAGGCGTTGAGCGCCTCGATAAGCGCTTCCCGCGCATCGATGTCGAGATGGTTCGACGGCTCGTCGAGCAGCATGAGATGCGGTGCTTGCCGGCTCATCAATGCGAATAACAAGCGAGCCTTCTCGCCACCGGAAAGGGAGCCGACGGCGATCTCGGCGCGCTCCTGGGAGAAGCCGAAGCGGCCGAGTTGCGCCCGCGTCGCAGCCTCGTCCGCCTTGGGCATGAGCTGCGCCATATGCTCGTACGGCGTTCGCGTGAGGTCGAGCTCGTCGACTTGGTGTTGGGCGAAGTAGCCGATCTTGAGCTTGCCCGAGACGCGGCGCTGGCCGGCGCTCGGGGCAAGGCGGCCCGCGAGAAGCTTGATCAAGGTCGATTTTCCGTTGCCGTTGGCGCCGAGGAGGGCAATGCGATCTTCTTCGTCGATCCGCAACGAGAGATCGCGCAGGACCGGCGCGGCGCCATAGCCGACGGAGACATTGTCCAGGACGAGAAGAGGAGGGGAAAGTGGTTCTGGGGATGGGAAATCGAAGCGCATGTCCTTTTCGCCGACCACCTCGGCGATAGGCTCCATGCGGGCAAGCGCCTTGAGCCGGCTTTGCGCCTGGCGCGCTTTCGTGGCCTTGGCCCTGAAGCGGTCGACGAAGGCCTGGATCCGGCGCCGCTCGGCGGCCTGGCGGGCGGCGAGGGCGGCCTGATGGGCGAGGCGCTCGCGGCGCGTGCGCTCGAAGCGGTCATAGCCGCCGCTATAGAGCGTAAGCTTGCCGCTCTCGATGTGGAGAATGCGATCAGCGACCTTGTTAAGCAGCTCCCGGTCATGGCTGACGATGATGACCGTATGCGGGTAGCTTGCGAGGAAGGATTCGAGCCATAACGCGGCTTCGAGATCGAGGTGGTTGGTCGGTTCGTCAAGCAACAGGAAGTCGGGTGCGGCGAAGAGGGCTGCGGCCAAGGCGACGCGCATTCGCCAGCCTCCGGAAAAGGACGAGAGCGGTCGCGCCTGAGCGTTGGCGTCAAACCCCAATCCGGCAAGGATGCGTCCGGCTCGGGCCGTCGCGCGATGGGCTTCGATATCGGCCAGTCGCTGATGGATATCCGCGATTCGCTGGGGGTCGGTTTCGCGGACGGTCTGCGCGAGGAGATCTGTGCGTTCGGCATCCGCCCGCAGAACGAAATCGAGCAGGCTTTCCTCGCTCGAGGGCATGTCTTGGGCCACCTTGCCGAGCCGGCATCCGGGAGCAATCTGCACGTTACCGCCATCGGGCTCGAGACTGCCATCGATGAGTCGCAGCAACGTCGTCTTCCCCGCGCCGTTTCGCCCGACCAGCCCGACGCGCGCGCCCGCGGCGATGGTGGCCGAGGCGCGATCGAAGAGGGTGCGACCGCCGACGCGGTAAACGAGATCGTTGATTTGCAGCATGCGGGGCCTGTTGCGGCGGCGTGATACAGCGGTTGCCCTTCCGGCTCAAGGCGTCTATAAGCCCGCCCCATTATTTGCCCCGCCCTCAATCATCCCCGGAAAGGAGTGACGGCACCCATGGCTGTGGAACGGACGCTCTCGATCATCAAGCCCGATGCCACGCGGCGGAATCTGACCGGCCAAATCAATGCCCGCTTCGAGGCGGCCGGCCTCCGCATCGTCGCCCAGAGACGACTTCGACTCTCCTTGGAGCAGGCGCAAAAATTCTACGCCGTGCATAAGGAGCGGCCGTTCTTCGCCAGCCTCTGCAAGTTCATGACCTCCGGTCCGGTCGTGGTTCAGGTGCTCGAGGGCGAAGCCGCCATCGCCCAGAATCGGGAGGTGATGGGGGCGACCAATCCCGCCAATGCCGCGCCCGGCACGATCCGCAAGGATTTCGCCGAGTCGATCGAGGCCAATTCCGTGCACGGCTCCGACTCGCCGGAAACGGCAAGGGAAGAAATATCTTTCTTTTTCAGCGAGTTAGATATAGTCGGCTAGCCAAGCAAGCGCGCCGCAGTAGTCTCCCGCCATGGCGCGGCGCTCAGAGGCAAATATCCTACAGGAAGAACAGGGCCAAAAGGACGAGGACGCCGACAACCCCGGCAGCACCAAAAAACATCATCTTGACGAAACCGTGCCAGGTTTCGAGATGCTGCTGCAGATCGTTTTCCATCGCCATGGCTTAACCCCAATCCCAAGTCACCCGTAGATGGTCGTCATAGTACAGGCGCCCAGAGTGGGCAAGGGTGTACGGGCTCAATCCTGCGGGCTGAAGCTCACGGCGCTGGGCCAATCCGCGCCATCGATGAGGACCCGATTGCCGCTGACGCGTGCACGGCCCTCGGCGACCAGGCGTAGTGCTCGCGGGTAGCAATGGTGCTCGGCGTCGAGGACCCGCGCGGCGAGAGAGTCGACATCGTCGCCCGGCATGACGGGCACCACGGCCTGCATGATGATGGGGCCGTGATCCATCTCAGGACGCACGAAATGCACCGTGCAGCCATGCCAGCGCACGCCGGCCTCGAGCGCGCGCGCGTGGGTATTGAGGCCGGGAAAGGCGGGGAGCAGCGCCGGATGGATGTTGATGAGGCGATCCCGCCACGCTTCCACGAATCCCGGCGTCAGCAGGCGCATAAAGCCCGCGAGGCACACGAGATCGACCTCTGCCGTCCTCAGCTCTCGGTCGATGGCCGCGTCGAACGCCTCTCTCGTCGCAAATTTGCGATGCTCGATGAGCTTGGCCGGAATGCCCGCCGCGGTCGCGCGGGCCATGCCTTGCGCGCCGGGCTCATTGGAAATGACGAGGGCAATCTCGCCGGGATAATCGGAAGCGGCGCAGGCATCGATCAGGGTCTGCAAATTGCTCCCCCGACCGGAGACGAGCACGGCCGTCTTCACGCGGGCCATGCCGTTTCCATTCCGGCAATCGTTACCCTGGCCTCGCCTGTCGGAGCGCTTGCAACCCTGCCGATACGGTAGACCTTCTCGCCGGCCTCTGCGAGCAGGCTGGTCGCGGCCTCGACGTCATCGGCGCGGACGATCGCCACCATGCCGATGCCGCAGTTAAAGGTCCGAGCAAGCTCATAGGACGAAATTCGCGCACTCCGCTTGAGCCACGAGAACACGGGAGGAAGAGGCCACTGTGCCGCGTCGAGCTCGACGGCGGTTCCCCTCGGCAAGACCCGGGGGATGTTCTCGATCAGCCCGCCGCCGGTGATGTGGGCCAAGGCCTGGATCTTGCCCGCGCGCACCGCGGCGAGGCAGCTGCGGACATAAATGCGGGTCGGGGTCAAAAGCGCGTCGCCAAGGCTCCGGGCGGTGTCGAAGGGGGTGGGAGACCGGTAGTCAAGCGCGAGATCGTCGACCACGCGACGGACGAGAGAAAATCCGTTCGAATGCACCCCGGAAGAGGCGAGGCCGAGGACGAGGTCTCCCGCGCGAACGCCGTCGCCGGTCAGAACCTTGCCCCGTTCCGCCGCACCCACCGCGAAGCCGGCGATGTCATAATCGCCGTCGGCATACATGCCGGGCATCTCGGCGGTTTCGCCGCCGATCAGCGCGCAACCGGCTTCCCGGCAACCACGGGCAATGCCGTCGACGATCGCCCGTCCCAGAGCGACCTCGAGCCTGCCGGTCGCGAAATAATCCAGCATGAAGAGCGGCTCGGCACCCTGGACGATCAGATCGTTGACGCACATGGCGACAAGATCGATGCCGATGCCATCATGCCGGCCGGCGGCGACGGCGACCTTCAATTTGGTGCCGACCCCATCGGTCGTCGCCACCAGTATGGGATCGCTATACCCGGCGGCCTTGAGATCGAAGAGCGCCCCGAATCCGCCAAGGGCGGCGTCGGCCCCTCGGCGTCGCGTGCTACGCGCCAAAGGTTTGATCGCCTCGACGAGCGCATTGCCAGCGTCGATGTCGACGCCCGCGTCCTTGTAGCTCCGGGTGGTAATGGCTTCCTCGCTATGATGAGAGGCGGTATAAGGTCAAAGGCAATAGGTTATTCGCCGACAATACTTGATCCGGACTGGTTTGCAATGTTCCAGCAACGCTGCAGCTTGGGTTTCATGCTGCGTGCAGAGTTCCGCGTCGCGCTTGCCGGCCTTGCGCTGGCGGCTGCGCTGGGCTGCGCGGCGAGTGCTCGGGCCGCGGAAAGCTCGGGCGACGTCTTCACCGTAAAGGACGTGGCCGTCGACGCGACGGCGGCGACCGCCGCCGCAGCCCGTGAGCAGGCAATCGCAGAGGGCGAGCGGACGGCTTTTCAGCGCCTGCTTGCGCGCCTCACGCTGCGGCAAGACGAGGCGCACCGGCCCAAGCCCAGCAATACCGCTCTGACGGATCTGGTCGAAGGGTTCGAGGTTCAGCAGGAGAAGAACTCGCCTGTCCGCTACATCGCGACGTTGACGTATCACTTCAAGCCTCATGCGATCGAGCAGCTCCTGCGGGACAACGGCGTCGCATTTGCGGAGACCGTCAGCAAGCCCGTCCTCGTATTGCCGGTCCTCCGCTCTGGCAATACCCTGGCCCTTTGGGATGATCCCAATCCTTGGCGCATGGCGTGGGCGGGACTGCCGCCGGCCGATGGGCTCGTCCCCTTCATCGTTCCGCTGGGCGACATCAACGATATGGCTGACATCAAGGCCGACGAAGCCGCGCAAGGCGATCAGGAGAAATTGCGCAAGATCGGCGCTCGCTATGGCGCCGGCTCGGAGCTCGTGGCCGTCGCGACGCCGGGCGGAAGCCAGGACAAAGGCGGGGACTCGCTCAGCATTTCCGTTACCCGTTACGGCGATGGGTTGCAGCCCCAGACGGTCGTGACGACGGTATCGGGTCAGTCCGGCGAGACGATGGACACTCTCTTGCCGCGTGCGGCGCTTCAAGTGGAGGCCGACACGACCGAGCGCTGGAAAGCGGACAATCTCCTCCATTTCGACCAGACGCAGGAGGCGACGATCTCGGTGCCGATCACCGGGCTCGAGGATTGGGTCAAGGTGCGGCAGCGCTTGGACAAGGTCGCCCTCATCAGCCGGTTGCAGCTCGTCTATCTCTCGCGCAGCGAGGCCCGGATCGACGTGAATTACATCGGAGATCCGGCCCAGCTGAAGCTGGCGCTCGCGCAGCGGGACTTGATGCTGACCGACGAGGGGGGAGGGATGGTCCTTCACCTGAGCGCGCCTGGAGCCTCCGCGGGAACGTCCCAGCCATGAGGTGGAGGCGGACGCGCCATCTTGGTCAAGTCCGATATGATAGTCCCGCCGAGCGCGGCAATTGGTCCCGCGGACGCCGGGCCGATCCGCGGCTCGTCATGGTCGTAAAGGGCCGTTTCACGGTGGCCCACCGGCTCCCCGTGCGGATCGTTGCAATGGGGAAGATGGGGTGAGCTCCGGGCGTCATTGGCGGTTTTGGGGCGCGTGCCTCGTTGCCGCGGGGGTTGTTTTATACCTGCTGAGCGGCGTGCTGCTGCCGTTCGTCGCCGGGATGGCGGTTGCCTATATCCTCGATCCGGTTGCGGATCGCCTGGAGCGATGGGGATGCTCGCGCACGCTCGCGACGAGCCTTCTCACGGCTGCCTTCTTTCTCGGCCTGATCCTCGCCTTTTTCTGCCTTGTTCCGATCCTCCAATCGCAGACCGCGGGCTTTGCCAAGCGATTGCCGCACTATCTCGACCTGCTTCGGGACAATGTCACCGGTTGGGTGCAAAGCATCGAGATGCGCATCAATCCGGCCGATGCAGAGAGGTTGCGGGCCGCGGCCGGTGATTTTGCCGGCAAGGTCGTGACCTGGCTCGGCGCGTTGCTCGGGGGCTTGTGGAGTGGCGGCTTGGCGCTCGTCAACCTCGTCTCCCTGATCGTCATCACGCCGATCGTCGCGTTCTATCTGTTACGCGACTGGGATCGCCTCGTGAGCCGGATGGATAGCTGGCTTCCGAGAGAGCATGCGCCGGTCATCCGACTTTTGATGCGCGAGATCAACGATACGCTCGCCGGATTTGCGCGTGGCCAAGCCCTCGTCTGCCTTTTCCTGGGGACGTTCTATGCCGCCGGACTGTCGATCGTGGGGCTCGATTTCGGCTTGATCGTTGGCATCGTCGCCGGCTTCCTTTCATTCATACCGTTCGTGGGCACGATCGGCGGCTTCGTCGTCAGCGTCGGCTTGGCCTTTCTTCAATTCTCCGATTGGAAATGGATTGCTGCGACGGCGGGCGTTTTCATCACGGGCCATCTCATCGAGGCCAATCTCCTGACGCCGAAACTGGTCGGCGAACGAGTGGGGCTGCATCCGGTCTGGATCATTTTCGCCCTGCTTGCGGGAGGTGCGCTGCTCGGCTTCGTCGGCGTGCTATTGGCCGTGCCCGTCGCGGCCGCCGCAGGGGTGCTTGCGCGCTTTGCTCTCAAGCGCTATCTGGCGAGCCCGCTCTATAGCGGCGGCTCCGAATCAGGCGGCGGCGGCGCCGCGGCGTGAGCGCCATGGGCCAATTGGCACTCGATCTTGGCAACCGGCCGGCCTTCGGTCGCGAGGATTTTCTCGTTGCCCCATGCAATGCCGAAGCGGTCGCTTGGCTCGACCGTTGGACCCTGTGGCCGGCGCCGGCACTCGTCCTCCACGGCCCGGCAGGGTGCGGCAAGAGTCATCTCGTCCAGGTCTGGCGAATGCAGTCGGCCGCTGCCGGGATCGAGCGCGACCGGTTGACCGTTTCCAGCCTGGCGGAGCGTCTCGCCGACCGGCGGGACGTCTATCTCGAGGATGTGGACAACGGTATCGACGAGCAGGCGCTCCTCCATCTCTACAACTTGATTTCGGAGCGCGCGGGTCATCTGCTCTTGACCGCCCGCAGACCTCCCGTGCTTTGGAAGCTCCGCTTGGCCGATTTGCGGTCTCGACTGCTGGCCGCACCGGCGGTATCGGTCGCGGCGCCGGACGAAGCCCTCATCTCGGGTCTTTTGGTGAAGCTGTTCGCCGACCGCCAGCTCCGGGTCGGCGCCGATTTGATTGCTTATCTGGTGCCGCGAATGGAGCGATCCTTCGACGCCGCGCGTCGATTGGTGGACGCCCTTGACAAGACAGCCCTGGCTTCGCAGCGGCGCATCACGGTGCCGTTGGCGCGGAGTGTCTTGGGCCGTCTCGAAGGCTGCGGAGAGATTTGATCGACGCTTACGCCCGAGCGACGGCGATCGAGTTATAAGTATTTGAAATAACTTATATTTTTCGTATCGCGGACGCTGTTTTCCTGGCGTTCCCGTTGTCTGGATGGCGTATCCTCGGCTAGAGTGCCGGCGCAGGCTCGGGCGCCGAATGCGCCGTTACAGACAGCGCCTGCGAGAAACCGTCCGCGCCGGACCCGGTATGGATCGCGAAACCGAACTCAAACTCACGGTATTGCCGGAGCACCTCGACCAGTTGCGACGGCATCCCATCCTCCGAGCTTCCGTTCGCAAGGGCGCTTCCACCAAGCGCCTTGTCAGCACCTATTACGATACGCCGGCTTTTGCGCTGATGCGCCAAGCGGTGGCGCTGAGGGTGCGCAAGGACGGAGCAGCGCGCGTACAGACGGTCAAACACGCGAGCCCGGGCGAAAAGGGCCGGATAACGCGGTTCGAATGGGAGAAGCGCATCAGCGGCGATCGACCGGATATCTCGGCTCTCGACGATCCCAAGCTTCGGCGCCTGATCCGGTCCCACGAGAGCAAGGCTAAGCTCAAGCCCGTCTTCGTGACGGATGTCAGGCGCCAGGTCTGGCCGCTTCGCGTCGGCTCGAGCAAGATCGAATGTGCGCTGGATGTCGGGGAAATCAAGGCGAATGGCCGACGCAAGCCGCTCTGCGAGGTCGAGCTCGAGCTCAAGTCGGGTGCGCCGGGCAAGCTTTTCGAGCTGGCGCGCCGCCTGAACCAATCGGTTCCGTTGCGATTGGAACCCGTGAGCAAGGCGGCCCGCGGCTACCATCTCGCGCTCGGCGTCTCTCCCGCCCCCGAAAAAGCGAAGCCGGTTCACCTGACGCCAGAGATGACGGTGCATGAAGCTTTCGTTGTCACGGCGCGATCCTGCATCGAGCACATCGTCGCCAATGTCGATAGCGCCCATGACGGCAAGGACCCCGAAGGCATACATCAACTGCGCGTCGGCATTCGACGGCTACGCGCCGCCCTGTCGATCTTCAAGGCGGCCGTTCCGGCGGGCGGCCGCAATGCGCTCGGTGGTGAGCTTCGTTGGCTCCAGCAAGAGCTCGGTCCGGCGCGGGAATGGGACGTCTTTATCAACGAGACGCTCTCGAGAGTGGTCCGGCATTGCGGCGGCGCCGATTTCTCGCCGCTCGTCGGCGCGGCGGAGGCAAAGCGCGCAGAAGCTTATGCAAGGGCGCGGTCGGTGCTCGGCGACCGGCGCTATACAGACCTGCTTCTCCGATTGGAGGCATGGCTGGAATCGGGATTGCGCGAAGGTGATACGGAAGGCAATCCGAGGGAGAGTCGCCACGAAGATGTCGGCGTAGCTCCCGCGCCTGGCTTCGCCTCGGAAATTCTGCGCATGCGGCAAGCGAAGGTCCAGAAGCATGGCCGGAAAATACGGAGCCTCGGAGACGAGGGGATCCATGACCTGCGCATCCGTGTAAAAAAGCTTCGCTACGCGACGGAATTCTTCCGCGGGCTTTACGGAGAGAAGCCGACCAAACGCTATCTCGCGCGGCTCAAGGATCTTCAGGATATCCTGGGTAACGTGCATGACGTGTTCGTGGCGCAGGCACTGGTGCCTCAGCTTGCGGGTATGGTCGGAGAGGGCGTGCCCCTGGCCCTGGGACAAGTGCAGGGCTGGTGCGCAGCCCGTCGCCAAGGCGATCTCGGGCGCCTCGTGAGCGCATGGAAGGCGTTTTCCTCCCTAAAACCCTTCTGGAAGGATCACGCGCCCTAGTCTGCCCGCGGTTATTCTGTAACGTGGGCTTTCCTCGGGTCGAGGATGGCTGCAAGGCAGGCCTTGCCGGCTGCGAGGTCTCGCCAGCGGCGGCGAGAATAAGTGAGATGCGCGATTGCCCCGGTCGGAAACTTGGCCTTGAGCCGGGCGAGGTCCTGCGGGTCGCCATCCCCATTCAATTGCAAGGCGAGGTCCTGCAGCGCCGGATTATGGCCGATCAGCATGACGGCGCGGCAGCGCTCGTCGAGTTCGCGCATCCGCGCGAGAAGCTTTGCTGCATCGGCGAGATAGAGGCGCCGCTCGATCGTTATCGTGACGTCGCGATGAAGGCTCGGAAGGATAGCCTGAAGCGTTTCCCGGGCGCGCCGCGCCGCCGAGCAGAGCACGGTATCCGGCTCAATCTTGTGGGCAAGCATGAGGGCGCAAATCCGCGGGCAAGTATCGCGGCCGCGCCTGGAAAGGGGGCGCGCGAAATCGGTGAGCTCCGGTTGAGCCCAGCTCGATTTTGCATGGCGCAATAAGAACACGTCCTTCATTCGGAAGACGAGGTCCGACGTTGTCGCCCGACATGACAGGAGGATAACGACTGTGTAAGATTTCCGATATATGGATCCTATTTATGTAACGATACGGTTCAACCGAATTGCTGCCTTTGATGCAAGGAGGAGCTCGTGCCTGACGAATCTCAGGCCATGAAGCGGGTGGAAATCGCGAGGCCGGAAGACCGCCTCATCAATCGCGAGCTCTCCTGGCTTGCATTCAACGAGCGTGTCTTGAGCGAGGCGGAGAATGTCAATCATCCGCTCCTGGAGCGCTTGCGATTCCTTTCTATCTCGGCAAGCAATCTCGATGAGTTCTACATGGTCCGGGTCGCGGGGCTGAAGGCGCAGGTCACGGCCGGCGTCGTGACGCCGAGCGACGACGGCTTGACCCCGGCCGAGCAACTCGGCGCAGTCAACAGGCGTGCAGGTGAGCTCGTTCGGAATCAGCAGAGCCAATGGCGGATTCTGAGGCGCGAGCTGCGGGAGGCGGGAGTCTCCGTCGTCGACCCGTCGGAACTTACGTCCGATGATCGCAGCTGGCTCGATGGGTACTTCACCAATCATATCTTCCCCATACTGACGCCGCTCGCGATCGATCCGGCGCATCCGTTCCCCTTCATTCCCAATCTCGGCTTCGCCATGGCACTGGAGCTCCTGCGCCCCGAGGATGGAAAGAGCCTGCGCGCGCTCCTGCCGATGCCGTCGCAAATCGATCGCTTCGCTCGCTTGCCGGGACGAGACATCCGCTTTGTCGCGATCGAATCGCTGGTGAGCCTCTTCCTCGACCGGCTCTTTCCCGGATTCGAGGTGTTGGGGTTCGGACTCTTCCGCGTCCTGCGGGATAGCGAAGTCGAAATCGAGGAGGAAGCGGAAGACCTGGTGCGCGTGTTCGAGTCTGCGCTCAAGCGACGCCGCCGCGGCAATGTGATCCATTTGACGATGAACCAAGGCATTCCCGCCGAGCTGGCGCGGTTCGTCATCGACAAATTCAACGTCGCTCCAAGCGATGTCTTCGAGCTCGATGGTCTTCTCGATCTGGCCAGCACCAAGGAATTGATCGTCGTGGAGCGTCGCGATCTTCTCTTCCCGCCCTACACGCCGCGCTTCCCCGAGCGCATCCGCGATTTCGGCGGCGATTGCTTCGCGGCCATTCGCTACAAGGATTTCATCGTGCATCACCCGTATGAGAGCTTCGACGTGGTGGTGCAGTTCATCCGGCAGGCGGCGCATGATCCCGCCGTTGTCGCCATCAAGCAGACGCTCTATCGCACGAGCGACGATTCGCCGATCGTCAAGGCGCTCATCGAGGCCGCCGAGGCGGGCAAATCTGTCACGGCCATGGTCGAGCTCAAGGCCCGCTTCGACGAGGCGGCGAATATCCGCTGGGCGCGCGATCTGGAACGCTCCGGGGCCCAAGTCGTTTACGGCTTTCTTGACCTCAAGACTCATGCGAAGGTCTCCCTCGTGGTTCGCCGCGAGGGCAAGGGCCTGCGCTCCTACGCCCATTTCGGAACGGGGAACTATCACCCGATCACCGCGAAGATTTATACGGACTTGTCGTTCTTCACCTGCAATCCCGAGCTCTGCCACGACGCAGCGCTTCTGTTCAATTACATGACGGGCTATGCGCGGCCGAAGAACCCGGTGAAGATCGCCATCTCCCCGCTCAATCTCCGCTCGACATTGCTCAAGCTCATCGATGCGGAAATCGCCCACGTCAAAGCCGGGCGCCCCGGGCAGATTTGGGCGAAGCTCAACTCGCTTGTCGACGCGCAGATCATCGATGCGCTTTGTCGCGCCTCGCAAGCCGGCGTGCAGATCGATCTTATTATTCGAGGGATTTGCTGCCTACGTCCGGGCCTTCCCGGCGTCTCGGAAAATATTCGGGTGAAGAGCATCGTGGGCCGCTTCCTCGAGCACGGCCGCATCGTTTGCTTCGGCAATGGCGCGTCGCTGCCATCCGCGACGGCGAAGGTCTTCATTTCCTCGGCCGATTGGATGCCGCGCAATCTCGATCGCCGGGTCGAGACGCTCGTGCCGATCGAGAATGCCACCGTGCATGAGCAGGTGCTCAACCAGATCATGGTGGCCAATCTCAAGGATGTCGCGCAAAGCTGGGTATTGGAAGCGGACGGCACCTATACGCGCCTCAAGGCGGACAAGGCGGCCTTCAGTGCCCATACTTATTTCATGACCAATCCCAGTCTTTCGGGACGCGGCAGCGCCTTGCGGAAGTCGAAGCCGATTCCCCGGTTGCTCTCGCGTCAAGCCTGACGAATGCCGGTAGACACTTCTCGCCGAGCGACAGCGGGCCCAGCGCGCCGCAGCCGCGTCGCTGTCATCGATGTCGGATCGAACTCGATCCGCCTCGTGGTCTATGATCGGCTGAGCCGCTCGCCGGCGCCGATTTTCAACGAGCGTGTCCTTTGCGGTCTCGCGCGCGGCCTCGCGCGGACCGGCCGGCTCAGCCCGGACGGCCGCAAGCGTGCGCTCGAGAACCTCGCGCGGTTCGTGCTGCTGGCGCGTCATATGGAGGCCGCGCGCTTGGACATCCTGGCCACGGCGGCGGTGCGGGACGCAACCGACGGAGAGGCCTTCGTCGCGGAGGCGAGCCGGCGGTTTCGGGCGCCGATCCGCGTATTGTCCGGACAGGAAGAGGCCCGACTTTCGGCTTTGGGCGTGCTTTCCGGGCTGCCGCAGGCGAGCGGCGTCATGGGGGACCTCGGCGGCGGCAGCCTGGAGCTGGTGTCGCTCCGGAAAGGTCAAATCGGCGAGCACGCGACCTTGCCATTGGGCCCGCTCCGCATCATGGAGATCGAGGATGGTGAGCCGAAGCGGGCAAAGGGCGTCGTCGATCACGCGCTTGCCGAGCTGTCCTGGCTCAAGGGCGGTCCGGGCCGGACGTTCTATGCCGTGGGGGGCGCTTGGCGCTCCCTTGCGCGCATCCATATCGAGCAGTCGCGCTATCCGCTCCATGTGATCCACCATTACAAGGTGGCGCGGGAGGAGATGATCGACCTCTGCCGCCTCATCACCAACCTCAGCAAGAAATCGCTCGAGGCGATGACCTCCGTATCGCGGCGGCGATTGGAGATCCTGCCTCATGCGGCGCTCGTCCTGCATCGGATTCTGCGCATGGCGACCCCCTCGCATGTGATGTTCTCGGCGCTCGGGATTCGCGAAGGCCAGATGTTCAGCCTGCTTTCCGACGCCGTGAAACGGGAGGACCCTCTCATCAGCGCGGCCGAGGAGCTTGCCCTCGTCGATAGCCGCTTCGAGCCCATCGGGGCGGAGCTCTTCCGCTGGATGTCGCCGCTCTTTCAAGGGGAGAATGCGGAAGTGGCGCGCTTGCGCGAGGCCGCCTGCCATCTCGGCGACATCGCCTGGCGCGAGCACCCGGACTACCGGGCCGAGCACGCCTGCCTTCGGATTTTGCGGATGCCGATCGCCGGGATCGATCATCCCGGCCGCGCGTTCCTCGCTCTCGCCGCCTATATCCGCTATGACGGCCGCGCGAGCGGTAAGGGTGCCGAGGGCGCCTTAGCGCTCCTCGATCCCGGCCAGGTCGAGCAGGCCACGCGGATCGGCCTTGCGCTCCGGGTCGGCATCGCCGTCTCGGGGGGCACATCATCGCTGCTTCGCCGGACCGCATTGTCGCGCGACGGCGATCGCATCGCGCTCCTCGTGCCGGACGACGCCCAGGACATCGTCGGGGAGGCCATGGAGCGGCGCCTCGAGGCGCTGGCTCAGGCCTTCGGCCGCCGCGCCATGATCGCACCCATGGGGAGCCGCGCCGCCAGCCGACTTTAGTGAGTGGTAGCGGCCTGCCGCTCGATCAGCTTGAGGCGCGCTCCATCGAGCGCGAGCGCCAGGCGGCCATGCTTGAGGGCGAGGGCAGCCTCGCCGAAAATCTCGCGCCGCCAGCCTTTGAGCGCTGCAACGGGCGCGTCGTCGTCAGCCGCGATAAGCTCCAGATCCGCCGCCGATGCCACCAGCTTCGGGGCGACATGATGGGCGTCGCACTGCACTTTCAGCAGCACCTTGAGGAGCTCGATTGCGGCACCGAGATCGCGGGGCGTCTCGACCCGCGGCGGGGGCTGGGGGCAGTCCTCCTCGGGGATCGCCAGCCCCCGCCGGACGGCGGCAAGCACCGCCTCGCCCATGCGTCCTTCGGCGAAGCCGCGTGACAATCCGCGGGTGCGGGCGAGCTCTGCCGCATTGGCCGGATGATGGGCGGCGATCTCGATGAGCGCCTCGTCGCGCAGCATGCGGTTCCGCGGGATGTTTCGCTTCTGGGCTTCGAGCTCACGCCACGCTGCGAGCTCGCGGAGGACGGCAAGGAAACGCGGATTGCCGCTGCGCGTCTTCAAGCGCAGCCAGGCGTTCTCGGGCGCGAGCTGATAGGTCTGGGGGTCGCTCAGGAGGGCCATCTCCTCGGCGAGCCAGCCGGCGCGGCCGCTGCGCTCGAGGCGCCGATTGAGCTTCTCATAGACCTGGCGCAGATGGGTCACGTCTTCGATCGCATAGCGGATTTGCCGCTCCGTCAGGGGGCGCGCCGACCAGTCGGTAAAGCGCGAGGATTTGTCGATATGGGCCCCCGTAAGCTTAGCAACGAGCGTATCGTAGCCGACGGAATCGCCGAAGCCGCAGACCATGGCCGCCACTTGGGTATCGAAGATGGGCGCCGGCACGCGGCCGGAGAGAAGATAGAAAATCTCGATGTCCTGGCGCCCGGCATGGAAGACCTTGAGTGTATCGGTACGGCCGAGGAGATCGGTCAAAGGCGCAAGATCCATTCCCGGCGCAAGGGTATCGACCGCAGCGGCCTCCTCATCGCCGGCGAGCTGCACCAGGCAGAGCTGCGGGTAGTAGGTCTTGTCCCGCATGAACTCGGTATCGACGGTGACGTAGGGGGAAGAGGCCAGGCGGTGGCAGAAGGCGGCGAGACTTGCGGAATCGGCGATCAAGGTCATCGGCGCAGTGTCTTACACACTTTCATATGGTCGTCAAAGCCCAGCCTGCAACGGCCACCGCCGGCCCCCGCGCCATCCGCGGCCCCCAGCTTGACAAATCCGGGCCGCCATGCGCTTTTGCGGCCCGTTCGGAAATCCCGCCCCGCGAGGCCTCTTGATGCATCTCTATCGTAGCCACACCTGCGGCGCTCTCAGACCCCAAGATGTCGGCACTGAAGCCCGGCTCTCCGGCTGGGTGCATCGCAAGCGCGATCACGGGCAGCTCCTCTTTATCGATCTCCGAGACCATTACGGCCTCACCCAGTGCGTGCTCGACATTTCGAGCCCGATCTTCCGCGAGATTGAGCAGGTCCGGTTGGAGAGCGTCATCACCGTGACCGGTCTCGTGGTGGCGCGGAGCAAGGAGACGATCAATCCTCTCCTGCCGACGGGCGAGATCGAGCTGCAGGTGCGGGACTTCGCGCTGCTCTCCGCCGCCGACCCGCTGCCGCTCCAAGTCAACGCCGATCGGGACGAGAACGAGGAGATCCGGCTGCGCTATCGCTTCCTCGATCTTCGGCGCGACCGCATGCACCGGAACATCACGCTGCGCTCACAGGTGATCCAAAGCATCCGCCGGCGCATGATCGAGCAGGGCTTCACCGAGTTCCAGACGCCGATCCTGACGGCGAGCTCGCCCGAGGGCGCGCGCGACTACCTGGTCCCCGCCCGCCTTCATCCGGGCAAATTCTATGCGCTTCCCCAGGCGCCGCAGCAATTCAAGCAGCTTCTGATGGTGGCGGGGTTCGATCGCTATTTCCAGATCGCGCCCTGCTTCCGCGACGAGGACGCCCGCGCCGACCGCTCGCCCGGCGAGTTCTACCAGCTCGATTTCGAGATGTCCTACGTCACGCAGGAGGACGTCTTCGCGGCGATCGAGCCGGTCCTCGCCGGCGTCTTCGAGGAGTTCGGCCGCGGCCGAACGGTCACGAAGCCGCCATTCCCACGCATTTCCTATGACGAGGCGTTGCTGAAATACGGCACTGACAAGCCCGATTTGCGCAATCCCATTCTTGTCTGCGACGTCACCGATCTCTTTGTCCGCCCGGAGGTCGAGTTCCGGGCCTTCAAGTCCGTCGTCGAGAAGGGCGGCGTCGTGCGCGCCATCCCCGGTCCCGGCGCCGCCGCCAAGCCGCGGAGCTGGTTCGATCGGCTGAACGACTGGGCGAAGGAGCTGGGTGCGCCCGGGCTCGGCTATGTCGTGTTCGAGGCGGATGGCGGGAAGGGGCCGATCGCCAAGTTCCTGCCGCCGGCGGTGCTTGCGGATTTGAGCGCGCGCGCCGGTATCAAGCCGGGCGACGCGGTCTTCTTCGTCTGCGACAAGGTCGCCGCGGCGCAGAAGCTCGCGGGCGCCGTGCGCACGCGGCTGGCGCAGGAGCTCGAGCTGATCGAGCCGAATGCGTTTCGGTTCTGCTGGATCGTGGACTTCCCCCTCTACGAGCTCAACGAGGAGACCGGGAAGGTCGAGTTCAGCCACAACCCGTTCTCGATGCCCCAGGGCGGCCTCGAGGCCCTCCTCACCAAGGATCCGCTCACGATCAAGGCCTATCAATACGACATCGTCTGCAACGGGGTCGAGCTCTCCTCGGGCGCCATCCGCAATCACAAGCCCGAGATCATGATCAAGGCCTTCGAGATCGCCGGCTACACGCGAGAGGAAGTCGAGGGCCGGTTCGGCGGCATGTTCTCTGCGTTCAAGTTCGGCGCCCCGCCCCATGGCGGCTCGGCGCCGGGCATCGATCGCATCGTGATGCTCCTCGCCGACGAGCCGAATATCCGCGAGGTCATCACCTTCCCCATGACCCAGCAGGCCGAGGACCTGCTGATGCAAGCGCCGGCTACCGTCGAGCCGGCCCGTCTCCGCGAGCTCCACATCCGGCTCGATCTCCCGCCCCCCAAGCGCGCCGCGTCAAAGGCAGAATAAATATCTTTTTGCGCTCAATAAATTGTGAGAGAATCCTCATCGAAAAGAAGAGCTGGGGGCGCGGCGGATGGGGCATCGGATCCTGCGGGCGGCATTGGCGGCGATGGCGCCGGTCCTCGCGATGGGTTGTGCCGCGCCGAGCGCGCTCACGCTCGCCTCCGCAAGCTTCGACGGCATGTCTTACGCCACCTCGGGCAAGTCGGTGACGGACATGGCCGTCTCCCAGGCGCGCCAGGAGAACTGCTCGACTTGGCGGATCCTCGTGGGTGATCCGATCTGCCGCGCCTATACCCCCGAAGAGAAGAAAAAACTCGACGAGAGCTACGCCAAGATCGATCCCCAGGAGATCCGGGCGCGACGGATGGGCGAGCCCGACATCGACGCCATGAACGCGTTTGCGGCGAAGGAGCGGAGTGAACGCGAGATCCGCGTTGCCACCGCAGCGAATACGCCAGCGGGCGGCTCCCTTGGGAGTGGCTCCCTGGCCGCGAGCCCGCCATCCAATCCCCGCCCCGCGGCTGCCAGGGCCGTCGAGGCCGGTCGGCGCTATCTGGTCCTGGCGAGCTTCTCCAGTCGGAGCCATGCCGAGCGCGCCTTGGCGCGCTACGCCGACGCCCGTCCGCTGCTCGCCGCGGCCCGAGTCGGCGGAGAGACGCTCTATCGGGTGGTCAGCGGCCCAATCGCGCCCGAGGCGGTCGGGGGCGCCAAGGCCAGGGCGGCGACTGCCTATGGCGTGCACGACGTTTGGATGGTTTCCGGCTGCCCGGCCGGCGCGGCGAATTCGGGATGCGTCACCCCGGTTGCAACCCTGCCGCAGCTCGCCTCCCGCTGAGGCTTCCCGAGCGCAGGCTCAAGCCAGCCGGTCGGGCGGCTCGCGACCGGCGAAGAACGCGTCGAGATTGTCGACGGCGCGGAAGCCCATCGCATCCCGGGTCCCGTCCGTGGCGCTGCCGATATGAGGCAGCAGGAAGGTGTTGTCGAGGCTGAGATAGGCCGGGTTGAGATTGGGCTCGCCTTCAAATACGTCGAGCCCGGCCGCTCGGATGCGGCCGTCGCGCAAGGCGGGAATGAGTGCTGCGTCATCGACGATATTGCCGCGAGCGGTGTTCACGACGATGGCGGTCTTCTTCATCAAGCCGATGCGCCGGGCATCGAGCCAATGCACCGTGTCGGGGGTCGACGGCGCGTTGATCGAGAGGAAGTCGATGAGCGGCAGCATGGTGTCGGGATCGGCGTGGAATATGGCCCCTTGCTCCTGCTCGGGCGGCAGGCGGCGCCGGTTGGAATAATGGATCTCCATGTCGAAGCCCCGTGCGCGCTTCGCCACCGCCTGTCCGATGCGGCCCATCCCGAAGATGCCGAGGGTCTTGCGCGTGACATCGGTGCCGAGCATGAAGGTCGGCGCCCAGGATTTCCATTGCCGGGTGCGGACGAGCCGCTCGCCCTCATAGGCGCGGCGCGCCGCCCCCAGCATCAGGAGAAGGGCGATGTCGGCCGTCGAATCCGTGAGCACGTCCGGCGTGTTCGTCACCACGATGCCGCGCGCCTTGGCGGCCGCGACGTCGATATGCTCGTATCCCACCGAGAAGGTCGCGATGATCTTGACCGAGGCGGGAAGCCGCTCGATCTGGCCGGCCGGAAACTTCTCCGTCGAGCAGGTCAGGATTCCGGCGCAGCCACTGGCGAGGCGGATCACCGTCTCGGGATCGTAAAGCTTGTCCTCGAGGTTGAGCTTGGCATCGTAGTCCCGCTGGATGCGGGCGATCACGTTGTCGGGCAGCTTGCGGGTGACCAGAATGGAAGGCTTCGTCGGCACGGCGTGCTCCTGATGGCGGGAGGGCGGGGAGGCGACCGATGACGGGTCGGGATGGTCGATCAGCGGGACCGCAATATATCCTCGTGCTGCAAAGCATGCCATAATTGCGCGACGAGCCCACCCCGAGCCTTCTTCTCATCCCGGGAACCCTTATTCATGGCGCGACTGTCCCTTGCCGCCCTAGCTTTGCCGCTTCTCTGCCTGCCCGGTCGCGTCCTGGCGGCCGATCTCATTCCCCATCATGCCTTTTACGAGCTCAAGCTGAAGGATCAGAAGGGACAGAGCGGCATCGTCGACGCCAGTGGGGGCATGGCGATCGAGGTCAAGGAGACCTGCGACGCCTGGCTCACCGAGCAGCGGCTGAAGCTGCGCGTGGTCCGGGACGAGGAGGAGGAGGTCATCACCGACAATAACTTCACGAGCTGGGAAGCGAAAGACGGGCATCGCTACCGCTTCAGCGTGCGCAACCGCCTCAATGGCGTGGTGAACGAGGAGCTGCGCGGCGAGGCGGAGATCGGCGCGAAAGGGGGGACGGCGAAATTCACCCTGCCGGAGCGCCGGGAGGTGGCGCTGCCCAAGGGAACGCTGTTCCCGACGGCCCATGTGGGCGAGCTGCTCGATGCAGCGCGAAAGGGCGTGCATATCTTCCGGCGGACGGTGTTCGACGGCGCCACGGTCGACGGCCCCGACGAGATCAACGTCGTCATCGAGGCGCCGGTGCCCCTCGAGAAGCTGCCGGGGCTCGACCAGAAGATCGGCGCGCCGGCCTGGCCGATGCGCTGGGCGTTCTTTCCCATCTCGAGCACCCAGGCGACGCCGGATTACGAGCTCGCCATGCGCATGCTGGATGACGGGGTCGTCGTCGGCCTGACCCTCGTCTACGAGGATTTCGAGGTCACCGGAAAGATCACCTTCTTCGCAGCCCTCCCCAAGCCGAAATGTTAGCGGCTTTGGCCGCCGAGAGCCGCCTGGTCTCGGCCTCGGGGGCGGGCAACACGGCGAGCTACGCCTATGACGGGCTGGGGCGGCGCAAGGCCAAGACGGTGAACGGCACCACCACGGTCTATGTCTCGGATGGCGACCAGGAGGTGCTGGAGTATGACGGGACGAGCGGGCAGGTGGAGCGGCGCTATGTCTATGGCGCGGGGCTGGACGAGCCCCTCAATCTGATCACGCCCGCGGGCGACCGCACCACCTACATCCCCGACCTCCAGGGCTCGATCCTGGCGAGCCTGGACGGGCCCACCGGGTCGGTCACCAAATACGGCTACCAGCCCTTCGGGGACTCATCCGACAGCTCGGGCGCCTTCCGCTACGCCGGCCGGCGCATCGACGCCGAGACCAACGGCCTCTACTATAACCGCGCCCGCATGTATTCCCCCGCCCTCGGCCGCTTCCTCCAGCCCGACCCCATCGGGTTCCAAGGTGGGCCGCATCTCTACGCCTATGTCAATAATGACCCCCTCGACGCAAGAGACCCGCAAGGATTGTCGGAGCTTTCTATCAAGGGAGGAATTTTTAGTCTGACATTCGGCGACTACACGGCACAGGGATCGTCAGTTACTGTGCCGTACACAATCGTGAAGTTGGGTCTTACTGGACTTGGCTACACTTATGATCCATCTTCGAATCCATCCTCCGCTCCAGCCATCGCTCCGTTGATCTCAAAGAGTCCGTTTGAGAATTGGTTTAATGGCTGATCCTACGCAGCAGGAGGCTTCCCATAGCGACATGGATCATGGCCTCGGAAACGTCGATACGCTGCTCGTAGTCGCGCACGAGGCGGCGCCAGCGAGTGAGCCATCCGAACGTGCGCTCGACCACCCAACGGCGGGGCAGGATTTTGAA